>Ga0209514_10004503_pt1 | contig 18685 bp, 14 predicted proteins | sample Subgrocontami58m_FD_187452 | JGI IMG/M metagenome (GOLD analysis project Ga0209514, IMG submission 187452) | Subsurface groundwater microbial communities from S. Glens Falls, New York, USA - GMW37 contaminated, 5.8 m (SPAdes) (version 3) | ecosystem: Environmental > Aquatic > Deep subsurface >...
TCACGTCTTCAAAGATATCCCTGAAATGCTGGAAAACGAAAAGACAAAATATCCACAGGTTGAGTTCATTTATGCCAATAATATCGGCGCAGATGAGCGGATTGCCCTGATTGCAGCAGATCGCATTCACGAGGTACTCATAGAAAAACACTATGGAGGGAAACAACGCATCGAACAACCACAAGCCATAGTGGATGAGAGTTTTGAGATCATTGATAAATTGGTCGATCTGGAGTCCGTGCCGGAATTGCACAGACCGATTATCCAGCGCGCCATACATGCCACGGGCGATACGGAATATGCGTATAATTTACTCTTCCACCCGAAGGCCGTTGAGGCAGGCACTCATTCATTGAAAAGCGGGAAAAACATCGTGACCGATGTAAACATGGTAAAATCAGGAATAAGTAAAAGCCCTGTAGAAAAATTCGGAGGCAAAGTGGTTTGTAAGATTGCCGACAAATCTGTTATTGATGATGCAAATACTTTAGGCAAGACCAGAGCCACAATGGCTATGCAACACTCAATTTCTGAGATGAAAGATGGCATTGTAGTCATTGGCAATGCCCCTACTGCCCTGTTTGAGATCATCGAACTAATTAAAAAAGGAGCAGCCCAACCAGCCCTGGTGATCGGCATCCCTGTTGGTTTTGTTGGAGCGGTTGAGGCAAAGTATGCGTTAAAAGACATTTCCCTTTTCGGAGAAAGGGACAAGTCTATCCCTTACATAACCAATACGAACAGGAAGGGTGGCAGTGCAGTGGCTGTATCTATCGTTAATGCGATTATTAAGCTAGCAAAAGAAAACAAATAAACATCGTAAATCTGCAATTGTAAATCTAAAATATCATTATGACTTTGCGATCCGGTTATACAACAGGGAGTTGCGCAACGGCAGCGGCCAAGGCGGCGGCTATTGGATTATCTAAAGGGAATATACCTGATGAGGTAGAGATTGATACCTCCACCGGTACGAAGCTGAGACTGAAAATTTTGACAAACAATTATCCGATAATTCTGCAGGATGTGCTGTTCAAAAGGACGCAGGGGACGACCCTGATGTGACTAAATGGAAATTATATGGAAAATGCTTATCCGGTTGACTCCGGTTCACGTATTCTCATGAGACTGACCTGTTTTTTTGGTCACAACTGCCGAGTCGTCTGGGCGGTGTGCCGTTTAAGGCGTTTTAAGCGTGACTTGAGGGCTTTTCCTATAGGCGCATCGACTATACGAGTTTACCCGTTACCGGAGTCAACCGGATAAGCATTTATGGAAATTCAAATAGACCTTCATACATTAAAGCGCGCAGAGGAGCGAGGTACGAACGAAAAAGAAATACATGACGTAATCCTTACAGGTACTCTTATTCCTGCTAAATATGAACGAAAGGGGAAGTCCAAGGTCTATGACTTCAAACAAACACGTCTTAACAAATATTATGAACAAAAAAGAGTTGAGGTATTCTATACTACCAAAGGCGATAAAATAATAACAGTTACAGTATATGTATTTTATGGAAAATGGGGGTAACGAAATGAACATTATTTACAACGATAAGACCGATCTTCTTTACATTAGACTCGATGACAGGAAACAAGCTATTATAAATAGACGCATCTCTGATGATATAGTGCTTGATATTGGTGAGGGTAACAGAATTGTGGGAATTGAGATACTTGATGCTTCAAGACACGTAACATTAGATAGGCTGTTACCTATTAAATATGATGTCTTAAAAGCTTAATACTTGCCTATGACTTTGCGATCTGGTTATACAACAGGGAGTTGCGCAACGGCAGCGGCCAAGGCGGCGGCTATTGGATTATCTACAGGTAATATACCTGATGAGGTAGAGATTGATACGCCGGCTGGCGTAAAGCTCAAACTCAGAATTTACCGTAAGCAATTAACCGCCGATGAGGCAGCGTGTGCAGTACAGAAAGACGCAGGAGACGACCCTGACGTAACCAACGGCTGCTTTGTTCATGCACGGGTTGAAAGAAACAATACGCCTGAAATCGAAATTGACGGCGGCGAGGGCGTTGGTCGCGTAACAAAGCCGGGATTGCAGGTACCCGTCGGTCATGCAGCAATCAACCCTGTACCACGGCGTATGATTGAACGTGCAGTAAAAGATGTCATTGGCAATGGCTGTGGACTAAAAATCGTCATCTCCGTGCCAGATGGAAAGGCATTAGGAGAAAAGACGTTTAATCCCAAGCTCGGTATTATTGGAGGTATCTCCATCATAGGAACTACAGGCATTGTTAGACCCATGTCTGAAGATGCATTCAAGACCTCTTTATTGTGCGGACTCGATATTGCCCAGGGAATTGGTTACGAAACGGTAGTGCTGGTGCCAGGCAGTTTGGGTGAACGTTCTATCCTTAATCTTTTTAACATCCCGAAAGACCAGGTTATTCAGATAAGCAATTTTGTTGGCTTTATGCTTACTGCTGCAGGGCAAAGGAACTTTAAAAGGGTCATACTTGCGGGACATCCCGGGAAATTGGCCAAGTTGTTACGGGGTGATTTTCATACTCACAGCGCAGTCTCAAAGCCTGCAAATGATATCCTCATAGATATCATAGAGCAGCATTATTGCAAGCAATTAACCACCCCTGTGTCCCCTCCTTCGCAAGGAGGGGACTTCGTCGTGAGCGCTCAGTCGAACGATGAAGGGGAGGTCGAAACTTGCAAAAAAAAGAAGTTTTTAGGATGTAATACTATAGTGCAGAAGGTACAGAATGGGGGTCAGGAGTCAGGGGTCAGTGGTCAGAAGACCGAAACAAGACTACCAGATGCAATACTCAATCATTTAAAAGAGGTTTCAACCATAGAAGGAATCGTTGAATTATTAAGAGAGTATAAATATTTATCTATAATGGATGAAGTTGCCGAAAAGGTTGAGGATAAGGTACGGGCATTTTATAAGGGCGAACAGCTGTTCGCCCCTACAGAGGTCGGTGTGATTTTATTTGATATGAAAGGCTCGATTATAGGCATTTCAAATAGCGCCCAAAAATGGTTGAACGTTACAAAAACAAAGTAATCATAGTGGGTTGTGGTCCTGGATTGAAGGCGTATATTTCTCCCAAGGCCCTTTATAACGTCAAAAAGGCTGATATCCTTGTAGGAAGCCGGCGTTTGTTGAAACTTTTTTCAGATGTGGATGCAGAAAAAATAGTCCTGGAGAAGAATTACCGTGTCTTAGTAAACAGGATTGCGGATTGGAGTTCTACGAAACAAGTCGTGGTGCTGGTGAGCGGCGATCCATGCTTCTTTAGTTATACGAAATTGATAGTAAAGAAGCTGGGGCGTGAATTTTGCACAATTATTCCCGGAATTAGCAGCATACAGTTTGCCTTTGCAGCTATAGGAGAAAGCTGGGACGATGCCTGCTTTATCAGCCTGCACGGAAGAGATGCTGAGTATGCACAACTCATGAAAAATGTTAGGGAACATTCTAAAGTCGGAATACTGACAGACCATAAAAATACCCCTGCTGTTATCGCCCGCCAATTATTAGCAGGCGGAATTCGAGATAGGCAAATGTTCATTTGTGAAAATCTCTCTCTTCCAGAAGAACGTATCCTGGAAACAGATTTAGCCTCTGCTGTAAATATAAATACGAATGGCGCAATTGTGGTAATTATAAAGAAGGATTAACGGACTTTTTTGCCACGAATTGACACGAATGTGCACGAATAAAGGTAACAATTCACCCCCTCCCCTAACCCCTCCCACCAGGGGCGGGGAATACTCATTGTTCCCTTGTATTCCTCCCCCTTGATGGGGGAGGCTTAGGTGGGGGTGAACTGTTACGAATAAAGAAACACAGGAGCAAAAGAGTAAAGGTTCCCTCGCCCCTTATGGGAGAGGGTTAGGGTTAGTGGGATTTTGGGATAAATAACTACATTATGAAAACAGGCAATTTCTACGGTATTGGTCTGGGTCCAGGCGACCCTGAACTCCTCACGTTAAAGGCGCTTCATACTATTCAAAAAGCAGATTGTATCTTCGTCCCAAAGTCTGATTCAAAAGAAGACAGCCTTGCGCTGGAGATCGTTAAAGATTATGTGAAAGGGAAAAGGGTAATTGAACAGGTTTACCCCATGACAAAGGACAAAGAAACCCTGAACACTGCATGGCTGAAAGCTGCAGAAGAAATTCATACTGAAGTTAAGAACGGATATGATGCGGTTTATCTGACACTGGGTGATCCCATGACCTTCAGCACCTACATTTATCTACTTCGTTGTTTAACCACAATGCTGCCAGCACACGCTATACATACGATTCCAGGCATTACTTCATACAATGCCGCTGCATGTGAAGCCAATTATCCTCTATTGACAGGAGATGAGCGGCTGGCTGTAATTCCTGTCCCAAAGGACATTTCAGAATTGCGTCCTATTCTGGAATCATTTGATACGGTTGTCATGATGAAAGTCGCAAAAAACCTAGACGAAGTGATCCAATTACTTGAAGACATGAAACTCTCTGAAAATGCCTTATTTGCTTCTTATATCGGGCAAATGAACGCCTATCTTACCTGTGACCTCATATCACTGAAGGGCAGCGGAAGGGGTTATATGTCTGTTCTGATTGTAAAACGAAGGAAAATGTCTCAGTAGATTCAAGAAAATACAAATTATTCGTGTACATTTTTGACAATTCACGGCTGAACTGGAACAGGCTCAGACACCCCAGCTTCATGGAATGTAGCCATTTCATTCAATAATTTTACCGCTGCCTCCACAAGACCTATGCCCAAGGCAGCGCCCGTTCCCTCCCCTAATCTCATATTTAAATCTAATAATGGGACCTTGTTTAAAAGCTTTAACATTATTCTATGCCCATTTTCTGCTGACACATGAGAAGCAATCAAATAATTATTTACCTTCGGCTCTATCGCATTGGCAATCAGGGCGCCTGCCGTTGAAATAAACCCATCTAATATTACCGGAATACGATAGCGTGCCGCACCTAAACATAAACCGGCAATTCCTCCTATCTCGTACCCGCCGACCTTTGCAAGCACATCTATCGGATCATTTGGATTCGGCTGATTCACATCAATTGCCTTTTTTATTACACTGATTTTTCTTTGCAGCATCTCATCATCTAATCCCGTCCCACGACCCGTTGCCACGTCAACATCCATTTTGCCCATAACGGCAAGAATGGCGCTGCTTGGTGTAGTGTTTCCGATCCCCATGTCTCCCGTACCAATAATGTCCAACCCTTCTTGCAGTTCTTCTTCAATTAATTCAATACCAGCCTCAATAGACCGTATGGCATCCTCTCTGGACATTGCAGGGCCCTTTGCCATATTTCTCGTGCCTAAACCAACTTTCTTTATTTTCAGACATTGTTTCGTTTCCAGGTGTGAAGCTACGCCGCAATCAACCACAATCACCTTTGCACCGACACACCGTGCAAGAACATTGATAGCTGCACCACCTGCAATGAAATTTTGTACCATTTGTTCAGTTACTTGCTGTGGAAATACACTCACACCCTCTGCCACAACGCCGTGATCACCCGCCAATGTAAATATCTTTTTATGCTTTATCTCACAATTTAAATCCCCCTTTATGGAGGCATAAATCATTGCTAACTCTTCCAGCCTTCCCAGGCTCCCGCTTGGTATGGCAAAGGCCTTGAATCTTGTTCTGATATCACCCCGTGAATCTATCACGACTTCTTCTATATGCCGTAAAGTTTGTTTTAATAGTTTCATTTATGCGCCGGAATTTCAAATTTATGGTAGGAGCCAACTCCTGTTGGCGAGCGGGCACACCCGCTGTTGTGAATTGCCGGTCGCCGTCAGGAGTGAATTGCCGGTCGCCGTCAGGAGACGGCTCCTACCTGGCAGAACAGACGTTCCCGTCTGTCAATATAATGTCAGGCGAGGGAGCCGTACCTACATGTTCATTTTTTTTCTTTGTGGCTTTGTGTCTTAGTGGCAAAAATAGTTGCCGAAGGCCTAATTTAATATTATACTTATAAAGAGAGATGAATTTTATATCTCTTACCAACAGAATTCAAGCAAATTCAATATGAAAGCTCCACTATATAAAATTGAATATGCCTTATTGAATAAAGGCTTAATCAATAAAGAACAACTAGATAAGGCCAAAGACGTCCAGGCAAAACAACATATTAAGCTTGAAGACGCACTCGTCAAACTTGGATTTCTGACCTATTTAGAAATAATCCAATTTTTCTCATCACAATATGACTTACCGGTAACTGATCTTGATAAAACCAATATTGCGCCTGAAATAATTAATTTGATACCTTTACAATTCGTAAAAAAGCATAATATTGTGCCTGTATCAAAAGATAATGGCGTTATCACCATTGCCGTGAGTAGTCCACCGGATCTTGGGTTCATAGACAACCTGCGTTTTATGTTCAACGCAGATTTCAAATACGTTCTTGCCGCACCGGAAAATATAAAAAAGGCTATAAATAAATATTATGAGTTGGAACCGACGGAAACGGTAGACACCCTACTGCAAGAACTCAAAGTCCGCGAGTCTTCTCAAACTGGAGCAGAAATTGAAATAACAGAAAAGCTACAAGTCGAAGCGAAAGGCATGGAAGAGGAAGGGCCAATTATTCAGCTCGTTTCTTTGATTATCAATAAGGCCATCGCCGCACGCGCCAGTGATATCCATGTGGAACCTCTTTCCAATAGACTACGCGTCCGGTACCGTGTCGATGGTGTCTGTCAGGAGGCAGATGTACTGCCGAAACAATTACAGGACTCGATTATTTCCAGAATCAAGATACTCGCTAATGTCGATATTTCAGAAAAGAGGAGACCACAAGACGGACGCATTGGCTTAAATTATCAGGGCAAAGATTTAGACATTCGTGTATCTTGTTTGCCTTCTATTTACGGAGAAAGCATTGTTATGCGTCTCCTTGAAAAATCGACTATCCTGATGAACCTTAAATATTTAGGATTTTGCGAAAATGACTACAAGCGTTTTCATTCCATAATCAAAAAACCCAATGGTATATTGCTCATTACCGGCCCCACCGGCAGTGGTAAAACAACCACACTATATGCCACCATTAATGAACTTAACAAAGGTGATACAAAGATCATTACTGCAGAAGACCCTGTTGAATACACCCTTGGGGGCGTTAATCAATGTGAGGTAAATGAAAAAATTGGTTTTAATTTTCCTACGATACTAAGAACAATGCTTCGCCAGGATCCGAACATTATCCTCGTTGGAGAAATCCGCGATGCAGATACTGCGGATACCGCTATCGCTGCTGCTTTAACAGGACATCTTGTCCTCAGTACCCTTCATACAAACGATGCCCCTTCCGCTATTACGAGGTTGATTGATATGGGCATAAAACCATTTCTTATTGCCACGTCTCTCCAAGGTATAATGGCTCAGCGACTAGTCAGGACGAACTGTACAAATTGTAAAGAACCTATAAAATACACCCCTGAGCAATTGTTAGAAATGGGGTTTGAAGCTGAGTCATTGAAAGTTTTCACTTTTTTTAAAGGGAAAGGTTGCAAAAACTGCAACAATATTGGGTATCGTGGTAGAATCGGCATTTATGAATTCTTAGTGATGAACGAGACTTTACGTGATATGACATATCGAATGGCCTCAACCGAAGAAATCAGAAAAGCTGCTAAAGCATCAGGAATGACATCATTGAAAGAAGATGGACTAACGAAGGCAAAAGATGGTAGTACTACATTAGAAGAGGTATTTAGGACTACAGGAATTGAAGAATAAAGCTGTATTAACAGAGACTGTCGATAACATAATCTAAGTTTTTAACGTAATTTTGTGTTCTTATAAGGCTCATCTATGCAGATACAAGAGAAAACAAATACAAGTGTCAAGACAGAAGCCAAGAGAAGACTCTTTGGGCAAATTTTAAAAGACAAGGGTTTTGTTACAGAAAATCAACTTCGGGAAGCACTGGCTATTCAAAAACAAAAAGGTGGTCTAATTGGGGATATCCTGGTAAGTCTTCATTATGTGACCAATGACCAAATTATGCTAGCAATGGGCGAATACCTGGGAATAGAAATCGTAAACATCGAGGGCATGGACATACCATCTGAAATCATAAACATGATACCTCCTGCCATTGCTCAATTGTATCGCATAATTCCCATACAAAAGAAGGACGATACCCTTACCATTGTCCAGGCAGATGCCTTAAATTTTGAAACTCTAGATGATTTACGATTAATACTGAAGCATCAAATAAAGCCGGTCCTTTGCCACAAAGATATTGTCCTTCACGCACTGGAAAAATACTATCCCAAAAAACACGAATCAGTAGAACAACTATTATTAGAATTTAAAGAAGATAAGTCATACGCAGAATCTGCTAAAGGCGAGTATATTGATATAAACGAATTAAGAAAGATGGTCGATGCTGCCCCTGTAAAAAAGTGGGTTAATCTCATGTTCCTTGATGCCATTTTGGATAAGGCAAGCGATATACACTTAGAACCCTTTGAAGACGGATTTAAGATTAGATACAGAATTGACGGTATACTTTACGATAAGATTTCGCCTCCAAAACAACTGGGAATACCTATTACCTCAAGAATAAAGGTTATGTCCAGCATGGACATCTCTGAAAGAAAATTACCACAAGACGGACGTATTCAACTGAATGTTGGAGGCACACTCATTGACTTACGTGTCTCTTCACTTCCTACGAAATATGGAGAAAGCGTCGTCATGCGCCTTCTTAACAAATCTGCTGTATCGCTCAATCTGGATACACTTGGATTTCGCCCTGAAGAACTAAAATTAATACACCAATTATTGAATAAGCCTAACGGAATTATTCTTGTTACAGGTCCAACCGGCTCAGGGAAAACAACCACCTTATATTCAGCTTTAAATTACTTAAACGATATCGGCACAAAAATTATTACCACTGAAGACCCTGTAGAATATGATATTGACGGCCTTGTTCAAGTACAGATAAACACGTCTATTGGTGTAGATTTTGCACGTTGTTTAAGGGCGATTTTAAGACAAGACCCTGATATCATCCTTGTAGGCGAAATACGAGATGAAGAAACAGCCAGGATCGCAATACAAGCTTCATTGACAGGACATTTAGTTTTTAGTACACTGCACACCAACGATGCACCTACCACGGTAACACGTTTAATCGATATAGGGACAAAACCATATTTAATTGCTGCGACTTTAGAGGCTGTCATTAGCCAAAGACTGGTGCGCAAAATATGCGCCTCGTGTAAAGAAGAATATGAACCATCAGATGAATCTTTGTTGGAATTAAATCTGACAAAGGCAGATGTTAAAGGGAAACAGGTTTTCCGGGGTAAAGGCTGTAACAACTGCAATAATATTGGTTATAAGGGTCGTATGGGTATATATGAAATTATGTTGATGAATAACGAAATACGAAGGTTAATTACAGAACAGGCAAGCACTAATGTCATTAGAATGGCTGCAAAGAATAATGGAATGGGCACCTTGAGAGACAGTGGATTAATCGCAATATTCAACGGATTAACAACCATTCAAGAAATCGTAAGAGAAACGATGATAACGTGAATTATGCGTAGGGTGGACTTCGTCGTGAGCGCTCAGTCGAACGATTAAGGCGTTGGTTTTTACGCCGAATCCACCTTCAATGTATTTGTAAATGGTGGGTTCGCTCCGCTTAACCCACCCTACCGTAAACCTGCATAAATAAATTAAATTAGATAAGGGTAATTACTGATGTCCATTTTTCAATATAGCGCCGTCGATAATAAGGGGCAGACAGTAAAAGACAGGATTGAGGCATCCAGTTCTGACGATGCTATTGCAAAAATACGTTCACTAGGCCGTTTTCCAACGAACGTCAAAGAAGTCCACATCCGCCGGAAGGCAGGCGAAACACCAGACACTACAAGCACACCTGCCAAAAAACGCAGGGAAATATCGTTTTCCATTGGCGGTGTAAAATCAAAAGAACTCACCACCTTCACACGACAACTTTCGACACTTCAAGATGCAGGACTTCCTATAATTCGCGGTTTAAAAATACTTGCATCTCAGATGAAAAAGGGATTGCTGAAAAAGACGACACTAAAGGTTATCGAAGACGTTGAAGGAGGAAATACCTTTTCCGGAGCCCTTGCAAAGCATCCCAGAGTCTTTGATAAATTGTATGTAAATATAGTAAAAGCAGGAGAAATAAGCGGCGCTCTGGACATCATCTTGCAGCGATTGGCCGATTTCAGGGAAAAAACTGAGCGGTTGGTAAGAAAAATAATCAGCGCTATGATATATCCCACCGTTGTAATGGTCGTGGCGATTAGTATTTTAATCGGGCTCATGATTTTTATCATTCCAAATTTTGCAAAAATATTCGAAGAGTTGAATTTAGAGTTGCCAACCCCCACCAGGATGCTTATTACGTTCAGCACAATTTTAAAGACACATTGGATGTTCATACCTGCGGTTCCATTTAGCGCTTTTATACTGTATAAGATTCTTGGTAAAATAAAAAAAACACGGTTAATCATAGACAAAACAAAATTTAAATTGCCAATTTTTGGGGCAATTATAAATAAATCCACCGTTTCAAGGTTTTCTCGCACACTTGCAACCTTAACATCGAGTGGAGTGCCTATCCTGGACGCCCTTACCAACGTTAAGGACGCCGCAGGAAATGCTGCCATGGCGCAAGCCATTCAAAATATCCATGACAGCATAAGAGGTGGCGAAACTATCACGAAACCTCTCCGAGCCTCTAAAATTTGTGATGAAATGGTGGTCAATATGGTAGAAGTGGGAGAAGAAACGGGAGAACTGGATAAGATGCTTACCAAGGTGGCAGACAACTACGACGATGAGGTAGACAGGGCTGTAGAGGCCATGGTAAGCCTGATAGAACCCATGATGATTGTATTTCTTGGCGGAGCGGTAGGCTTTATCGTTATAGCGATGTTCGTGCCTCTTATTAAATTAATGCAGGGGATAGGAGGATGAGACTATAGTAAACGTTAAAAGAAAGTTGTCATCGCGAGGAGGAACGGTTGCGAGGCAAAGCCGAAGCAAACTATTGGCGAGATTCCTCCCTTCGTTCGGAACAGGCTCCGCAATCTCAAAACGGGGATTGCTTCGCTGTCGCTCGCAATGACGTTTAATGTCAACTTATTTAATACGTTCACTATAATAACGAATAGCGAATATTTGATGCTTTACCTGGCTAATTTAATTGTATAGGAATTTTCATTTTATTTATGCGGATCAAGAGATAGTAGATGTAAAAATCCCCCTTAACAAAGGGGGACTCATGGGGTTGTGTTTTCTTCAAACGACAGAGTTATTTACAACCCCCTTAACCCCCCTTTTCTAAGGGGGATTATCTCGACACTTTTAGCAAATATTACGAATTACGATTTGAGACTTCGTCGTGAGCGCTCAGTCGAACGATTGAGAAAATCGTAAATATAGAATTTTAACTCAGTCCTTGTTTGGTTCTGGATTGTCCAGGTTAGGTATTCCACCAATCGTAAAGTTTAGCTCACCGCAGAACGCTGAGACTTCGTCGTGAGCTCAGTCGAACGATCGCAGAGGTTATTAGAGAATAGACAGAGAAATTATGCGGATTATCCATGTGAAACATAATGGCTTTACTCTTGTCGAATTGATTGTTGTTATTGCCATTGTAGGCATTCTTGCGGGTATGATTCTCCCTGTTTTTTTACACGGAGGACTTGACGAAGGCGCCAGTACATTACAGAGTAGTGTATTCAACGCCAAAACCTTCGCCATAACAAAGCGAAAACGTTGCACACTAACACTGAATGCCGATTATTATACGGGTTCCAATCCATCACCCTGCTTATTAACCATACAGGATACGGGAACCAGCACCTTTAAGAAACAGTATCGACTTCCCAAGTATATAAGATTCTGGCAATATCAAGTAGTGGGCAGCAGCACTGTAAGTTTTACCAGCGGAATGAAGACGGTTTACTTTGAGCCGAGTGGCATAGCGCATGATACACAGGGTATTAATTCACCGCAAGACATTATTATTACGTTAAAAGACATAAAGACTAATATTACAACCAGTCGAACTATTATTGGTAACACATGTCAAACAAGAAAATAGAATTTCAGTTAAATAACATAGCGCGGCGAAGCCGCAACCAAAGCTCCCGTTTAGTGGTGGAGTCATCCAAAAAATACAATTTTGGAAATAAACATTTTGGATACATGCGAGAGTGGTGGAATGCCTTGTTATCCCCTCTAAAAAGAGGGGACTTCGTCGTGATGGTTCGACAAGCTCACCATGCACGACACTACATCCTGAGTCTATCGAAGGGTCAGTCGAACGACAATGGGGTGTGTTATTCAGCCTATAACACACCCCCAACCCCTCTTGATAGAGGGGAGTCTAGTAGTCATTGCTTTTGCGACAGTCAAACGCTGTTTGTTCATGAAAAAAAATTTAACATACACCAGGAACGTGGATTTACCCTGATTGAAGTTCTTATTTCTATTTTTATACTCTCTATAGGTATCTTCGGGGTCATGGCGTTATTTCCTGTCGGAATACATCAAACAGGTAAAATTGCCAGGAATACGATTGGGGCCATTTCTGCTGAAACACCCCTTGCGTATGCATCGTACAAATATCCAGCAGGTACTGGTGGAATAGATTACGACATCCGGGACATTGTAAATCTTATATCAGGAACCACTACTCCTGCCAGCTACTTCTACCCAGACACAGGCACTATTACAATATCCGGCAATGTTTCTTATGGATGGAACACGTCCCTCGTCCCTGTAGATATGGATAGTAACGGCACTGCAACATCAATTGGCGAAACTTACCTTTTCAGACAGCACACTGCAATCTATAAAAATTATACGGCAAATAGTGGTACAGCTACTTTTACTTACAATAGCACGACAATATCCAATGTTTCGAACATCAACAACATTTCAATCAATGATTACATCTGTAACACACGAAATCATATCTGGTATCGTGTGACAGGCGTTAATACTTCTGCAGGCAATGTGACAATACAACAATCTTATGAATATGAAACAACAACTGCTGCACCGTATATTTCTACAAATACTATTGTAGGTCTTTACAATACCATGTTAGCGCCAAATTAATCTTTGAATGAAAGTAACGATTTATTTTTTGAAAAATAACCCCGTAGGGGTGAAATGTTTATAGGAAAATCTGATATACAAAACCTTAGCTCCCTCTTGCTGGTTCAATCGTCCTCGATTGAACCAAAATGTTTCGGTTCAGGCTACAAGCCGTTCGACTGAGCTCACGACGAAGCCTGAACCAGCGTGTAGTGCAAATTACTGGATATAATACATGAAACTTTTTAGACACAAACCAAAAATCACAATCTTTCTATTACGCTTTGTGCATACGAATACCCGCAACTACATCCGGAAGACTCTCGTAAAAAGGCAAAGTGGTTTTACCTTGTTGGAGTTGTTAATCGTTATTGCCCTCATGGCTATTTTATGGGGCGTGGCATACACCATGTTTTATCAATCGAAAAAGGTATTTTCCTTATCTGCCAACAAATTGGAGATGTACCAATATGCAAGGATAGCCATGGACGAAATTTCCCGAGACTTGAAGGGCGCTACCTTAAAGGATAATGTAGATTATTTTCGATCATTTACAACAGGGCCTGCAGATGCCAAAAGTAATAATAGTGTCCTTACGTTTCTGTCATTAACACCAAATGGTTCTTCCACGCCAGTTACCCTTATTACCTATTACTTAAAAAACACTGACGAGCTTATGCGGGCTGAATATAATGATACCTCGTATATTTACGGAACCATATCTTCCAGTATTGACCCTTCCCAATTTACCTATTATAAACTTACGGCAAATACAAATTATTTCAACCTTGCATATATCACTGGAAGTACCACCGTAACCGCATGGGACAGCACAAGCGGCACCACAACCGCTCGCCTGCCCGATGCGGTAACTGTCACGTTACAAATATATGGGACAGGTACTCGAAATACTTTGGAAATAGGCACTTTTACTACGCAAATCATGATACCTTATCGAATAACACACTGACATGAACGATAAAAAAGACGCAGGTTATATCATTATTGTAGTTACCGTCATCCTTGTAGCGCTGTCTCTTATGGGGATGACGTTCCTGAACCTTACCAGTGTTGATTTCACTGCTACGGATAATTATGTCAACAGCCTTCAGGCGGATATGGTTGCTCGTGCGGGACTTGATTATGCCACCTATGTATTAAAGATGGATAAATACGGCACAGATACCATAGTTTATAACAATAACAGTTATCGGTATCGCGGTACTTCAACCCTGGGTTATGATGAAAATTACGATGCATACACAGAAGAGTGGCTGGGCACAGGAACAGGGAAAATATTTTGGGGTACAGCTACGGACAACAACGCCGATGGTATTACGGATTCTAAATGGATAGATGCACCATTCTCATTAGACAGAGGCTTAAAGGCACAATATGCCATCCTTATCGAAGATGTCGGTGAATCACGGATTAATGTAAATGCGACAGGAAACGTTGTGGGGACAGCGGGATCTTTTGTTTATGGCACGGGTGCAACTACGTATGATATACGGTTACAAGATGTCCTCACTGACACGATCGCAAAAAACGTCATAGGTACTACCACAGGGCGCTGTGGCGCTAATGGAGCACCCGGTAGTACAGGCACAACTGCCTCTCAATTCCAACCACGCAATCTAGTTGGTGACGACCGCCCTTTTAATGTCCTCGACGCCGCCGATATTTGCTTTGGGACATGTACCTCCTCAACAGTGTATAAATCAAGATTGCGCAATATTATCAATAATGAAACCCTTTTCCAAAGCGTCAGAGGGAGTCTTACTGCATATTCTTTCGATAGTATCATCACAAATAATGGTACTGTAAGTTCCTTACAAATGGGGAATAATTACTATCGCTTAAATATTAATACCGCCACTGTAGGCACCTTATCTGCCCAGCTTAAACACTGCGTATTCGGCACAGAAACGCTTATGGCAGATCAAATCGCAGCCCATATCATGGATTATAGAGACACGGATGATAATATCACTGTTTATAATGGTAAGTACGGTTTAGAAGTACACCCTTTTATCAATGAACTTTTTTACGCTACGGCAACCGCATACCACAGAATCGAACTTATAAATCCATTCAATCGCAGTATTGGTATTGGGGGTTGGAAACTTGATGTGAATAGAGGAGGGACCCATACCATTTATACCTTAGGTACGGCAACTATAAGCGCGGCGCCCTCTGCTGCAAATCCTGTATACTTTGTATTAGGAGATAATCCGGCGGTAGCTACCCTTACAACAAACCTTGTTGTAAATAATCTTAATATTTACGACTCTGATGACAATGAAATCCCAATAGAAGTTACAGTCACTTTAAAACGACAGGCAGTAGACTCGAATTATGTTATTGTAGACGAAGCATATCCAAGCGCATACATTAAAACTGTCAGTATTCTAGGACTTATTGATGCTTTAATACAAAGAGTAACAGAAGAGTGTGCAGCACTTTCACCATTGGTTGATAGTCTTCTTTTGGCTAAATTGCGTCAAGCAAGGGATTACTTGGCACTACCAACTCCTGATTGTGATAGTGCTGAAGTTAGATTGGAAGCTTTTGAAAATCAGGTTGAAGGTATACGGGGAAGCACTAATCCACCTTGGAAGGCATGTATTAATAACAATGCAGACGAATTTATCAGTCGTGCAGAATATATTGAAGAAGTCTGTGAGAATCCACCCTCAGCACGGGCATCTATCGGCCAAAGAAAGATTCCTATCATTGAACGTTCGAGTAACTGGACAGGTTCATCCACAAATAAAACTATAGGTACTACTAATTTAAGTTTTAACAATATCCGACAACTGGTAATTGCCAACAAAAATATTATCTCCCTTGGTGAATTAGGCCACCTCTTAACTGTGGGCTATAATACTAACTATTCCTATACATTAGATGCATCTTACGCCACATCTACCAATTATGTTGATAATGCAAAGATGAATCTTTTCGGAGGTACGTTTACTACCATTCCAGATTATTTTACCGTTCTTGATCCAAAAAACGATGCTATAGATGCCGATGCCGATGGAGCTATTGGCACAGACACCGGGAGTCAATCAGGAGATATTGACGGTCCAGAAATTCAGGTTGCGGGACGTATCAATATCAATACAGCTTCTTCCGGCGTACTGGCAGCTTTGCCGGGTACCAGCACAAATACCTCACTGGGTACGTGGAGCACTCTTACTGGAAACTCTCTGATAACCAACATCATAAATGCACGTCCCTTTACCACGATTGGAGCAATAACAAGTGTTACAGGCATGAATTATTTCGGAACGGATAATGTTGACAATGATGGTGACGGATTTATTGATGAAAAAGATGAAAAAGACCTTATTTTCACCTCCATTGCAAATCTTATCACCACTCATTCCAATGTATTTGCTGTGTACGTTACTGCCCGCATTGTCAATAGTAGCGCATCCCAAACCTTTGCCGAAAAGAAGTTAGTGGCGATTGTTGATCGCTCCGTTAACCCTGTTAAAATACGCTATTTTCGGTGGATGACTGAATGGTGATAAACATTTAGGTTCAATCGAGGACGATTGAACCAGCAAGAGTTGTAGCGCGAACTTCAGTTCGCTTATATTCTATGCGAACTGAAGTTCGCGCTACATTGAAAAAGATGCCGAAGGCCTAATTTTAAAGGAAATATTATGATTATTTACTCCGGTAAAAAAATAAATGTGAGAAAAGATGAAATTGTTCTGGATGATGGAAGAAAGGTTATGAGGGAGGTTATTGAACACCCGGGTTCTGCCGCTATTATTCCCTTCATTTCAGATGATGAGATAATCCTTATTCAACAATATAGACACGCGGTAAAAGAACTTATTTATGAAATTCCTGCCGGTACACTTGATGAGGGTGAAACATTTATCACATGTGCAGGACGTGAATTAGAAGAGGAGATAGGCTACAAGGCGGGAACACTCGAACCCCTAATAATTCTCTATCCATCCCCAGGAATCCTGAGTGAGACTATGCACATCTTTAAGGCAACGAATCTCGTCAAGACGCAAACGAATCACCAGGCAGACGAATCAATCAAGGGTATCGTGCAGATGAAGCTAAGCGAGGCATTGGAGATGGTAAGGAAAGGGCTTATACGAGATGCAAAGACAGTTTGCAGTATTTTAATGTGTCTGAAATAAGAAACACTTGTATGTCTTATTGTATTGTACACTCTGTAAAAACTTCTTTTTTCTGCAAGTTATTAGAAATGGTGACGAGTGGCGAATGGCGAGTGACGTAGAAATCACTACCCGTCACATATTACTCGTCACCTGTCTTCAAGTTTTCCACTCTTTGGGTGCGACCATGATGCGCTACGGTACGTCAAACGAATGTTCCTTGACACGGAAAAGCATGGATTTCTCACGACCTATCTTTCGGGCAAGGATTAACTCCATTGGTAAAGGTCCTGTAATTTTAAGAAGCGCTGTTAAACCATGTTCATCTATAACCAGATAAGATTTAGATTCGGCCTGACGTAATACCATGCTGGCAGACGAGTCAATGGGGAGCTTGTAAATCCTTTTATGCTGTCGTCCAACCCACGCCATTTCTTCCTCGCCCTTCGCACAATAAATTTTTGCATCCTGTTCAACCGCACTAAGAACCTCTTTCGCAAAGAGCATGTCCGGATCTTCAGATGGATGTACTATTGGCTGTATGATTGCAAAGTAAATGGGAATTGCAACCACGGAAAGAGGAATAAGCACCCAGGCTGAACGCCGTACCAACTTACTCGTTTTGCTGTGACGAACGATTGAAGCAGCTATCTCAAGCGCAAGAAATGGATACAGAGGCAACAGGTAGTGGCGTCGTTTTTGAGGAATACACGAAATAACGATAAAAATTGCTCCGGCAACTGCGAGCATTGCTGAGTAACCGCGCCGCCGTAAATCAACAATGGCAACAGGCAGGAACAACGAAAGTGGCAGCGCAAGTAATAGTACCATCCATACGTAGTAGAAGGGACCCCCATTTCCACCTTTGCTTACATCAAGGTCAGGTTGGAAAATCACTCTATGAAGATATACTCCACTGTCACGGAAATAAGCAGGGACTGCCCATAGAGCTATAGCTGCTAGTACCCCAAATCCGAAGATAATCCAGCCTATCCGTGGTCGTTTAAGGTCTTGACGGCGGAATGGGACAAGTATAGCAAAAAAAACAGGAAAAAGAATTCCGAATGGACCCTTTGTTACTACCCCAAGGCCAGCCAGCAGCCCTGCGATTATAAAGAACAATGATCGTGAAAGGCCTTTGTGTTTTCGCATTCCCAGACAGAGAAAAAGGCATGAAACTATGATCGAAAAACACAATATCATGTCAGGTCTGGCCTGGCGTGCCATAAGACTATAACCCGGCATACCAAGCAGTGCAAACGCCCCGATAAGCGCTGTCTTTCGATCGAGCAGCAAAAGCCCGACTCCATAGGTCGCCAGTATTCCCAGGATGCCAGCTATAGCGGAAGGCATTCGTACAAGTATCAT
>Ga0209514_10004504_pt1 | contig 18681 bp, 16 predicted proteins | sample Subgrocontami58m_FD_187452 | JGI IMG/M metagenome (GOLD analysis project Ga0209514, IMG submission 187452) | Subsurface groundwater microbial communities from S. Glens Falls, New York, USA - GMW37 contaminated, 5.8 m (SPAdes) (version 3) | ecosystem: Environmental > Aquatic > Deep subsurface >...
TGAGCAGGAAGATTTCTTTAATTATGTCTTTATCCATGGAATTGCAAAATACAGACTTATCAAAAGAGTGAGATGATGCAGAATTATACAGGAAAAAACAGCGCGTGGTCAACAAAATTCATTATGCAGCCGGAGTACGTGACGGATGAAGGATGAAGGGTGAAGGATGAAATCTCCCGCGTCACCCGTCACCAGTCACTTTCAATATGGGACTCTTGTTACAATTTGGCTTGACAAAATCTTTTCGGTAAGTAATAATCGCACCGATGCTAGTTTCGTGCGCGGGAGTTTCAAAGTTTTTGGTAGGAGCCAACTCCTGTTGGCAAACGGGCGCTTATGCGCTGCCGTACACCGTCAATCGCCGTCGGGAGACGGCTCCTACCAATACGGGCGGGTTCAGGTTTGCAACCAGAACCTTGTAGTTTGAACAAACGATACCCAGTTGAACAATCACAACGCCCGGAAATACATAAACCTCCCGGTTCAAGTTGCAAACTTGAACCCGCAAAGGGCAACAGTAGGGCGACCCTTTAGGGTTGCCATCCCTAGTACGTGTTCGGACAGTTGCAAGGCTAAAGCCTTGCACTACGTATTAAACAGACAAAAGTCGCCGAAGGCATAAGAGTTATAGTATGGAAATTAGCATTTTATTCATGCGGTTTTTTAGCAGGAGACCTGGTATTTATGATAAAACAAATCCTCGTTCCCACCGATGGTTCAGAAAACAGCCTCACCGCGGCAGATCACGCCATAAACCTGGCTCGCTTGTTTAGCGCCGGTATTAAAGGGTTGTTCGTCAAGGACGTCAAGATATTGACCGGTCCGCTTATCCATGATATCGGCACAAGCATCGGCGGAATGGTTCCCTACGGGACATTTAACCAAACCATCCGGGAGGTGCTGGAATCGCAGGCAGACGCAGCCCTGAATCAGGTGGAAGGGAAATGCGCCCAGGCGAAGACGCCGTTTTCCAGAGAGATACGGGAAGGCATCGTGAGCCGCGAGATCATCAAGTCCGCTGATGAATGCGACCTGATTGCCATGGGCAAGATGGGCGCGCATGCCGAATGGCGCGACGTGTTTCTCGGCACCAATGTCGAATTCGTAGTCCGGCAGACCCACAAGCCCGTGCTCATTACCTTGCAGGAGTATAAACCATTTCGCAAGATGCTGGTTGCCTATGACGGGAGTTCCTTTGCAGACAAGGCGTTGCGAAGCGGCGCCGAAATAGCGCAGGCCATGAAATTGCCCATAACGGTGGTTTGTGTGGCCGATAAAAAGGAAGACGCCGCGCAGACGCTTACACAGGCGAAGTCCTTTCTTGAAGCGTATAAACTTGCCGTTGACGTTGTTGCTAAAGGCGGAAGCGACCATGCGGGCGGCATCCTGGAGGTTTGCAATGACGAAGACAACAAATTTGATATCCTGGTAATGGGCGCCTATGGCCATTCCAGACTCCAGGAGATGATCCTGGGAAGCACCACCGTCAGGGTCATGCGTTCCACCACCTGCTCGATTTTGTTGTGCCGTTAGACCGGTAAGTAGCGGAAAAACACCTTTCGTCTAGCTTGAACAATCATGAAAATATTGCTTGTAGACGACAACAGCGAGAACCGAACCATCCTAAGACGCCTCATGGAAAAAAACGGCAATGAGGTCGTTGAGGCTGAAGACGGGCAGGACGGGTTAAACAAGGCGGCAAGCCATAAACCCGACCTGATCATTTCAGACGTCCTTATGCCCAACGTGGACGGCTTCCGGTTTCTCAAGAATACAAAAAGCAATAAATTGCTGAGGCGCATTCCTTTTATTTTCTTTTCCGCGGTATATACGGGTAGCAAAGACAAGGAACTGGCTTATTCTCTCGGCGCGCTTGCATTTATTGAAAAGCCGAAGGAACCCGATAAACTATGGATGGAGATAAAAGGCGCGCTTGAGAACGCCGAAGCCGGAAAAACGGATATAAAAAAAACACCCCTGATAGATTATGAGTCATTTCTTATTAGTTACAACCAGATTGTAGCCGCAAAGCTCGAAGAAAAGGTAAAAGAACTCGAGGCCGAAATCCACCACCGGAAGCAAAGAGAGTCCCGCCAGATTGCGCAGTTTATCCTCACCAATATTTTGGCGGAATCCGCCACGCTTACAGACGCCGCGCCAAAAATCCTTCAGACCATCTGTCAGGGCTTTGGATGGGAATATGGGGAACTCTGGCGTGTGGACGCCGATTCAAGCCAGTTGAGGCTGAAAGACGTCTGGCATCTGCCGCTGCCTGAGTATGATGAATTCATGAAACTCAGCAACGGCTTTACTTTTACCAGGGGAGTGGGGCTGCCCGGCAGGGTCTGGGAGAACGGCCAGCCGGTGTGGATAACGGACGTCGTTGGCGATAAGAATTTTCCCCGCGTGGCAGTTGCCCAGAGACTCGGCATTCACGGTGCTATGGCGTTTCCGATTACGAGTGAAAAAGAAGTGATTGGCGTCATGGGTTTCTTTACCAGAAATGTCCGGCAGCCCGACAAGGAAGTCTTTGATATTATGGCCGATATTTGCAGGCGGGTAGGCGCATTCATAAACCGGAGGCTGGCGGAAGAACTGCTGAGGAAGAGCGAACGGAAGCACCGGATGCTCATTGAACACCTGCCCCAGAAGATATTTCATAAGGATAAAAATTCAGTGTACGTGTCGTGCAATGAAATGTATGCGCGTGATTTGCATATTGCGCCTGATGAGATAGAGGGAAAGACTGATTACGATTTTTACCCAAAGGAACTGGCCGATAAGTACCGGGCGGATGATAAAAGGGTTGTGGAATCGGGGCAGACAGAGGAATTTGAGGAGGAACACGTCAGGAATGGCCAGGAATTTTTCGTGCAAACAGTCAAGACCCCCGTAAGGGACGATGTGGGCAAGGTAACCGGCATCCTGGGCATTTTCTGGGACATAACCGAACGGAAGAACATGGAAAAAACCAGAACCAGGCTGGCTGCGATTCTGGAAACGACAACCGACTTTGTCGGAACGGCCAGCAAGGACGGTCATATTCTGTATATTAACAAAGCGGGAAGAACCATGCTGGGCATAGCCGGTGACGAAGATGTTTCAATCCTGAAAATTTCTGACCTTTATCCTGCCTGGTCAGAAAGCATGATTCAGGACGGGGCGATACCATTCGCAGTAAAGAACGACGCGTGGTCCGGCGAGACGGCCATTCTTTGCCGTGACGGCCGGGAGATTCCCGTTTCGCAGGTAATCATTGCCCATAAAAACACCATCGGAGCCGTGGAATATCTCTCCATCATATCGCGTGATATTTCGGAGCAGAAGCGTTTTGAAGACCGGATTGTACATCTTGCAGACCACGACGCGCTTACCGAGCTTTTTAACCGCCGCCGGTTTCAGAAAGAACTGGGAGGCTGGCTTGTGCAATCACGACGGTACGGCATACACGGGGCGGTGTTATTCCTTGACCTTGATAATTTCAAGTATGTCAATGATTCGCTTGGCCACCACACCGGCGACAGGCTGCTCAAGTCCATTGGCGGGTTTCTCTGTAAACGATTACGCGCGACCGATGTTCTGGCGCGGATTGGAGGGGATGAATTTGCCATAATCCTGCCTTACGCCACCGCCGTTCAGGCGGAAACCATTGCAAGGCAACTGACGGAACTGGTACGACATCACGACTTCGTGGAAGAGGGACACCATATTACCATTACCTTCAGTATTGGCATCGCCCTGTTCCCGGAGCACGGCGACAACGCGGAAGAACTTCTGATGAACGCCGACCTCGCCATGTATCTTTCAAAGGAAAAGGGACGCAACCGCGCCTGTATTTACAACCCTGAACAAAAATTACAGGTTGAATCGCGGATGTTGTGGGAAAAACGTATCCGCAGCGCCCTGGCAGAGGATACGTTTGCGCTCTATTTGCAACCCATCCTTGACCTGCAGCAGGGACGTGTTGTCAGGCATGAGGCGTTATTGCGCATGATGGACGCCCATGGCAAGGCAATTTCCCCGTCAAACTTCCTTGAAATCGCGGAGCGTTTCGGCCTTATCCATGAGATAGACCGGTGGGTGGTGCGAAAGGCCATATCCATCATTCAGAGATTCCAGCGCGAGGGCAAGACCTCGTTTCTTGAAGTCAATCTTTCCGGCAGCTCTTTTTCCGACGCTGAATTATTATCCATTATAAATGAAGAATTATCCGCAACGAAGATAGACCCCACAAACCTTACCTTTGAGATTACAGAATCCTCATTGGTCGAAAACCTGTTTGTCGCGCAGCGTTTTATTGCTACCCTTAAGGCCAGTGGCTGTAATTTTGCGCTAGACGATTTTGGCATCGGTTTTTCATCGTTCAATTACCTGAAGCACCTGGCCGTGGATTTCCTGAAGATAGACGGCAGCTTCATTCAGCATCTGCCTGATAACCAGGTTGACCAGCACCTGGTCAAGGCAATTGTGGAGGTGGCGCGCGGGTTGGGAAAAAAGACCATTGCGGAGTTTGTCAGCGACGAGAAGACAATTCATCTGCTGCGTGAGTTCGGCGTGGACTATGCGCAGGGTTACTACATAGGCAAACCGCGTCCTGCATCTGAAATATGATGCATTTAGCCAAGGGGCAGCTTGTCTGTGTTTAACTGAAATCCACACATTTTACAAATGGCGTAAATTATTCCCCTCTTGGGAGGGGTCAGGGGTTGGTTCACTGATTGTGAATCTCACTGAGTATCTCTCGAACTACCGGTTGACCCACCCCACAATCCCCTCCCAAGAGGGGACTTTTGAGAGTGCATTGCATGGAAAAAAACACAAAAACCCAAAAAGAGCTCCTGCTTGAAATAGAAGCGCTTCAGGCGCAGCTCAAAAAGGCCGACAATATACTCCAGGTTATCAGCAACGGCGCGGCAGACAAGCCAGACGCCGCGGGGAAACAGGGCGGCCAGATATTTTTTTCCCAGAACGCCGAACAGACGTACAGCACCCTGCTCGGACTGATGAATGACGGCGCGGTTATCGTCTCTGACAAACGCTTGATACTTTTCTGCAACAAGCGTTTTTCTGCGTTTATACAAATGCCGGGAGAAAAAATATTGGGGAGTAATCTCCTCGACTACTTTAGTAAGACAGACCGTTTCGCCGTTGATAAACTTTTAGCACAGACAGCCCCGGAAACCGCCGCAGCCGAGGTTATGCTCCGGGCAGAGGATGGTTCTTACGTGCTTGCCCGCCTCTCCCTGGCGAAAGTAGTGTCTGACGATTCCTCCGTCACGTGCCTTGTATTTACCAACCTCTCTGAGCGTACAAAAGAATCCCGCTCTGCAAGAGAACAACTCAGCATGGTCGAGAGCAAGTACAAGTCGCTCGTCGAACAGATACCCGCCGTTACCTATATGGCGGCGCTGGACGAAGCAGGCACGCCGCTCTACGTCAGTCCGCAGATCGAGACGGTATTGGGATTTTCACCCCATGAATGGCTGTCCGATCCGGAATCATGGGTAAAACAGATACACCCTGAAGACCGTGGGCGGGTGCTGGCGGAATATAAATCAAGCCACGAGAACAGGCGGCCGTTTCGCGCTGAATATCGCTGGCTGACCCGTGACGGCCGGACGCTATGGTGCTACGATACCGCCGTGCTGGTAAAGGACAAAACCGGCAAACCCCTCTTCTTTCAGGGCATCGCCGCCGATATAACCCATTTCAAACAGGCTACGGGGGAAATACACCTGCTTCAATCGCTGACTGTCGCGGTAAGTTTGTCAGGAAACCTGCATGATGCGCTGGTTGCCGCAATGCAGCAGATATGTAATCATACGGGCTGGGCGTACGGAGAGGCATGGATGCTCAGTCAGGATGGCGCATTTTTAGAGCGTGACCATGCGTTTTACAGCAGCATGGAGGTTTTTGATGCATTTAGCAAACACACCGAAGGAATGACTTTCTCCGCGGGAGAAGGGCTTCCCGGCCGCGCATGGGCGGAGAAACAGCCGGTAATGATACTGGACGTAACCCGTGACGGGCAGTACGTGCGTTCGGCGGTCGCCGGCGACGTTGGATTTAAGACGGGTATCGCGTTTCCGATTATTGCCGATGGCGAAGTCGTGTCAGTTATCGTATTTTACAGCCTGAGGGAAGAAAAACAGAGCGATCATCTGATAAAGCTCATTTCGAGCGTCTTGTCGCAAATAAGTTCGATTATCAAGCGCGCCAGGGCTGAAGAATTGCTGCGGGAGAGCGAAGAGAGACTGAGAACCATCCTTGATAACGCAACGGCAGTTGTCTACATCAAGGATATTCAGGGCAGATACACCTTTATCAACAGACAGTTTGAAACGTTGTTCCACGTTAAGAGAGATGAAGTAAGGGGGAAGACCCCTTATGATTGTTTCCCCAAAGAGATTGCCGCTGCGCACCTGGAGAACGACCGGAAGGTGTTTGAGTCAGGCGTCCCCATGCAATTTGACGAAAAGGCGAGCCTTGAGGACGGAATACACTCGTACCTTTCCGTCAAGTTTCCGCTCTTTGCCCTTGACGGCACGGTGTCCGCGGTTTGCGGTATATCAACGGACATCACAGACCGCAAGAAACTGGAAGAAGAGAGGGAAAAATTGCGGGAACAACTCTACCGTTCCCAGAACCTGGCTTCTATTGGGAAACTGGCAGGAGGCGTTGCGCATAACTTTAATAACCTCCTCACCGTAATCATGGGATTTGCAAGCCTGTTGGACATGGAAATAGAGGAAAATAGTCCGTTCAGAGAGTATACCCGGAAGATTATCAAATCATCACAGACGGCGGCGGATGTAACCCAGGCGCTCCTTGCGTTTAGCAGAAAACAATTCGTCAGTCCGAAACCGGTAAATATCAATGAAATCATCAGACAGTCGGAACCCCTCCTGTCGAAGCTTGCGCGGGATGATATTACCCTCACAATGACACTCACCGATGCGGATACTATCGTGATGGCGGACGTCGGACAGATAGGACAGGTGCTGATGAACCTTGCAACCAATGCGCGGGACGCCATGCCGGACGGGGGCAATTTGAAGATATGCACGGAGGTGATGGAAATGGACGATGCGTTTATCAAGCTGCACGGGTACGGAGTCGCGGGGAAATACGTGCATATAGCGGTTAGCGATACGGGGATTGGTATGGAAGAGAACACGAAGCTGCGGGTATTTGAGCCGTTTTTTACGACGAAAGAGGTGGGAAAGGGGACGGGTCTCGGACTCTCAAGTGTGTATGGTATCGTAAAACAGCATAGCGGCTATATCAACGTTGACAGCGAACCGGGCAAGGGCGCAACGTTTAACGTCTACCTGCCTCTCACTGAATCAGGCGCCGAACGGAAAGAAGGTGCAACACGCCCTATGTTCGCGAGGGGGTGCGCAGAGACAGTGCTTCTGGCAGAGGACGACCCTGTAGTCAGAGAGCTGGTCAGGATGGTGTTTGAACACGCCGGTTACCGGGTAATAGAAGCGGTTGACGGGGAAGATGCAATTGTGAAATTCATGGAGCATAAAGACAGCGTAAAACTGCTGGTCTCTGATTTAATCATACCAAAGAAAAACGGCAGGGAGGCGTATGAGGCGATGAGGGCGGTAAGGGCTGATGTGAAGGCGCTTTTTATTACCGGTTACGATGATAGCGTTATCAGTAAGGTGGGTATCCAGAAGGGGAAGTTCGACTACCTGGTAAAGCCCGTCTCGCCCGCTGAGCTTTTGGAGAAGGTTCGGGAGGTGCTGGCAAAACCCTGATCAGAACGGGTCGGAAGGATACCTGAGGCATCCGTGATTCGTTGGCCCGTAAAGGGAAACGGGAGGTCTCGTATTTTTATACTACGTCTCCTGCTGACATATCGTACACCCACCGGAAGTCTGCGTGGGTATATTCAAAGAGTTCTTCTTTCTGGAAAAAGATACCGATCTCTTTTTCCGCAGAGGCCGGGGAGTCTGAGCCGTGAATCAGATTAAAACGGTTGCTGATGGCGTAATCGCCCCGGATTGTGCCTGGATCCGCCTTTGAGCCGAAGGTGGCGCCCATCATCTTTCGGGCGATTTCAATGGCGTTTTTTCCTTTCAGCGCCATGACGATAACGGGCGAAGAGGTTGTGTATCTGACGAGGGGTTCAAAAAAATCCTTGCCTTCGTGTATGGCATAGTGCCTTCTCGCCAGGGCGTCCGTAATCTGCATCATCTTGAGCCCTATTATCTGAAATCCCTTTTCTTCAAATCGGGAGATAATCCTTCCCGTGAGGCGGCGTTGAACAGCGTCTGGTTTTAATATAATCAGGGTCTTTTCCATAAAATCGTATTCCTTTTCTTGGTTTTTAAAGCGTTTCTTTAAGATGTTGTTTCGTTTCTCTTTCCCTGGAAATTTTATCGTTCCCTGCCCTTGAGTTTCCTGACGTACAATTCCCTGACCCGAAGGAGAAAATTTTGATAGTCGGAAGACTTATAATCGGGAAACGTCCAGGGGAACGATTCGTACCTCCCGCCGCGATAATTAAGCGTCACTTCGGCGTAGATGCCGTCGCGCAGATAGATGCGATGTGAAAAATCCTTGGTGGACGCAAGGATCAGCCTGCTTTCGTTGATGTAGCCGGGGTCAATATTGACAGGGCGTTCTACCGGATACTTTTGAGAAGCGGCTATGGATTCTTCCAGGAGGTTGGTTTGCACCTTAATCGTGGCAAGCTCGTCCGGCATGATGAGTTTTTCGAAGCCAAAGAACTGCCTGAGAATACCCTTGCCCATTTCTTTGGTGTAATAATCGGTAAAGGTGAAGGAGATCACCTCGCTCCGGATATCTATAACGCCAAAAAAACCTTCGAGGGTTTTGCTCATCTGCCCAAGGAGTTCAGGGCTATTTGTCAGCACGCCGGTAATTAAGTTTACCGGTTTTGGTTTGGAAATTTGCCCCATGGTAGCACCATCCAATGGAGAGCGAAGGGTCTCTTCGCTCTATAAATATATGTACAGGAATTTCAAACCGATCCCGTAGCGCGGGCGGTTTATCCCCCGCTCTTAGCCGACGCCCTTAGCCGACCACAAGGGATCGGCGCTACTTCGATAACGTCTCAAGCAGGTTTTTCAGCCGCGCCCGGACTTCTTCCGGAGGCGTCAGGAATGTCTCGCCGCTTTTTCTCAGTTTTATTTCGAGCTCTTTCGTTTCCGTAAATTTCTTGCCAATGATGATTTTTATGGGAATGCCAATCAGGTCTGCATCCTTGAATTTTACACCCGGTCTCTGGTCTCTGTCGTCCAGCAGCACGTCAATGCCATCGTTATTGAGAAGGTCGTTGTAAAGGGAATTTGCCATGTTCATGCTGTTCGCGTCGTTGACGTTGACGGGGATGATAATGACCTGATACGGCGTCAGGGAAAGCGGCCATATAATGCCGTTCTCGTCGTGCGACCGTTCAATGAGGGACGCAATAATGCGGTTGACTCCGATTCCATAGCACCCCATGATGAGCGATTTCTCCTTGCCATTGGCGTCCAGGAACCGCGCCTTGAGGGCGTCGCTGTATTTCGTGCCCAGTTTGAATACGTGTCCGATTTCAATACCCTGAGAAACGTCCAGCTCGTGGCTGCATTTCGGGCATTTATCGCCCTTGGTTACGTAACGGATATTGGCAATCTGGTCAATCTTGAAGTCTCTTTCGGTGTTCACATTGAGTAAATGGGTGTCCGACTTGTTTGCGCCGGTGACGAAATTACGGAGTACGGATACCGCCTGGTCGGCTATGATTCGTATCTTCAGGCCTGCCGGACCGGCAAAGCCAACGTGCGCCCCGGTGACGTGTTCTATGGTATTGTGGTCTGCAAGCGCAACGGCTTCCTGCCCAAGCACCTTGGTTAATTTGGTTTCGTTGACCTCATGATCGCCGCGCAGGAGCACGGCAACGGGCTGTCCGCCGGCTACGTAAATCATCGTTTTTACCATGCGGGCTGGTTCTACCTTCAGAAAGTTACTGACTTCCTGGATGGTCTGTTTGCCGGGCGTATGGATCTCTTTGAGTTCCTGGAGCGCAGGGTGGTTTTCCTGTGGAAGCGGCGCCGATTCCGCCCGTTCCCGATTGGCGCTGTAACCGCATTTCAGGCATCGGATCAGGACGTCCTCGCCCACGTGGCTGGGCACCATGAATTCATGTGAAACGTCGCCTCCCATAGCGCCGGAATCCGCCTCGACAACGATATAGTCAAGGCCGCACCGGTCGAATATGCGGCAATAGGCGTCGTACATGAGTTTATAGCTCCTGTTGAGCCCGTCGTAATCCACGTCAAAGCTGTATGCGTCCTTCATAATGAATTCCTTGCTGCGCAGGACGCCGAATCTCGGTCTCGTCTCATCGCGGAACTTGGTTTGAATCTGATAGAGGGTGATAGGGAATTGCCGGTATGAATTCATCTCGTTTCTCACGATGTCCGTGATGATTTCTTCATGGGTAGGGCCCAGCGCGGTGGTTTTGCCGTGTCTGTCCTCGAAGGTAATCAGGTCGTCTCCAAATATGGCCAGGCGGCCGCTTTCTTCGAGGAGGTCGAGCGGTTGAAGCGCGGGAAGAAATACCTCGATTGCGCCCGCCCGATTCATCTCTGCGCGCACAATGGCAATGACTTTATTCAGCGCCAGTGTGCCGAGCGGCAAATAGGCGTAAGCGCCGGACGTAATTCGCCGGATAAGCCCGGCCCGTATCATGAGTTTGTGACTATCTATTTCCGCCTCGGACGGACTTTCCTTCAGTGTGGGGATTAGTGTTTGTGACCATTTCATCGCTGGATTCCTCAATAAATACCGTAAAACGGTTTCATAATTAATAATGAAAAACAAAACGACATTATAGTTTTTTATTGCATGCTTTCAAGGATTAAATGCCTGGCCGCAAAGTGACGGCAGAAGCATCTTTTCGCCTTGCGGGTAGAAGACGTCTTCACTGTTTATTCCCAAAACTTCCCCAGAGAACGCGCGCCCCTGAACCTCTTTCTGCATAAGGTGTTCACGGCAGTTTACCGGAATTAAATATTTGACTTGTAGTTATTTTTATTTATAATTATCTGCTCGTTAATTTTTTTGTGGATTTACCGGGAACAGAACCCCGTTTTGAGGTTCATTTGCAGGGTTTTGTCGCGGTGTAAAATGAGTTAGTTTGGGGTTGATTTAATTCATTGATGGAGGTGATAGACGTTGGTGAGAAGAACAATTTTAACAGGTTTGATTGTCGGTATCTGCGGCATTATGGCCACGGTGTTTGCTGATGAGCCGCCGCCCAGGCAGGAAAAAGAAGAGAAGAGTGAACTGGCCAAGCTGATGAATGAAATAGATAAAAGCTATAAGGCCGTTGAAGAAATATCAGGGTACTATAAATACAGCGACAATGACTGGAAGATCATTGACGAAGCGAGCGCGAACATCGTGAGACTGACGAAGGTGGTTATCTCTAAATTTTCCCGTCCAGACGACCGGAAATATCAGGACCTCAATAAAACCATGCTCACAGAGGCTGAAAAGATGAATGAGATTGTTGGCCACAAGGGGGAGCAGGGCGCCCTTGAAGACGCCCAGTGGCAGGTTCGGAGATTGAGGCAGACGTGCGCCGTGTGCCACAAGCATTTGGGGATTCATCTCTATCCGCAGCTATATCCGGGCAAGAAAGACGAATCGCACCCCGGTCAGGCGGAGATTCCCGCGCCGAAAGAAGCAAATATTCCCAAGGATTGGTGATGAATGTGTTTCGGCGGATTAACGCTCAAACATACGGCAAAAGGATTTGTGGTTTTAGACGTATCTGCTCGAAAATTTTTGCTTGACTCAGTTTACTTTCAATGATATATTGCTCAAATCTGTCTTCTTAAGTTTCGTTTAGTATAATGGTGTTGTTTGAAAATGTCCGCGGCATCCATCAGTTGAAGGTTTGCCCCAAACTAATCCTAACGCCATCCTGCCTCCCCAGACAAAGGAAATCATGGGGGGGCGTTTTAACACCAAGATTTGTGCCTTGGAAGTTCATCGGAAACACAAAAGACGCATTCTGTTATTGAATTTTATTGTGATCTATTAGATAGTGGCATGCAGTTCTGTGCTATCTGTTTTTTGGGATGAAGGGAGGTGAAGTGAAAGGCCTAAGTTTGGGGGCGGATTTGAAAATTTCAGAGATGCTAACTGTAGGAATTGGTGCCCTCTCTGCATTAAATAAGTGGTTTAACGCTTAGGAATAATTGTTGCGTAAAATTTAAAAATTGTGAAAATAGTTGTGTAAAGGTAATTACGGTATTTTTAAAAAGGAAAGTGAGGAGGGGAAAATGAGCCTAAAAAAGGGTATAATCGCAGGAACAATCACATTGTTCATTGCAGCAGTAAGTTCGGTTAGTTATGGACAGGCAAGTCAGGGCGAATTATGCAAGAAGATGTGGGACAACTTCCAGGGAATGAGGGCAATGACAGGACTCTCAGCAGCCGATGACGCGCAATTTGGAAAGTTTGGAGATTATGCAAAGTCAATAACCGCAGACACCAATGCGTCAACAGAGAAATTTGCATCTGACAAAAATTACAAAGTTTTGAATGGCGAAGTTCTCTATCATTCAGGTGAGATTGACAAGGCCGCAGGAAACAAGGATCTGGAAGAAATTCAGGTTCAGTTCAGAAGGCTTACGATTGCCTGCAGGAATTGCCATAAGATTTACAAGTCAGAGTTGAAGCTTGTTCCGTAATATATTTAACCGTCCTACATAATCATAAATGAGGAGAGAATGAATTATGAAAATATTCCGTTTATCATACATATTGCCAGTTGTTGCTGGTTTGGGGTTATCATTAGGGAGTTCCGCTTGGGCTTTAACGCATCACGAACCAGGTGATACCACAAAGAGCCCGTATACCATTTTTGCTGGTCTTGGCTTTGCCGTGCAGGAGAGCTGTTATTACTGCCACGGTAACGGTGGCAAGGGTACCGCAAAGGGTCATGAATATAACGTGCCTGATTTTACCGACGCTGGTTTCCAATCTGCAAAAACAGATGATCAGTTGGTAAAGCATATTAACGCAGGCAAGGGGAAATGCCCTGGTTATCAGGGAAAGATGTCTCCTGACATGATCGAAAAGATGGTGGAAATTGTAAGGAATTTCGGAACGAAATAGTTCGTACTTACGATTTTAACATACTCGGTTGAAAATAAAAGGGCGTATGAAGTGTACATTTCATACGCCCTTTTTTGTTTGTGTGTAAATTTGAAATCCTGATGGCTTTTTGCGCCGCAGAAAGGCATCACGATAAACATCGGAATTCAAAACTTTAAACGATCTCGGCGTGGAAAACACGCTTCATCTGTTTTAAGGCAAACTGATGTTCGCTCTTCGTCAGCGCCGCCACGCAGTTTTTTGGTATCGTAACCTTATAGCCTCTCATATAAGCCTCCGCCGTTGTGTATAAAACACAAATATTGGTCACAACGCCGGTAATTACAAGACGGGTTACCCCCAGCTTTTTTAATAACGCATCCAGAGACGTTCTGTAAAAACAGGAGTAGGACGTCTTGGGAACCCGGTAATCATCCTTGCGCGGTTTGAGTTCTTTAATCACCTCCGCGCCCGCCGTTCCTTCTACCGCATGATGCGGCCACAACTTAAATTCGGGATCATTATTCCTGTGCGCGTCACAGCAATAAATAACGGGCACACGTTTCTTCCGCGCCTTTTCAAGCTCTTTTTTAATATGAGGAATTATCGTCCTGGCCGCAGGCACTTCAAGCGTTGCGCCGTTGTTGATAAAATCATTCAACATATCGGTAACAAGCAGGGCGTACCGTTCATCAGGGGACGTATTTGATTTTTTCATAAGGACAGTCCATTTTTCATTTCTCTAATAAAGACCTGGTTATCAAATGGTAAATCTGGCAAAATCCTCGGCAAATACAATAACACCATTAAAAATATTTTCAAGCTTCTTTATCAGGTCATTATGAGTTTCCTTTATGTACGCGTCGCATACGGGATAAAAGTGCGACAGGATTAATCTCTCGCACTGTGATTCACGGGCAATTCTGGCGCACAGTTGGGGCGTGAGATGTTCTTCGACCTTTTGGTCGTCCGGAAAGGAACATTCAAGCACCAGGGTATTGACTTTTCTGGCCAGTTGGATAATGCCGTCGCCGTAGTCCGTATCGCCGGAGTACGTCAGCGTCCTGCCGTCACGGGATTCGATTCGAAATCCAACGCTGTGGAGGGCGTGCTGCACGGGCGCTACCGTAATTTTCCAGTCATCGCAAGATAACTCCCCTGTATCAACTTCCCGGAGATAGAGGTCAAAGGTCTTTGGTTTTATTACCTCTCCAAACGTTAAGAGCAAACCTTCGTGAAACGCCTTTAAGCCGGTAGGGCCTGTGATGTGGAGCGGCTTGGTTCTCTTCGGCTCGTTATATCGCATCGCAAAGAGGAACGAAACAAGGTCGAGTGAGTGGTCTGGATGAAAATGAGAATAATACAGGCAGTCAACATCCAGATAGGTGACGCCCGCAAGGAGCAACTGCCGGAGGGAACCGGGCCCGGTGTCGAAAACGAGGTATTTGTCATTTATCTTCACCAGGGTACAGGGATACGCCCTTGTTTTCGATGGCATGCCCGTGCCTGATCCAATAATCGTTAGTTCCATTTCCTAAAGATACCATACAAAGGTTAATTTTGCAATGATACCAAACGCAGGGACAGGATTTACAGGACGAACAACGGGGAACCGCAGAGACGCAGGGGTTGCGGAGAAATTGAAAAGGTAAGGAGAGAGGGAGAATCGGGGAGATGGGGGGGGGAAGAAAGACGTGCATGTGCTGAGTGAAACGACTTCCTGTGGCCTAAGCGTTAGCGAACCCACCAATCCAATCTGCATTCGTCAGCAGCAAATTGCCCACGAAACACGCCAAAAGACACGAAAGTTAAGTTTCGCTATTTTCGCGTCTTTTCGTGGGCAACCTTGAAATTCTTGGACATAAATCGTAGGGGCAGATGAGAGCATAGAAGCAGTAAAGAGAATGAAGAAAAAGGACAGAGAGGCTTTTATCGAGGACATGCTTGCCATTACATCTCCTGATTACCTACAAAGCATGCAGGAGGCATGAGAAGAGTATAAAGCGGGCAAAACGAAATCGGGCATAGAAAAGAAATATACAGACCTCTGAAATAAAATTAGGCCTACGGCGACTTTGTTCGGTTGAATACGTAGGGCAAGGCTTTAGCCTTGCAACTGTCCGAACACGCGCTAGGGATGGCAACCCTAAAGGGTCGCCCTACTGTTGCTTTGAAATTCACCTTTGCGGGTTCAAGTTTGCAACTTGAACCTGGCGGTTTATGTATTTCCGGGCATTGTGACTGTTCAATCGGGTATCGCTTGCTCAAACCACATGGTTCAGGTTGCAAACCTGAACCCGCCCGTATTGGTAGGCGCCGTCTCCCGACGGCGATTGAGGGTATACGGCAGCGCATAAGCGCCCGTTCGCCAACAGGAGTTGGCTCCTACCCAAAACATTGAAATTCCTATACATAAATTTAAGGTTTTTAACCGGCTTTGATAATCATACGCTTGTTTACGTTTCCCTTTCTATCGTATATATTAATTACCTGACGTTCTGCCCAATTTCTGGTTTCCTCATCCATAGCCGTAATTAATATTGCAACCATGCATCTTCATCTCACCAATGCCCTCAGCACTTTCACGGCTAGCCTCAGTTGTTCATCATTTACCTCTTTCAGCAAATCACTTATCATTGCCTTCAGTTCCCGGGTATTTTTAGCCTCATGTGCAAATTCAAAAAAGTCTTTTACCTCTACCTGAAGGGCGGTTGCTAATTTTGTAATGATATCAAATGAAGGAAAATGCAACCCCATTTCTATTCTGCTCATATATTTGGGGCTGATACCCGATTTTTCAGCAAGCTGCTCCTGAGATAGGTTTCTAGCGGTTCTCAATTCCTTCATGCGCATCCCGAACAACTTCAGTTCCTTCATCAGCATTCTCCTTTAGATTGTTGCTATTATCCATATTTAAAGGAGAATTTTGAACACACAATATGTTAGAATATTATTGAAATAGTATACCTAATAAGTATAGTATTATACTCATGAGACAGACATTATCTTTGTTTAGCTACCGTATAAGTGGATATTCAAAGACATTTTCTGACAGGATTTACAGGACGGACAATTTCCGCGTTACTTTTTATCGAAAAGGAGACGGTAAGGGTATGAGAAAGAAACCATTTGGTGTTATGCGTGGCAGACTTGGCCTTTTGTGGTGTATGGCAGTTCTTTTATCAGTAACGTTTCTGGCAAAAGTCATTCTGGCTGGACAGGAGTGGGTGGATAATGTGAGGTTGGACGCAGCGCGCCCAACGGAAATCTGCAAACTCCTCACAAACAAAACCGCCTCAGAAAAGGCACAAATCAAATCCCGTGAAATTGCCAGGCGGGATTTTAAGGGGGAATACACCAGCACGCAATACGGCGTGCGAGTAGAAATAATCGGAGAAGTAAAAGAGATTAACATCAATGGACAGTGCGGTATCGAACTCTTTGCAAAGGCGTGGAGAGGCGACGAACAACTCGGCTTCGGCAAAGACGGCTCTGTTGAAATTGAAAGGTTCAGGATATTTAATCCGCCCATTTTAGTAGACGACCCAAATGGGGATATTGTAAGAGAATGGATGGATAAAGAAACGGGAGAATTAAGACAAAGAAAATTAAAAGAGTCTCCGCAAGAAGCGATAAGACAATCTCTAGCTCATACCATAACAATAGTAGGCAAAGACAATAACAATATCACAGTAGGTAAAGTAGGAAACACCACTTCCACTTTTTATCCAGACGCAGGAGACCCAGGTTCAACTAGTGTTGATGGTTATGTTCAAAGAGTTTCTGACTGTAGCTCTTGGTCAAATGTTCGCGATGGTGCCGGAACTGCCGCTTATGCTGCGGGTACAAGTTTCTCCGTGGGATTAAATGCCGCTTATTGTTCTGGTACGTGGTATATAATGTCTAGAGCTATAACTCTTTTTAACACTTCGGCAATTGGTAGTACTTCAACGATTACTTCGGCGACTTATAGCTTGTGGAATTTGACAAAAAGAGACGAGTTAACACCATCTGGTGCTATGTCTGTGGTTACAACAAATCCCGCCTCTAATACTACACTAGCAGCTAGTGATTATTCACAGACAGGAGACATATTGCAGGCTCCAATTATCACTTTAGCCAATATAACAACCGACGCTTATAATGATTTTGCTCTAAACTCTACCGGATTATCCAATATCTCAAAAACGGGCATAACTAAATTTGGAATGAGATTGGATGCAGACAGGACAAATACAGAACCGACTTACTGCAATTGTAATTCCGATGCGTCTTTTTCTTCGGCTGATACGACAGGAACAACGCAAGACCCTAAATTAGTGGTGGTGCATAGTGCGGCGGTGACAGTAACGGGAGAATTATATTCAACGAGTTTTTTTAATGATGCTAACCTAAGAGCCTATTACAGGCTTGAAGATGTTAATGACGCAAAAAATTCTTATCATTTAACCAACACTAATTCTGTTGCTTTCAACGCCGCTAAATTCAATAATGGGGCTGATTTCGGCTCTACTGATGCAGACAAAAATTTAGCCACAAGCAGTAATCTAGGCATAACTAGTTATGACTCTGCTATCACCATTTCATTGTGGGTTAAATTAAATACAGAAATTGCTTCTGGACAATGTGCTTTTGTTGAACACATTCTCGGTGAGTCCTCTAATTATCTTGGTTACACAATAATGTATCAATACAACGGAGGAACACGAAGACTTGGATTTTATCGGGAAAGGAATGGGGTTGTTGGTTATTATGACTATTATAACATTACACTTGGAACTTCTGCTTGGTATCATTTGGTTTTTACTTATGACAGCACAGTAAATGGTGGAACATTTTTAGGTTATGTAAATGGCGTTCAACAAACTAGTCATACTTCAACTGCTGGAAATGGAACTTTTGACTCAAACCTAATAACAAAATTTGTTTTAGGTGCTAGTTGGAATGGTTATTCTACTGGAACATCAAATAATTCTCTGGCAATTATTGATGATGTGGCTGTTTTTAACCGAGCTTTAACCGCACAAGAAATAAGTAATATTTATAATGGAGTTACATCATCAACCCCCACACCAACACCAACGCCGACACCAACCGATACCACAGCGCCAAGCGGTTCAGTCAGCATCAACAGCGGCGTTTTGTATACCAATTCTACAACGGTCACTTTAACACTTTCGGCAACGGATTCCACTGGGGTAACGGGATATTATCTCTCCGATAGTTCAACGACACCCTCCGCATCTGCCTCTGGCTGGACGTCTGTAACTAAGGTGGACTGGTTTGTCAAGACCAATTACTATTAATATTTAGATGCATTAATTCATCAATCTACAGTGTGCAGAAGGGTAACGGAAGGAGCCCGTAGGGCGACTGGAGTTACCCTTCTGCACACTCCGCAATTTTCCTTCGCCCACCGACTTCTTTTCCTCATTTGCTCACTGAAGAAACTCCAAAATGAACTTCATACGGTGTTTTATATTCCAGTGATTGGTGATACCTCCTCGTGTTATAAAATGTAAAATACTTCTCCAAACCCTCACGTGCTTC
>Ga0209514_10004505_pt1 | contig 18680 bp, 18 predicted proteins | sample Subgrocontami58m_FD_187452 | JGI IMG/M metagenome (GOLD analysis project Ga0209514, IMG submission 187452) | Subsurface groundwater microbial communities from S. Glens Falls, New York, USA - GMW37 contaminated, 5.8 m (SPAdes) (version 3) | ecosystem: Environmental > Aquatic > Deep subsurface >...
TTAAAAAATAACTTAAATTCTTTTTGAATCTCTTTAAACGTTTGCTCACTGACAACTAAAATCTTTTTAATTCTCCCTGTCTCTAGGGGGTAACAATCAATGGTATCATTTCCAAACAAACACAATTTTTTTCTTGCCAAGCAGGGAATTATATATTATGCTTATAACAAATAGACGAGAGTAAATGCTTTTGGTTAGATACCGTTAACACTTCTTTTCTCATTTCCGTTATTACCTTATCATTTCCCATATATTAAACTAATCAATGGAACCACGCTAATTGATGTCATCTGAATCCCAGTTATTCTTATTTGATGGGCACAGTCTCTGTTACCGTTCTTATTTCGCGATCAAGGAACTCGCCACCAGCAAGGGCCAGTCGACCAACGCGGTTTACGGTTTTGTGAATACCTTAAGGAAAATTCTGCGCGATTACGAGCCCCATTACGCCGCGATCTGTTTTGACGCAGGGAAGAAAACTCTGCGCCAGGAAAAATTCGCTCAGTATAAAATGCAAAGGCCGGCTATGCCGGATAGTCTCATCAGCCAGCTGCCCCTTATTAAGGAAGTGGTGAAGGGGTACAATATCTCATTTTTTGAGCAGGAAGGCTTTGAGGCTGATGATCTGATTGCCACCCTGGCCTGTCAATTCTCTAAAAAAGGGGTGGAGGTCATCATCGTCACGGATGATAAAGATATGTATCAGCTGGTTAATGAACGGATAAAAATTTTAAGTCCCCGTAAAGAAGCTATTTTAGGCCGTCAAGAGCTGGAAGAGCTTTTAGGCTTTGAGCCTTCCCGCATTGTTGATTACATGGCTCTGGCGGGAGATCAGGTCGATAATATTCCGGGCGTTAAGGGAATAGGGGAGGTCACGGCCCTACAGCTCATGCATCGCTATAAAAATTTAGAAGATATTCTGGCCAATGTCGACACCCTGGAGCCGCCCAAATTAAAAGAAAAGATTGTCACCCAGAGAGAATCCGCGATTTTAAGTAAGGAACTGGCTATTCTGGATACGAATGTTCCCCTGGATGCCCACTTAAATCAATTAAAAGTAAAGCCTCCGGATACAGAACGCTTGTTTGAACTCTTTAAAGAACTGGAATTCAATACCCTCGCGCAAGAATTTAGTTCGCGAAAAGAAATAAAAATTTTTTCTCAGCGATTGGAAACCGATGAGGATATTAAAAAATTCTTAACAAAAGTTAAAGAGAAGGGCAATGTAGCCTTTTATGTGGAAATCCCGGAGGAAAATACCCTGTACGCTCCTCAGGAACTCATTCTTTGTGTGGATAAAAAAGAGGTCTTTGTCTGCTCTTTTAAGAAATTAGATTTTCTTAAGACACTCTTTGAAGATTCCAAGATTCTTAAAATAACGTATGATTTTAAATCCTCGCTTAAGGTATTGAGTGAGTTGTCCTTGCATCCCGTGCATGTTTTTGATGTGATGCTCGCCGGTTATCTTTTAGCCCCGGTCAGGGCCTCTTTTACGCTCAATTATTTAGCCTGGAATTATCTTAAAGAAAATTTGGCCGAAGAAGAGCCTCCCCAAAGAAAAGTGATGGCCGTTGTCGAATTATTTCCTATTTTATTAAAGGAGCTTCAAGAAAAATCCCTGTTAAAACTCTTTGAAGAAATTGAAATGCCCTTGGTGGATGTCTTATTCAAAATGGAAAAACACGGCGTTAAGATTAACGAGGAGCTTTTAAGAAGTCTTTCGAAAGAATCGGAAATTAAGTTAGGGGAGCTTACCAGGACATTATACCGTCTGGCCGGTGAAGAATTTAATATTAATTCCCCCAAGCAGCTAAGCCAAATCCTTTTTAAGAAATTAAATTTACCCGTTGTCAAGAAAACGAAAACAGGGTTTTCAACGGACGAAGATGTCCTGATGAAATTAGCCAAGAATCACGAATTCCCGGCGATTATCTTAGAATACCGCCAGTTAAGTAAATTAAAATCGACTTACATTGATGCCTTGCCTAAATTGGTGGACCCGCGTACGGGCCGGATTCACGCGCAATTTAATCAAACCGGTACTGAGACCGGGCGGTTAAGTTCGAGTCGTCCTAATCTGCAAAATATTCCCATACGAGCCGAATTGGGCCGTCAAATTCGCAAGGCCATTATTCCTTCTGATAAAGATTTGGTTATGATTTCCGCGGATTATTCTCAGATTGAATTAAGGATTCTCGCGCATCTTTCGGGCGATGAAACGCTCAAAGAGGCTTTTAAGAAAGATCAGGATATCCACAAATTTACCGCCGCCTTAATTTTTGATGTCAAAGAAGAAAATGTCACGGATAAAATGCGGGATATTGCGAAGCGTGTCAATTTTGGCCTCAATTATGGCATGAGCGCTTTTGGCCTGGCCAAAGATTTAAATATTTCGCAGGAGCAGGCTCAGGACTTTATTGAGAGATATTTTTTACGTTATCCGAAGGTCAAAAAATTCGTGGAAGAGACGATCAAAAAGTGTGAACAGGACGGTTTTGTCGGCACCCTTCTTAATCGGCGAAGGTATATTCCTGAAATCAATAGCCCAAATGCTGCCATCCGGCAATTTGCCCAGCGTCAGGCCATTAACACGCCTGTCCAGGGTTCGGCGGCAGACTTGATGAAACTCGTGATGATTAACCTTCAAAGACAGATCGAAAAAAATGGGTTTGCTTCGCAGATGTTAATTACGGTGCATGACGAGCTGGTTTTTGAAGTTCTACCTAAAGAGCAGGAAAAGGTGCTGGCGCTTATCCGCCATGAAATGGAGCATCCGATTAAGTTAAGCGTCCCAATTAAGGTCAGTATTAAAATTGGCCGGGATTGGTTGGACATGAAAGAAATCGAATGAAAATTGCGTTCTGTTCATCGGAGGTTTTTCCTTACGCGAAAACCGGCGGCCTAGCCGATGTGTGCGGGGCTTTGCCTCTGGCGCTGGCTAAGTTAGGGCATCAAATTTCCATATTTTTGCCTCATTACAAATGTATCCAGGATCAAAAATTAAAATTGACCAAGGTCAATGAAGGGGTTTTTAAGATAGATAGGTTCCCTACTCAAAATGTAGACGTATATTTTATCCGACATGACGGCTTTTTTAACCGCCCGGGCCTTTATGGCGATGATCAAGGAGATTATCCAGACAATTTAGAGAGATTTCAGTTTTATTGCCGGTCAGTTTTAGATTCATTAAAACAATTAAACATAGAAGCGGATATTATCCATTGCCATGACTGGCAGACCGCTCTGATCCCCGTTTATTTAAAGGAAAAATATCAAAATGATTCTTTTTATTCTTCAATGAAAACACTTTTAACAGTTCATAATCTCGCTTATCAAGGGATATTTCCTAAAGAAGAATATAAAAAACTCGGATTAAGACAAGATTTGTTTGGGCTGGAGGGGTTTGAATATTTTGGCAAAATCAACCTCTTAAAAGCGGGTATTATTTTTAGCGACGCGGTTAACACCGTCAGCCCCCAATACGCTAAAGAAATTCAAACCCACACATTTGGCTGCGGGCTCGAGGGGGTTCTGCGATCGCATCAAGACAGTGTTGTGGGGATTTTGAATGGGCTGGATCACGAATTTTGGAATCCAGAGGCCGACAAACTTATTGAAAAAAAATATTCCCGCGAGGATTTCATCAAGGGTAAGTTAGAAAATAAAAAAGCCTTGGAAAAAAACACCGGACTCCCGGTTGATGCCCGTGTGCCTTTATTTGGCTTTGTCGGCCGCCTGGCGCATCAGAAAGGGCTTGATCTTATTTTAGATTCGGTTGAGGAATTAATGCGCCTTGAGGCTCAATTTATTATCCAGGGGACAGGCAACGGTGAATATCCAGCGAAATTAAAAGAAATTTCCAAGCGGTTCCCTCGGAAATTTGCTATATGGCTTAAATTTGATGAGAAAATGGCTCACCAGATTTACGCCGGCAGCGATTTTTTTCTGATGCCTTCGTTATTCGAACCCTGCGGGTTAAGCCAGATGATCAGTTTAAGGTATGGCACCATTCCGATTGTCTTTAAGACAGGGGGATTAGTTGACACGATTATTTCTTTTGATAAGAATCGCAAAAATGGTAATGGTTTTATGTTTGAAAAATATTTCAAGGAAGATTTTGTGGGTATCATCAAAGAGGCTATCCAAGTCTTTGAGAATAAAAAAATCTTTGGGCATTTAATGGAAGATGGGCTCAAGGCTGATTTTTCCTGGGATAAATCCGCCGTGAAATATGTCGAGTTGTACGAACACTGTTTAACATTATAAAACTATGTCTTTGATTATTGGCCTTACCGGGGGATTAGCCACGGGAAAAACAACCGTCGCGGATATGTTCGCTCGGTTAGGAGCGAAGGTTATTAACGCGGATACCATTGTCCATCAGTTGTTAGCGCCAGGAGGAAGCTGTTTGAAGGCCGTCAGGAAGGCTTTCGGTAATGATATCTTTCCAAATGGCCAGATTGATCGGAGAAAATTGGCTGGAATTGTTTTTAAAGACAGAAAAAAACTCAGACAACTAGAAAAGATATTGCATCCTGAAGTAAAAAAAATTATAAAAGAGGAAATCAAAAGATACAGAAAATCTAAAAAGAAGGGAATTGTGATTCTCGACGTGCCGCTTCTTTTTGAGGTGGGGCTTGAGAAAAATGTCGACTATATAGTGGTTGTCAAGGCCAGCCGGGATGTCCAGCTTAAAAGAGCCGCCCAAAATTTATGGCTGACTAAAAGTGAAGCCCTCAGACGTATCAAGGCGCAGTTACCGTTAGGCGTGAAGTCACGTTTAGCGGACATTATTATTAACAATCAAGGGAGTAAAAAACAAGTTGAGAAAGAGGTAGAAAAAGTATGGCAAAGACTACAGTCAAGGATAAACAATCAATAGAAGGGGGAGCTCCTATGCCCAGAGCAACACAAACGAAAGAAAAAGTGGAAGTACAAAAAGAAAGAGAGCATATCGTGGCCGCGAGGCCCGAAGGCCAGATTGATATCACTAAGTTGAAAGATATGAAAATGACCGAATTGGCCAAGACTGCCCGCGACATGGGGATCAATGGGGTCAGCGGCATCAAGAAACAGGACCTTATTTTTAAAATTCTCCAGGGACAGGCGGAAAAGGCTGGGCTCATGTTCGGCGAAGGGACCTTGGAAATCCTCTCGGAAGGGTTTGGATTCTTAAGAAGCGCTAAATATAATTATCTGCCTTGCCCGGATGATATTTATATTTCGCCCTCACAGATCCGCCGTTTTGATCTTAAAACCGGGGACACCGTGAGCGGTCAAATCCGCCCGCCCAAAGAAGGAGAAAAATATTTTGCCCTTCTTAAAGTCGAGGCCGTCAATTACGAAAATCCGGAAGACTGCAAGGATAAAATATTTTTTGATAATTTAACCCCCATTTATCCGAGGGACCGGATTGTTTTGGAAGCTGATCCTAAGGAAGTTTCCATGCGGATTATGGATCTTCTCACACCTCTAGGAAAAGGACAGCGGGCCCTGATTGTCGCTCCTCCGTACAGCGGGAAAACAGTTCTTTTGCAAAAAATCGCCAATTCGATTATGCACAATAATCCGGATGTCTTTTTGATTGTGCTTTTAATCGATGAGCGTCCGGAAGAGGTCACCGACATGCAGAGAAATGTCACAGGGGAAGTCATCGCTTCCACCTTTGATGAACCCCCCGAACGCCACGTGCAGATTGCTGAAATTGTTTTAGAAAAAGCCAAGCGTTTGGTTGAGCACAAGCGGGACGTGGTGATTCTCTTGGATAGTATTACACGTCTAGCCAGAGCTTACAATACGGTTGTACCGCACAGCGGTAAAATTCTCTCGGGTGGTGTGGATTCTAACGCCCTGCATAAACCCAAGCGTTTTTTTGGCGCGGCGCGGGCCATCGATGAGGGAGGCAGTTTAACTATTATCGCCACCTCGCTTGTCGATACCGGCAGCCGTATGGATGAGGTTATCTTTGAGGAATTTAAAGGAACCGGTAACATGGAATTGCAGCTGGATCGTAACTTATTCCAGAGAAGAATCTATCCGGCCATTGACATGAAACGTTCCAATACCCGGCATGAAGAATATCTCGTTAAGGAGGAAGACCTGCAGAAGGTTTGGCTTTTAAGAAAGGCCATCAATGACCTTAATTCAGCCGAGGCCATGGAACTCTTAATTGACAAAATAGGTAAAACAAAATCAAACAAGGAGTTCTTAGAGAATTTGAATAAATAATTCGTTACGAATCGACAGTTGCAAATTATCGATTCTCGAGGTAAGATATGGGCTTTGTTAGTTAATTAAAAGAAAAGGAGACTTAAATCATCATGAAAGATACTATTCATCCTGTCTATGAAGAGACAACGATCACCTGCGCGTGCGGAGAGGTTATTCATACACGGTCAACAAAGAAGAATATCCGTGTGGAAATCTGTTCCAAGTGCCATCCCTTTTTTACCGGGGATAAGAAATATCTGGATACAGCCGGGCGTATTGAGCGTTTTGAAAAACGTTATAAAAAGTCTGCCAAATAATCGATGTTGGAAAAATTCGCGCAAACAGAAAAGCGTTACAAAGAACTCGAAACCCTCCTTGCTGATCCTAACATTATTTCCGATCAGGCTCAATATCAGAAATTAGCCAAAGAATTCTCTGATTTGACGCCTTTAGTGACTGCTCTAGGGCAATATCGCGAGGTCCTTCGTCAAATCCATGAGCTTAAAAAATTCCTGGAAGAGAAACATGACAAGGATTTTGAGGATTTAGCCAAAGCTGAGTTAAAGGAGCTTGAAGATAAAGAGCAGAAATCCCTGCAGAAAATAAAAGATTTATCCAATCCTAAGAAAAACGAAAAAGAAAGAAATCTTATCCTCGAAATTCGTGCCGGGACCGGCGGGGAAGAAGCCTCACTATTTGCAGGGGATCTTTACCGGATGTACACGAAGTATGCCCTTTCCAAACGTTGGAAAGTGGAGCTCTTGAGCAGCCATCCTTCCGGGACAGGCGGCTTTAAAGAGGTTATTTTTGGAATTAGCGGCGCGGGCGCCTCCAAGCGTTTAAAGTGGGAAAGCGGGGCTCACCGTGTCCAGCGCGTGCCAACCACCGAAGCCTCAGGGCGCATCCACACTTCCGCGGCGACTGTCGCGGTTTTATTAGAACCGGAAGAAATAGAATTTAAAATTGATCCGAAAGATTTAAAAATAGACGCCTTTCGTTCCTCGGGGCCGGGCGGGCAAAGTGTCAATACCACGGACTCCGCCATTCGGATGACCCATTTACCTACGGGGGTTGTGGTTGTCTGTCAGGATGAACGTTCCCAGTTAAAAAATAGATTAAAGGCGATGCGGGTCATGCGCGCGCGATTAATGGAAAAGGCACAGCAGGATAATCTAGAAAAGACCGCCAGGGACCGCAAAGAAAAAATAGGATCAGGGGATCGCAGCGAGAAGATAAGAACTTATAATTTTTCTGATCATCGCATCACCGATCACAGAATAGGATTTTCAACGTATCAATTGCCTAAAGTTTTAGATGGGGATATGGATGAATTAACGGATGCTTTAATGAAAGCCGAGGAAGAAGAGATTTTAAAATGACCGAAAAAGAACTCATGCTCACGGCTCTTTTAGAATGCGATCGAGCGGATCTTTGTCTGGATCCTAAACCACTCTCTGACTCTGACCAAAAACGTCTCGATGAAATGCATGGGCGTCGTCAAAAAGGAGAGCCGCTGCAGTATATTCTAGGGTGTTGCGAATTTTTTGGGATTAAACTTTTTGTTGATCACCGTGTGTTAATCCCCCGGCCAGAGACTGAATTACTGGTTGAAGAAGTGTTAAAAAGGGTAGATAAAAATAAATCTCTAAAAATTCTCGACTTGGGAACTGGTTCAGGAAATATCGCGGTTAGTTTGGCTAAATTCCTGCCGCGTTCTCAAGTAACCGCGCTGGATGTTTCTCTAGAGGCATTAAAATTAGCGCAAGATAATGCCCATTTTCATTCTCTTCGTGATAAAATAAATTTTATTTGCCAGGATATGAACGTTTATTTGGCTCAAGGGCAAGAGAGAGCTTTTGATCTGATTGTTTCCAATCCACCCTATATTGCTAAAGGGAAACTTAAAGATCTTCCTCTAGATGTTCAGCAGGAGCCTAAGCTCGCTCTGGATGGAGGAGAAAATGGGTTGGATTTTTACAAAACGATTATCCCTCAAGCCGCAAGGTTACTGAAACAAGGGGGATCTCTCTTCTTGGAAATAGGGGAGGATCAAAGAAAAGACATTGAAAATATTTTTAGTGAGTATCATTTTTATCAAAATATAGAATTCTTAAAAGATTACTGCAGTCGAGATCGAATGATTGTCGCTCAAATTAAGGAATAGAAAAAATGGAAAAATTAGTTATTGAAGGCGGTAAACTTTTACACGGGGAAGTGAAAATCAGCGGTTCTAAAAACGCGGCGTTGCCGATTTTGGCCGCGACCCTTTTAACGGATGAAACTTGCGTGATTCGTAATATTCCGCGCTTGCGGGATACGATGACCATGGTTAAACTCCTGCGTTCGTTAGGCAAGACAGCGGAATTGACAGGTGATTGTATTACGATTTCTCAAAAGGGACATTTAAATCATGTTGCCGAATATAAATTGGTTTCAACCATGCGCGGCTCTTTTTGCGTACTAGGACCGCTGCTGGCCAAGCTTAATAAAGCCAAGGTGTCTTTGCCCGGGGGATGTGTCATCGGCGTGCGGCCGGTGGATTTGCATTTAAAAGGGATTAAAGCCCTCGGCGCCAAAATTGAAATTGAGGGCGGTTATGTGATTGCCACCACGCGAAAACTTAAAGGCGCGCACATGTATTTGGGAGGCGCGTTTGGTTCATCCGTCTTGGCAACGGCCAATGTGATGATGGCCGCTGTCTTAGCTGACGGGGAGACCATTATTGAATCAGCGGCATGTGAACCGGAAATCGAAGATTTGACCAATTTCTTAATGGCCATGGGAGCTAAAATCGAAGGGAAAGGTTCTCCGCGGTTAGTGATTAACGGAGTCAGAAAATTAAAAGGTGTTCAATATAAAATTATCCACGACCGTATTGAGGCAGGGACATATATCCTCGCCGCCGCGGCTACTCGCAGTTCGATTATCATTAAAAATGGCTGCTTCGAGCAGTTAATGGCCTTGACGGATGTTCTTAATCAAGCCGGAGTGAAAGTCATAGAGGAAAATGGTTATGTCAAGGTTAAGCCGGGTCGTCGTTTTTCTCCGGTCAATGTCTCCACTTATCCTTATCCCGGATTTCCGACGGACCTTCAAGCGCAGTATATGGCTTTGATGGCGCTTACCCCGGGAGTCAGTGTCATTACCGATAAAGTTTATCCCGACCGATTCATCCACACCGCTGAATTAAACCGTATGGGCGCTAATATCCGACGAGAGGGAATCAACGCGATTGTTCAAGGTGTGAAAAAATTATATGGAGCTCCGGTGATGGCCTCAGACTTGAGAGCATCGGCAGCCTTAGTTATCGCGGGGCTAGCGGCCAAGGGCCGCACGGAAGTTCATCGTATGTATCACTTAGAGCGCGGGTATGAAGATTTGGATCAAAAGCTTTTAGGTTTGGGAGCTAAGGTTTGGAGAGAGAAAGAATAACATATGATTTTGATGATTGACAATTACGATTCTTTTACCTACAACCTGGTTCAATATTTTGGGGAATTAGGCGCGGATCTGAAAGTGTATCGTAATGATGCCTTAACGTTAAAGGATATTAAAGCCCTGCACCCGGAAAAAATTGTTATTTCACCCGGGCCGGGACGCCCGGAGGACGCTGGCGTGTCCGTTGGTTTAATTAAAGAATTCGCCGGTAAGATTCCTATTTTGGGAGTGTGTCTCGGGCATCAGGCCATTGGTTATGCCTACGGCGGGAAAATTATCCAGGCGAAGTATCTCATGCATGGGAAAACGTCTTTGATTACCCATAACCAGAAAGATATTTTTAAAGATATTGAGAATCCCTTTGAAGCCACTCGGTATCATTCGCTTGTCATTGAAGAAAGTACGATCCCTCAATGCCTTGAGGTCACCGCTCACAGTGATGACGGGGAAATCATGGGTGTCCGGCATAAAGAATTCCCTTTGTGGGGTGTGCAATTTCATCCGGAATCGATTTTAACGCGCGCCGGAAAAAATATTTTAAAAAACTTTTTAACGCTTTGATATGAAAAACTACATTCAAAAATTAAAGAATCAAGAAAACTTGAGCCAACAAGAAATCGCAGAGGTGATGCGCCTGATTATGTCGGGCGAGGCGAATAAGGAAGACGCATCAGAGTTTTTACTGGCCTTAAGAGCTAAAGGAGCCACCGTTGAAGAAATTACCGGAGCCGCCCGCATTATGCGCCAGTTTGTGGTCCCCGTGCGTACAAAGCAGCAAACGATTTTAGATACATGCGGAACCGGGGGAGACAAGAAAAACACGTTTAACATTTCAACTGTCGTGGCCTTAGTCGTCGCTGCGGGTGGGGTGACGGTCGCTAAACACGGCAATCGCAGTGTCTCCAGCCGCTGCGGCAGCGCGGATGTGTTAGAGGCACTCGGTGTTAATCTTAATTTAGAGGAACAATACTTAGGCGAATGTCTGGATAAAGTCGGCATTGCTTTTCTTTTTGCCCAGAAATTACATCCAGCCATGAAAAATGTCGCCCCTATCCGCAAAGAATTAAAAGTCGAAACCATTTTTAATATTTTGGGTCCTTTAACGAATCCGGCCCAGGCCACTCATCAGATTATGGGAGTCTACAGCCGGGAACTCGTGGAACCGCTGGCGCATGTTTTAAAAAATTTAGGGTTAAAGAAAACTTTAGTTGTGCATGGCCTTGATGGATTGGATGAGATTACAACAACTACGACAACGTTTATTGCCGAGTATAACGGGGAAGAGATTCTTTCCTACGATATTTCGCCTGAAGAAGCTGGAATCAAACACGCCAGCCCCAAGGATCTAGAAGGCGGGGATGTCAAAAGAAATGCCGCCATTATTCAAGATATTCTCAAAGGCGCTTCAGGCGCCAAGCGCGACATTGTTCTTTTGAACGCCGCTTACGCCTTTTATCTCGTTGGAAAAGTTAAGGATTTGTCTGCCGGAATTCAATTGGCCCAGGAAACCATCAATTCCGGGAAAGCGTTAAAAAAATTAGAAGAGCTAAAAGAATTTACTCAAAATTATGCCGCCGCAAAGTCTTCTTGAAGATATCTTAGAACACAAACGCCGTCTGGTGGAAGAAAAGAGGGCCTTTTTTTCTTCTCTGAAGCAGAAATTTAATAACACACAATATTCTCGTTATCGGCTGTTTTCACGGATGATCTCGCAGCCCGGACAGGTTAACTTGATCGCCGAGATTAAAAAGTCTTCACCGTCCGCAGGGTTAATTCGAGAAGATTTTGATCTTCTGGAGATTGCGAAGGTATTTGTCCAGAATAAGGTGGCGGCGATTTCTGTTTTAACGGAAGATAAATATTTTTTGGGCGCGCCGTATTTTATCAAGCAGATTAGTGATCAAATTAATATCCCGCTCTTGACCAAAGATTTTATTATTGATGAAGGCCAGATTTATGAGGCGCGCTTTAACGGGGCCAGCGCCATCCTTTTAATCGTTAGCATTCTCACCGATGATCAGTTAAAAAATTTGATGGAAGCGGCTGCTTCGGTTAGATTAGATTGCCTGGTTGAGGTCCATACAGAGGGAGAATTAAAGAGGGCCTTAGACGCCGGTGCTGAGATTATAGGAGTCAATAATCGCAATCTGCAAACCCTTGAATTAGATCCACAGCTTTGCGAGACGCTTATTCCTAAAATTCCCCGCGGTAAAATTATTGTGGCGGAAAGCGGTTTTAAGACTTATCATGATATCGCAAAGCTTAAGAGTTTAGGCGCCAACGCTGTTCTTATTGGTGAAACGTTAATGCGGGAAAGAAATATTGGCAAAAAAATTCAGGAGCTCATGTATGGCCGAGAAAGTCAGAGTCAAGATTTGTGGCATCACCAATAAAGAGGACGCCTTAAGCGCGGTTTTTTACGGGGCCTCGGCGTTGGGTTTTGTTTTTTATAAAAATAGCCCGCGGTTTATTTCTCCCAGCAGGGTTAGAAAAATTATCGAGCAATTGCCTCCCTTTGTGATTCCCGTAGGAGTATTTGTCAATCAGAAGGAAGGTGCTATTCGGGACATTTGTGGATTTACCCACATTCACACGATCCAACTGCATGGCGAAGAGACGCCTCAGTCGTGTATACGACTAAAGGATTACACAATTATTAAAGGCTTTCGTATTCAAGATAGCTTTGATTTTAATCAAGTAACCCAGTACAACGTTGACGCCTATCTTTTTGACGCGTATCAGGAAAACATTCCCGGAGGCACAGGGAAGACTTTCCCCTGGGAAATTCTTAACGGTCAAAAGTTTAAGAAACCATTTATTTTAGCCGGGGGATTAAATAAAGAAAATATCTCTCAAGCTCTCAAAATGGTTTCGCCCTACGCCGTCGATATCTCCAGCGCCGTCGAAAAATCACCGGGGGTCAAAGATGCTCGTTTAATTAGAGAATTTTTTGATACGTTGAACTCCGAAAGTTTTTTAAATAAAGGATAAAATGTCCACGATTGTCTTTGATATTGAAACCGTAGGCCAGGATTTTGAGCTCCTGGATAAAACCGCCCAGGAAAGTTTTTTAAAATTTGCCAAGACGCCTGAAGAGATTGAACAGGCCAGGGAAAGTTTAAATTTTTATCCCCCCACCGCGCAGATTGTGGCCATTGGCATGCTGGAGGCGGAGACCGAGAGAGGGGTTGTTTATTTTCAAAATGGCCAGGGACAAAAGGAAGAATTTTCTCAAGACGGGATTACATTTGTCTCGGGAACCGAATATGAGATTTTGCAGTGTTTTTGGAAGGAGATAAAAAAACATTCCTCGTTTGTAACGTTTAACGGCCGGACATTTGACTGCCCTTTTATTATGCTGCGCTCGGCGATTAATAAAATGCGCGCGCAAAAAAATTTGATGCCCTACCGCTTTGCCATGGATGTGCATATCGATTTGGCTGATCAACTCTCCTACTATGACGCCCTGCGGCGAAAATTCAGCCTGCATATGTGGTGTCAGGCCTTTGGTATCCAAAGCCCTAAGGAAGAGGGAATCACCGGGGCGGATGTTAAGGGTCTTTACAAAAAGGGTTGTTACCACGAAATTGCCGCCTACTGCATGCGGGATATTCACGCCACCAAAAGACTCTACGAGTATTGGAAAAATCTCCTCAAATTTTAATCTGTCCCGTAAAATTTTATATTTTTATAGAATTTGCAACTTCATTGGTGGCAATTAGTTACACAGCTTGCATTTTTTGAAAACTGTGCTATATTTAAAGTGAGCCGATAAAGGCAAACCTGGGGAAACTCAGGGACGCAAAGCCTACAGACCTACATTGTCTGTGACCAGGAAGGCCTCGAAGAAGCTATTGGGGCATTTAATCCTACTAAAGGAACAAGCGGTCAGAGAGGCAATAGGGTGGCTGGGTTGCCGAAGCTAAGGACGTATGTCAGAGCCGTGGCCTACGTTCTGTGCCGCGTGTCGCTTGAGCCGACACAAGGCAATAGAGAGAGGGGTAAAACCCTTATCTTTATCGGCTCATTCTTTTAAAAATCTATCCTTTGCTTTCCGCAGAGGATAGATTTTTTTATTTAAGTTTATGCGATTATTGAAAATATGTTATAATGCCCATCATGGCGGAAAAGATCGTGCGGGTTTATAAAAAATTAGACGTAAACCTCATTAAATCTCAGCTGTTAATTTACGGAGATTTAGGGGGAAGCTGCGCTCATTGCAACGAAATGGATATTAAATTAAACGAAACGCATTGCCCGCAGTGCAAAACAGAATTCCAATACATTGCATTTCGTGACGTAAAAACACAACTGCCCAAAATATTTAAACTCTTTGAAGAGCGCCCCTCGCTTGCGATTGTCGATTTTGAGGATTACAAGAGAAATATCGGCGCGCTTAAAGCGGAAGAATTCCTGCGATGATTAACAAAGCACGTCTTATCAAACTTACGCAAAAAGTTATTTCCATTAATTCCGAAAATCCTCCGGGAAATGAACTTGCCCTGGCGCGATTTATTGAGCAGGATATGCGTTTCTTAGGATTGGAGGTTAAAACGTATGCTTTTGCGAAGAATCGTCCGAATATCGTCGCAACACTTAAAGGAACATGGCCTCGGGCTAAAGCTGCCCGAGAGGCGATTCTTTTGACACCTCATTTTGATGCTGTCCCGATTGGCAAGGGGTGGAAATTTAATCCGTTGGGTGGACAAATTGCTCACGGTAAAATTTATGGACGGGGTGCCTCCGATGATAAAGGGAATTTAGCTTGCTGCATGGAGGTGATGCGCAGCCTGGTTGAAGAAAATGCGCGTCTTAAAAAAGATGTGGTGATGGCCGCCACCGTGGATGAAGAAACCGGAAGCCACAAAGGAATTATTCCTTTATTAGAGAAGAAGATACTCAAAACCAGACTAGCTCTCGTTATGGATTCCGATGAATTTGATACGATTATCGCCCAAAAAGGTTTAATCCACGCGCGGATTCAAATATTTGGTAAGAAGGCGCATGGCGCTTACAATTGGCTGGGTGTGAATGCTATTGAAATAGCGTCTCTGGTCATTAATGATTTAAAGAATTTCCAGTGGCGGTATAAAAAACATCCGCTTTTGCGTGGCCCGACGATGAATGTCGGCGTTATCCGCGGGGGAGATAAAGTGAATATGGTCGCGGATTTCTGCGAGTTTGCTTTGGATACACGTTTTTTACCCGGGATGAATCCCCAGACAATTCTTAAAAGCATCAAGGACATTATTCGAAAGCGCGCAAAGCGGTTTAAAATTGTTATCGACGATTTACAGCTTCCTTACGAAATTGATTCCCAGAATCCTTTTGTTCAACTTTATCTTAAGACGACTAAGGGTTTAGGTTTTAAAGCCAAATTAAAGGCGAGCGAAGGAGCGACGGTTATTACCTTTTTTAAAAAACATAAAATTCCCGCTTTTGCCACGGGTTTTGCCAGCCATGGCACTGCCCATACCACGGATGAGTACGTAAAAATAAACGCGCTTTACGGTGGAACGAAAGTTCTAGAGAAATTTATTAAGGAATACGATAAGTTATGAAAACAGCTTTAAGGAATATTTTAATAAGTCTTGTTTTTATGATGAATGCCTCTTTGGCCTTAGGCGACCAGTTACCCTTTAACGTAGGAGAGACTATCACGTATGATATCAAAAAATTAAGATTAACGGTGGGAGAGGCCACGCTGACTTTTAAGGGAGAAGTTCAGATTAATAACAGGGATGCGCTTTTGATTATTTTTACCGCGAAGGCTTTAAATTTTTTTGACGAAGAGAAAATTTATATTGATCCAAAGACCTTTTTACCTATTATCGTTGAGCGTAATTTAAATCTGTGGGGTAAAAAAGAGATGATCACGGAAGAATATGATCATCAAAAAGGTTTCATCAAAATTGTTAAAAAGAGTGGAGGGAAAACAGCCGAGACCATCATGAAAAGGCCGGGGCCCATTGATAATATTTATGGTTTTATTTATCGTTACCGGGTTTCGGGCCAGAATAAAAAAGGAGAGCGGTTTAAGATTCATCTTCCCACCAGAGATGTGGAATTTCAATTGGTTGGGGAAGAAAAAATTAAAGCGGCCAAACAGGAATTTACGGCGTATTATATGGAAAGTGTGCCTAAAAAAAATATGGTCTGGTTTGAGAAGGCAAGTGGTAAGATTCCCTTAAAGATTGACGGGGCCGTCAATTTGGGTTCGGCAACGCTCGTGATGAAAGATTATAAAAAGGAATAAGGAATATGTCATTACCTAATCGTCAAGGACATTTTGGAGAGTTTGGGGGCAAGTTTGTCCCCGAAACCTTGATGGCTCTCTTAGAAGAGCTTGAAAGGACGTTTTATTCTCTTAGGAAAGATGAGGCTTTTAAAAAAGAGTTTAATTTTTATTTAAGAGAATATGCCGGGCGTCCGACCAACCTTTATTTCGCGCAAAGATTAAGCAAACATTTAAAATCCCTTAAGGTCTATTTTAAAAGGGAGGATCTTCTTCATACGGGTGCCCATAAAATTAACAACACCTTGGGACAAATTTTGGTGGCCAAACGCATGGGCAAGACGCGCATTATCGCCGAGACCGGCGCGGGCCAGCATGGGGTAGCGACCGCAACCGCGGCCGCGTTAATGGGATTAGAGTGTGAAATTTATATGGGAGAAGAGGATATTCACCGTCAGGCCCTGAACGTTTTTCGTATGAAACTTTTAGGCGCGAAGGTAATTCCGGTTTCGAGCGGTTCTAAAACGCTTAAAGACGCGATGAATGAGGCCATTCGCGATTGGGTAACCAACGTATCAAATACATTTTATATTATCGGCTCGGTCGCGGGCCCTCATCCGTATCCTTTAATGGTCAGGGAATTCCAGTCGGTCATTGGCCGAGAGGCAAGAAAACAGTTTCTTTTAAAAGAAAAGAAGTTGCCTGATTTTCTGGTGGCCTGCGTCGGCGGGGGAAGTAACGCGATGGGATTGTTTCACGCTTTTTTCAACGACAAAACTGTCAAAATGCTGGGAGTGGAGGCTGCTGGACTGGGTTTAGCTAAAGGTTTAAATTCCGCGACGCTGGAATTAGGTAAACTGGGAGTTCTGCACGGCAGTCGAAGCAAGGTCCTGCAGACGAAAGAGGGACAAATTAAGATCGCGCACTCGATTGCCGCGGGACTTGATTATCCCGGAGTCGGACCCGAGCATGCTTATTATCAAAAAATAGGACGCGCCCAATACGTTTCCGTAACTGATGAGGAAGCCATTCGCGGTTTAAAATTATTGTCGCGAATGGAAGGAATTATTCCCGCTCTGGAGACGGCTCACGCCATTGCCTATTTAGAAAAATTAGCCAGAGGCGTAAAACGCTCAAGCACCGTGATTGTCTGTCTTTCAGGGCGAGGCGATAAAGATGTCGCCGCCATTGAAAAATTAATTTAAAAATGAACCGAATTGATTCAAAATTTAGAGAATTAAAGAAAAAGGGTAAGAAGGCCTTTATTGCCTTTATCACGGCCGGAGATCCTAATCTGACGGCCACCCAACAGCTTGTTTTAAACTTTGAACACGCTGGGGTCGACATTGTTGAATTGGGCGTGCCTTTCTCTGATCCTTTAGCGGATGGTCTGACTATTCAAGCCTCTTCCCAGCGAGCGTTGCAAAAAGGAGTTACGCTAGAAAAGATTTTTAGCCTGGTTAAGAAAATAAGAGAAAGCTCCGAGATCCCCATTGCCTTAATGACCTACTACAATCCTGTTTTTTATTACGGGGAAGAGCGTTTTTTAACACAGGCCGAGCAATCTGGAGTCGATGGACTGATTATTCCCGACCTTCCCCCTGAAGAAGCCAGGAATTTGATTCAATCAGCCCGAAAGAAAAATATTTCTCTGGTATTTTTTATTTCGCCCACAACAACCAAACAGCGGATGAAACATATTATTAAAGCCTCGAGCGGTTTTATTTATTACGTTTCTTTAACCGGTGTCACGGGTGCCCGAGAAGGTATCGCGCCTTTAATCCTTAAACAAGTGAGCTTAGTCAAGAAAATGACCAAGAAACCTGTTTGCGTGGGTTTCGGGATTTCTACCCCCGAACAAGTTAAAAAGATAAGCCAAATCGCCGACGGCGTCATTGTCGGCAGTGCTATCGTTCAGCAAATTGTTAAAAATGCAGGGAAGAAAAATTTAGTAAACAGAGTAACTCAATTTGTTCATCACTTATCCAGAGGGTTAAAATAAAAATGTACGAAAAGACAGTTTTGCCAAGCGGACTACGCATTGTCACGCATAACATGAAAGAGCGCGAGAGTGTGGCGCTGGGTTTCTGGATTGGCGCGGGAGGCCGTTACGAACAAGACCGCATTAAAGGCGCGGCGCATTTTTTAGAACATATCGCCTTTAAAGGAAGCCAGAAATACTCTTGCGAGGAAATTAAAGAATTAATTGAAGGAGTGGGCGGCGCTTTAAACGCGTTCACTTCCGAGGAGCAGACATGCTTTTACGCCAAGATTCCCTGCAAGCATCTCGAGCAGACCTTCGATATTCTCGCGGACATTGTTTTTTATCCTAAAATTTTAGCCGAAGACGTCGCGAAAGAGGGCGCGGTGATTGTTGAAGAGATCAAGATGTACCGTGATCAGCCGCAATCTTATGTTTTAGAACTTTTAGATGAATTAATCTGGCCAGGGCATCCTTTGGGAAAAAATCTTGCCGGCACGCCGGAAACGGTTTCTTCCATGACGGAAAAAGAACTGCGCGCGTTCCATGGGGCGCATTATATTCCTAGGAATATTGTCATTGCCGCCTCGGGGGCTCTTAAACATGAGGGAATTGTCAAATTAGCCAAAAAAAGTTTAAGTAAAATCGAGCCCAAAGAGGCCTCAAAATATATCCCGGCCAATAATTCTCAAAGTGAACCCCGCGCGCGGTTTTATTCTAAGGAAACCGAGCAGATTCATTTAGCTTTAGGAATGCTAGGGCTTGATGAACACCACAAAGACCGTTACGTATTATCGCTTCTGAATACGAGATCGG
>Ga0209514_10004506_pt1 | contig 18678 bp, 16 predicted proteins | sample Subgrocontami58m_FD_187452 | JGI IMG/M metagenome (GOLD analysis project Ga0209514, IMG submission 187452) | Subsurface groundwater microbial communities from S. Glens Falls, New York, USA - GMW37 contaminated, 5.8 m (SPAdes) (version 3) | ecosystem: Environmental > Aquatic > Deep subsurface >...
AAAAAGGCCTCGTCGTCTGACCTATCTGAGGCGATCCTGTTCCGGCTGACGGGCGTAAAAGGCCCGGATAGCGAAGGCAACTACCTGTCTCTTTGCCCCTACCACGAAGAAAAGCACCCCTCACTATCGTTCAATCCCACCAAAGGATGCTTCCTTTGCTTCGGCTGTGGCTCCAAAGGGACAGCTAGGGCGCTGGCGGAACGTCTGGGTATCGCGGTAGGTACCCTGACCATTAAAGAATTGTCAGAGGCCAAGAACCTGCCGGTAGGATGGCTACAGAAGGTAGCCAGGCAGGGCAAGGCTGGGGTAGAAGTTCCCTACCTGGACGAAAGCGGCCAGGAGGTGGCCCTCCGAACCCGGCTTAACCTGACCGATTCCGAGACCACTACGCGTTTCCGGTGGAGACGGGGTGACCATCCCACAGTTTATGGCGTTTGGGGTCTGGAGGCGCAAAGGCGCCGGGGTTTCACCATATTGGTAGAAGGGGAGAGCGATACCTGGACCCTTTGGCACCACGGTTTCCCAGCCCTGGGCATCCCGGGAGCCTCTATGTGGAGGCCTGAGTGGTCCAGGTACTTGGAGGGATTTGAAAGGGTTTACCTGTGGTTGGAGCCGGATAGCGGGGGTAAAACTTTTCTGGAGAAGATCGGCCGGGATCTTCCCGAGATAATGGTAATAGAGGCACCGGACTGGGCCAAGGATCCCTCGGCGCTCTATTTGAAAGACCCTTCAGCATTCAAAAACACCATGAGCCAGCTTATGGAAACCTCCCGTCAGGCAAAGGAGATATTAGTCGAACGAGCGGATAAGGAGTGGCAGGATAATTACACAAAGGCCCAGCATCTGATAGAGAATCCCCTGCTGCTGGCCGAGGTCGTCAGAGCCAGTGAGAGCCTGGGTGTTGTGGGGGAGCGCAAGAACGTTGGACTTTTATATCTGGGTTTAGTCTCCCGTTGTCTCTCCCGTCCCATTAATACGAAGGTCTATGGGCCATCCTCCGGGGGCAAAAGTTATCTGGTAAACACCGTAGTTAGCCTTCACGCCCCTGAGGCAGTGTATGTGCTGACATCAGGAAGCGAACGCAGCTTCATCTTCTCCGATGATGATCTCAGCCACCGGTTCATCTACCTGCAGGAAGCCAAAGGCGTCCATCCCGGTGAAGTTGGCCAGGCAATTCTTCACGAGATAGCCTGGGGCAACCGTATCCGTTATGCCGTGGTAGAGAAAACCGAGAAAGGACTAAAACACCGGGTGGTAGAGAAACAGGGACCGATTGGTATCCTGCTAACCTGCACTAGACCTTTGGAGTCCGAAATGGAGACCCGCTTCTTGACAGTGACTGTGAAAGACACACCGGCCCAAAACCTGGACGTATTGTTGGCTATCTCGGATCGCCGTAACGGCCATGGCGTCATGTCTTTCGACTATAGCCCATTTCATGCTCTGAGCCGTGTCATGGCCCGGCCCATCCGGGTGAACATCCGATATGGCAGATGGCTGGCCCAACGGATACCCCATAATGCGGTATCTATCCGCCGGGCATTTGAGTTGTTCCTTACCTTAATAGAGGCATCGGCTATCCTGCACCAGGCTAACCGTCCCCATAGTCAGAGCAGTGGCATCATGGCGACAGTGAGTGACTATGCTGTTGCCCTGTGCCTGGCTGGAGACAGCCTGTTAGCAGTTGAAAGAGGTGGGATAACTCCGGGCCAACTGGAGGCGGTGGAGGTAATCAAGAAGCTCCATCAGGGGAGAGAGGAAGGCCAGGGCGTCACTCTGTCCGATGTAGCGCGGGAACTTCATATCTCCAAGGGGGCAGTGCATCAACGGCTGTCCTTACCCTTGAGACTTGGCCTGGTGGTCAACGGCGAAACACGCCGTGGCTACCCGGCGTGTTTTCTACCCGGTATGGCGGTTGAGGATATCGAACCCATGCCCTCACCCCATGAGCTGGCTGAGGCTTTCCCCGAACTGGTTGACGATTGGCAGGTTGTTGTAGAGTTCCTCAGTGGTGGTGTACATCCTGGTCAAAACGACCTAAACACCTCAACGGTCTATGTGAGTTCATATCTGGGAACCGTTAAGGAACCCCAATTAAACACCTCCTTAACACCTGAACAGCCACCCACAGTATTGAGGTGTTTAGGTACCGTTAAGGGTACCGACCTAAACGGTTCCCCTGAATGTGAGCCAGCTTTGGATACGGATAACCGTTTAGGTGTTAAGGCTGGTTTAGAGGTGATAAACACATCATCGCCGATAACTGCTCCCGGGATAATGGAGCCAGGACAGTTACGGCCTACCGGGGCGTGTCTTGACCGCGGCTGCGATACCGGGCGATGGCCAGAACCGGGTGACAAAGGTGAGCAGGGCTACCCGGTCAAGGTTGAGCCGGGCCGGACAGTTAAGGATGCCATTCATGCGGCAATAGATCACCCCACTGAGTCCGGAGATGATAAGACCGGATTGCGTGGGATATGGCGGACGGCAAGCATTCCCTGCTGGCAAAGCGTATATGAGGATTCCCTCAGGTCTGGCGATAGCAGGCGGGCAGATTATGCCCGGAATATGTTGAAGGACCTGGGGGCACATCCGGATAATCCCCCCGGCAGACGGCACTTTCAGGGGAGCGATAAACTCAGCGAAGAAGAAGTCGATAAAGGAGGATAAACCTGGTGAGAGAACTAATTGCGGATTGCTGTCCTGAGCCTGTTGGAGTGGTATCTACCGGTGCCCCCCTCACCCCCACCCATCGGGCTTATATTGGGGCTGGACAACTTAATAGGGCTGTAATAGCCAACAGCTTCATAGATTAACTAAATAACTAATCAAATAGGGAGGTGTCCGGTGACAGTTATCACTTCAATACCGGTAGAAAACTTTGCCGATGCAGCTGACCTGGCGTTGAGCGAGTCTGGGGTCGACGGCGTAAGCGTTGACACCATGAAGTTAATGTCGGTGGTCGTAGACCAGTCCAGGCTGAAGTCTCAGGCCGAATTGATAGAGTCCAGAGAAATACGCCACCGCTGGGCTAAGGCGAGTTTCTTCAGAAGGCAACAGTGGTGGCTTGGAGTTCCTAGATTAAAATACAGCGGCCAGGGCATCCCTTGCCTGAGTCTGGAAATCCAGGCATTTGTCGTAGCCAGCGGGCAGGTGCGTTTGCCTACAGGATCATCCTACGGGGTAGCAGTAGTTGAAAGTGTTGGTAAACCAGAACACCAGGTTCTACCGCTAACGGTAATTCTCTCTGTGGCTGAGGGTACGCATTTGAGATACCCTATTCTGGAAAAGGATAGCCAATGGATCACCTGGAATGTGGTTGGTTTTGATACCGGGATAAGAGTCCATGGTAGGCTGGTGGAGGGCATATGTCAGGCCCTCCGTTATCAAACGATATATAAGTGGCTACGTTCTTTTGGACCGCAAGGGGAAGACCTGGCCCCTCATGTCGTAGGTTTCCTGCTGGGTGTCCTGTCTGGTGAAGGTAGCAGAGGCCTTCTGAAGGAACAGACATGGGCTATGGACGATCTAAGGGAAGTAATTAAGAAACTTGGCTACAATGCCAAAGAAACGGAAACGGCCATCAATAGGGTGCTTCCCGAACTGGCAACTGCTCGGGATATGGAGGAAGCCTTACGCACTGTCCTGAAGGCCATAGGAAGTTGATGTACCTTTTGGAGATGGAGGGGCCGAGTGTACATTCATTAGAACACGAGAAATAAGAAGTTTTATAGGAAATAAAAAAAAGGAGAGGTTTACTGTGGAAAAAGAACTCAATATCGAAGAAATTTCAATCGTGGTGCGCGCCGCTCATGCAGTAGCGCCTGCCTTTAACGAAGATGCTCTCAAGAAGCTGTTCGAAACGGAGAAGAGGTTGGTTGATTCCGGCTTCGTTAGCACAGCCTGGAGTCTGCATCGTTTGGAAAAGGAAAAGGGTATCACTCTTGAACAGGCTCCGGCATATCATGAAAAGCTGGTGCAAGATTTTCAGAAGCTGCAAAAGGATATTGCGATGCTCCAAGAGGCTCACAAGGTGTGGAATGAACGTGTTACCAGAGACCGAGAGGCTTCACAACGGGCCACGCAGGAGCGTACGGTAATCGAAACTAAGCTGACGGACCTCAGGAAGGCTACCGAAAAGGAAACAAAGCAGCTTGAATTACAGATGGCCCAGGCTCGGCGAAATGCGGGGGCCACCATTTCCGAAATAGAAGACTACCGTAAACTCAAGGCCGAGTTGACATCCAGGGACCTAACCATGAAGTTTCTTCTCGATTTGTGTCGGGGCCTTGAAATAACCCCCGATGCCCGGGAACGGCTTGAGACGCAGATTGAAGTTAATGAATCCCTGGCCTCAGCCAATGCTGTAGCGGATAAGGAGCTCGGGGCTAAAAACCAAAAGTTGGCACAGTGTGATAAAGCCAAAGCCGATATCGAAACAGAGTGCCAGGATTTACAGAAATATTTGGATAAACTCAAAGTCGATAGCCAACAAGAGGAGAAGATCCACACCTTCTATCAGCGTTTTGGACAGCTTGGACCGATCCTTGAGAATATAGTTAGTTGGGACCAGGTTGGCTTCATTGTTTGTGAGGATTGGGCTTGTGGGTCTCGCTTCTGGGTTAACAAAGATAAATCCACGTTACACCTGCGTCCCGGGTTGGTGTGTCCGGCCTGTGGAGGAAACCGGCTGCAATGGGACTTCAGGCTCTATGCCTTCTTGGGTTTAACTGGCAGGGAGGGATTCATAAAGTTATTGGTAGGGGGGTAAAATAGTGAAAAAGAAAAGGGCGACTCGATATGAGTTGCAATGTCCTTGCGGCGGCAAAGCCAAGGTTTTCCAAACTGGCGAGTGTCGGTTTATGGCCCATTGCGCCAGTTGTGGCTGCTTGACCTTCTTCGATAACGAGGCGCTTCTGGAGAGGCTGGATCTTGTAGGAAAGCTATGCTTGCATGACCTGCCCAAAAAGCCATGTCGTGGTGGTTGGACAACCTGGTGTCCTCGGTGTCGGATAAGAACATTCTACTACAATGCAGAGGCCAGCCCACCATTAGAGACACAAACTCTCCCAATTTAATAGCCTGTCTTTTAGAGGTAACCCTGGATGTTCTGCCAGCAGTGTCCGGGCTCCTGCCGGTTATCTCTAAAAGTACGGAAGTCAGCCGAAGGAAGAGTTTCTTTATAAGCTGAGGTCAAAACCCCTGTTTAGTTTTTACCTAAATATTAGCTCCAGCCATAGTAAGAAATAACTGTAGGGAATTATTACAGAACAATATTAACCGCCCTTCTGGGCGGTTTTTTTATTTCTACTACCGGTCCCCTTTTATCCATCAGTCATATTTACGTGTTTTTCCGTTTGTTTTTTGAAACCCCGTCTATCCCCCCGGGGGGTGATAAAGTAGCGCGTTCTTGAAGTATCCCAATGTGCGCTATTGTGCAATCATAGTATTGTAAAGCTAGTTTGAATCTAGCTTGCACATGGACAACTGAATAGCCACTGGCTACAAGTTGGCAACTGTTAGCCAGTAACACCTAGTGAAGGTCTCCGATACATCGGAGCGCCTTAGTAGTGGGATACATGCCAAAGCTATAGGAATATGACTAACCTATTAGCCAATAGGCCAAAGTTAGGAATAGCAAGGCAAGGTATTCAAAGCTAACCATTAGCTGATAGCAGCTTGTGGGATTGGTGAATAGCTATTCTACATATTAAATTGAAGCTATCTACATAGTGTTTAGGTTTCAAGGTCTTATGCCTTGAAACTACTACCAAAGGGGTAGGATAGTAGATATTCTACGGTAGTATTGAACCTAGACACACAATCCGCACCCTTGAACGGGTAGGACCCCGATACATCGGGGGTAAACTTAGGGGACTGTTGTGCCAATCTATAAAAAGAGAGGTGCAACAAATGGCCAAAGGTGGACTGGATATACATTCCCTGATGAAACAATCACCCGACAAGGCTAAGGATAGGTCTGTGTGGGGCTTGCCTCTAAACGGCCTCTGGATACCCTTCTTCACAGCTACGAACACAGTCGGCGAAAGCAACATTGACTCCGGAAGCCTGGGATGCCCGCTGCGTCTGGCAGTAGACAAAGACGGCGTTCCCAAGCTGAAAGACGATGGTTCGGCCCGCTATCAGGTAGACAAGGCTATCAGCAAGGCTGTCAAAGGGGTAAAGGATAACATAGCCTTCGGCCTGATAGCCTTTACCGCAACGGTTCAGAAAACCCATGCCGAAGAGTATAAGGCCCAGGTTGAGGCTGCCCAGAAGGCTGGCGACGAGATACGGGAACACGAGGACACCACGCTGGGTGCTTACCTGGCTGAGCTTGAAGCGGTTGCTCAGCAAGCGGCTGCTAAAACCTCATCCCCCACGAACCCTGCTAAGGAACTGGTGGCTGCATAAGCAGCTTACCCAGGCACACAGTCCCCTATCCTGCCCGTTCAGGGAATAAGAGAAGGGGGTTGCCGTGAATCAACCACTATGGGCAACTCCTGAGCGGCAACGGGTCTTGGATGTGCTTAAGCGTAACCTCTTTGCTGGCAGTTGCACCTACGGGCATACCAACTGTCCAGCTATGCGGAAGATTCAGCAGGCCATCGTTGATAAGATTGGCTTACCCGATGAAGACAATCCCTTCACCTGGATTATGCGGGCGTCTATGGTTGCCCAAACAGTCCAGAACTCCATGACAAGGGATGAGCTTCGCCACTTACCCCAATGGACTTCCGCAGAGCTAACGGAATACTGGAAGGCCGATGACAGGGACAAACGGGCCTACCAGCTAAAGCTCAGTAAGAGATATATGCACTCCCTGCCTGGAATCTACCATCGGGGACACTTCGATTCCATCGCCAAGAGTGAAAGCCTCGATAAAAGACCCCTGTGGCACATAGTAGAAATGGGGATAAGCGCTTTCACGATGGGCAGAACGGCCAAGGTCTTTATACCTGGCTTGAAGGCAACCATCTGGGTAGACTTGCAGGGAATCAAACAGGCTACTAAAAACGCCAAGAGACGATGGGTTAGGTATGGCAAGGGCAAAGCACCAGCAAGCATCCAGGAGCAAATAGAGAGCCGTTGCTCTCAGGCAGTTAAACGATACTTAGACGCTCCGTGCTGAAAAGGCACGGGGCGTCTTTTCTTTTATACCTTCCCCCACCGCAACCCCCCTCTGAGAACAAACAGAGGAGGTATGCATGACTACCCTAACGCTTTCTCCACCTCTAATAGATACCAAAGTACCGGCAAAGTCTACCGAGGCACGCTTGGCAGGGCTTGGGGGTTATATCCGGGATGCTGTAAGGCACTGCGGCAAGCGGGACCGGGGTTCTTTTGACTTTGAGGACCTGGTACAGGCGGCCACACTAGAGGTTTGGAAGGAACTTAAAGAATACCCCGATGCCCCTATCGGATACATCTGGCAGGTGGCGTACAGGGCTGCCATCCATGTACTCCGGCAGGGCAAGTCTGTCGACTCACCCGGGGCCGCTCGCCATGATAACTACCAGGTCTTAAGCCTGGAGGCGCTCCTGGAGAGCAGAGATGGACAGGATACTGAGGATGCCCTGGCTCGTCGCCGGCGCTATGGTGAAATACCTAAGCCAACTGAGGATATCGCTGTCACCAGGGTTATGGATTATGAGCTAAGGAAGTCCCTTACACCCAGGCAAGAGCAGGTTTTAGACCTGCGCCTCCAGCAGTACTCCGAGTCTGAGGTGGCTGCTGTCCTGGGTATCACTCAGGAGTCAGTCAGCGACCATGTCTTAAAAATCCGGGAAAGGGCATTGGCTGCTTGGGGTGATAAGCCACAACCACCGCCTCGGGTAAAACTTACCCCTGAGGAAGCCAGGGAGAGGCGAAGGCAACGGGACCTGCAGCGCGCCAAAAACCCGGACCGCAAGGCATCTATGAAAGCTTATAAGAAGCAACACAGGGAGCAGATCAACGCCATGAGGCGGGGCAAGAGACGGGAGGAGCGGCAGCGATGGTATGTCCGCCACAAGGATGAATTCAATGCCAAAAGGCGAGGCTCACCGCTCGGCATTTAGGGTCTCAGAAAACTGTTATATTATAACCATCTTTTAGACACTCTCGAACGGTTTCCAACACTTTCTACCAGGTTCTAGTAGAAAATCCTTAAGGGTTAATCAAAGTGCTAAGCCAAGAACATAAGCCAGTGTTGTCTCTATCTCTACAAGGGAGTCCTGGGGCAACTCACCGATCTTTTCTACCAGCCGTGACCGGTCAAGACATGAAAGCTGGTGGCATAGAGCCACCGAGTCTTCCGGAAGGCCGCCTATACCAGCCTTTATACGTACTGAACCTCTTTGAGAGGCACGTCTAAGCTTGCTGGTTGTTGGCACCACGATAACGGTCTTAAGCCGCTCAAAATCATCGCTTTGGATTATTACCGCTGGGCGGCTGAACTTAGGTTCGCTCCCTGTTGGCTCTTCCCCGAAGTTAACCCACCATACTTCACCCCGCACTACCTACTCTCCCTCTTTGGCCAGGTAGCGGGCCATATCCTTGACACTAGCTTCACTGAACATCATGTCCTCATCATCCGGCTCCGGTATATCTCCAGTAACGCTCGGAACTTGAAGCATACCCGACTCTTTAGCTACCCGATATGCCCCAACGGCGTAGTAGCGGCTCCACTGGGCCAGCACCTTTGCGTTCTGCCGTCGACTTTCCCCCTCTTGAAGATAATGCAGGACAGAGAGAACCGTCAACACATAAGCAATGAACCATCCTTGCAACTCAGCCAGGGCGCTATCATCAATCTCAATCTCTGGGCGCTTCTCAGTGGCCCGGTATATAATGGACACCGCCGCCATACCTGTTATCAGGTCATTTGAAGCCTCTTTTCCCAGGGCTTCAGGTCCAGACTTCTCAATCTCTTCCTTTAGCTCAGACAACCCCAGCATTGAAATTTGAGATAGCTCTGAGACATCACTTATGTGGCTCCACATGATATGCCATATTGAGTGCTGAAGCGAGGAGAAGCGTGGTAATATGCTTGTAAATACCTTGGATAGTCCTTCCAGAGTGGGAACTCGGAGAAGCTGCGCTAAGACCTCAGATTCTATCTGCTCGGCAATAGCTTCTATGGACTTCATCGCTGGCCCGGGCAACTTTGAACTCAAAAGTTCTTCCAGGGTATGGTGACCAGGAAATAGAAGCCTTAGAGACCTCGGCTCTTGTGCCAGAACCGGTCTTGGCGGCGCAGTTAGACTAACCATGGCAAACCCCACTTCACGGGTTATTATAACACCTTATAGATTACAAAGTCTACGACCGCCACTTCCAGATAGGTGAATCTCTCCGGTGGGCTGGACCGGCCCAAACCGAGTCCCTAGAACGCAAAAATAGGCCCCTATTCGGCGAAAAACGGCCTGTAACATCCCTCCGATGTGTATCTAGCGACGGGGGAACACCGTGCGAAACACCCCTAACCCCCCCAGCAGAGGCCGACCTACCCCTATCTGAGCGCACATGAATGTGAATCAGGTGACACAACATCCTAATGTTTTGGTGCACGGGGGAACATTATGGGCTTCCGTGCAGTGCAGCCGTCTATTACAAGCAAAATGATCTTGTGTTACTCGTAAGAAAAGCCACCTAGTTAATCCAGTGTTTGCTGGATCGCCCGCCTTATTTCCATGAGAGTCTCTTTCTCACCAAACCGATTAGCCACGATTCTCAGTCGACTCTGAGGGAGATCCAAGAGTTCACTGACCTTTTTCATCTGTGCATTCGGATCCACTACGATCATGATTGCCTTCCCTTCGCTTGCCATCCCAGAAGTGACGTATTCCTTGACCTCTAGGTCTCCAAATCTGTACCCGATGACAACAATAATTTTGATGGCACCAATGTACCGAAACAGATTATCAAGTCTGGCATACGCTGCGCTAAAGGGTTCGGCGAATAGTCGCTGACTAGGCCGTTTCTTCTTAGTAGGATAAACAAGCACGGTGCGGCGGGGCCCTTGCAAAAATGTCGAGGGGTAACCTTTCACAATCTCGCCTGCTGGGGGATCTCCAAGCCAAGAAGTTGAGCCGTGTAGTTTCCACAATACGATGGAGTGCCGTGCTATCCCGGGGGGAACATAGTTTCTAACCCAAACGGACTGCCCAGTTGGTCCAGCTTGAAAGCCATCGGCTACCTCGTAATCTTTGGGCAAAGATCGTGCCAAAGCTTCGAATGCAAGGTCATAATTAGTCGTAAAGACATTGGTTTTTTCCTGGCCGGAACATTCCTCGAAGAGCTTGAAGAGAGGATCATAGCACTCGACTACCTTCTGCGAATTAGTGGGTTCCCCGTATGTAGAACAAATCCTATCAAGAACCATATTCCTCAAATCCCAAAGACTCTGTCTCAGTTCATGCACTTCGTTTACAGTGGTTCTCCCTTTAGTCAGTCCCCATATTTTGTTCCACAAAAACTCTCCGGACCGAAAAGATAGTTCACAATCTTCGATGCAGGTGAGGACATGCTCAATGTCTATATCTACCGGGGACAATTTGTTGTATCCACTGGATGTATCTATCACCGCCATCCACAGCCCGCGTTGTTTCGAATCCAAGCCTTTAGCAAATTGCTCTCTGAAATCCACCATTGTAGGCATATCAAAAGGGCGCGATGCTCCCGCGCCAGCTAATAGCACCACTGGCGACGGACATATGTGTCGAGCCATTTCAACCCCTATCGTATCTGCTAATGCCAAAGCATACGTCGAAATAAGCCCGTGAAGCCCGGTCAGTTCTTGTCCACCAGAAAAACCTCTTCTCGAAGAATTTTCAGAATCTTCTCAAGCTCAGGACTTTCGCCCGCTGCCGCAGCTTCTCGCTGAGAGCGGTGTGCCTCCCGATGTAATTTCCACGATTTTATGAGGGGTTGAAAGAAATTCCTCACGACTAAGGCCGGCTTGCATGTTATTTCCCCCTTTCTAAGTCGATATTCAGCTTGCTTCACTTCCCCGTGTGGTACTGTGAGCCCAGCGTCGAATCCACACCACTGTGATCAAAGAGCAGAAACATGTGTTTTAGCGCTCTGCAGTACTGGCTTTATCGTGCTGGCAAACCTCACCTCACCAATTCCTCAATGTGTGCCGTCAGAACCCTTTCATCTATGACCCCTACCCAGCGGCTGATAATTTGCCCATCACGGTTGGCCCGCCGTGTAGCGGAATTCACTTCACACAACCAAAGGTCTTGAAACACTTCTCTTTACAAACCTCGCAGATGGCGTACCTCGATACCACAATACAATCGGTACCCCTCGTTTCTATGTAGGGAGCGAAAGATCAAACGTCGAAGAGGCAATCTAAGGCTTTACCTTCTTTTTCTTCGAGTTGTTGCCACGTGAAGCTAATGGAGAGAGAACTAGCCAACGTGGAAAGGCCCCGAGAACTTAAAATTGTTGTTGAAATAGGATTCGACAATCTTTGCTTCACAACTGTTTGCCCCTTCAGCTTGGCTATCACCCCTTCCTTAGGCCAGGGTTCCCAGAGAAAGAGTATATCGTCACTGCTAAACCCACTGGGTTCCGGCCAAACATAGCCTGTGTCACTCTCAGTGATAGGGGTCTGACTTGCTTTGACTATCCAATATTTCATCGGTCCCCTCCTTTCCATACTTTGGTGGCAACGATCTGAACTTGGGCCAAACCAACATTTGATTTCTGAGCTACCAGATAAATTCATCAGGCAAAGGTTCAATCGCTTTCCCCACCAGACCACAAGGCGTCTGTTCGGGGGATAACAACTGTCTTCATGGCTTGTTAGCTCCCAGACCAGATACTGGCTTTGGGCTTGGAGAGCGGTCAACTGCCCTATTCCCCAGTATCGGAACAGGCTTGGTTGCATCCCATCCCACCCAGTAATTACCTCGCCAGGTGCCATCTTGTGTCGATCGAGCTTGGTCGCGCCCTCCCAGAAAATCATTATTACTTACAGTCGCTTTGTCGCCTGTGATGAACAAAGATGCCCTTTCCGTAAATACATTCGATGCAATCGTATATGGTGATATACCCACTCCAATTATTAGTGGACCAACGATAGTGTTGCGCGTGATCGTCCCGCCTCCGCCCAGGACCAGGAACCTCGCCTGCCCTTGAACCCCCTGTAAAGGAGACGCGATGAGAGAATTCTCCACAGTAAAGTTATGCATTTCGAAAGTAGCAGAACTAAGTTCCGAGTCAACAATTTTGACGCTCCCTTGCTTAGGGGAGTTGGAAACCCTAACGGCCTTGAGAACCTTAACTCGTATATTTGACGCCGCAAGTTCCCCCCCCTCTTCTACCATTAGTTCAGCCACATTGAGGTGTCTCACTGTCACTCCGGGAGATTGCACTACGAGACTACCGCCTAGCACTGTGGCATCTATCCCATCTCCGACTATTGTCAGCGGTCTCAAAATTCTCACAGAACCAATTCCGTAGGTGCCTGTTGCGATACGTATGACCTCGCCATCCTTGGCAATCTGCACTGCCTCGGCCAGGGTCTTGTAATCATCAGGGACCAACCAATTCCGCTTGTCAACTTTTGGAGTAAGGGGCGGTGATGCTATCGACAAAGTCGGGTTTTCACCTTCCGGAGCAAAACTGTAAAGTATTTGTTCGATTTGATTGCCATATTCCCCCCACTTTACCTCTGGACTCATTCCCATAATTACATGGAGACGATAGCCAGCAAGTTTCCCCAGGTCGCGGTCTTCGAGTACGGTTAATATGCCCATCATTTTGAAAGGCACGTCATTGCCACCAAAAGTGGATAGGATTGAGTAAGCGGCGAGGCCTCCGGGCAAAGTTACTTTTGTCTTGGTAATTACCTGAAACGATGGTAATGTCTTTCCACCAGCATTCTCCCATTCTTTCACCAGCTGTTCTAATGGTCCTGCCGTGTTATAGCTCGAGGAAGAGATTGAAACGTTTGCCAAGCCACCCGCCGGTTTGAATACAGCCTTATTTCCTTCTTCTCCCCCCGTCCAATCTGGTGGAAGCCACACAGAGTATTTCCAGGCTTTGTTCCGATATTCCACCTGTGTGGGTGTCGGGCTGAGAGCAACGATAGGAGCAGCGGTTGGGGTAAGTGGTGGCAGTGCCGTCGGTCTTGGGGTGGGAGGGGCGGTAGGTACAGGAGTAGCCGTCGGTGTATAAACAGGCGTGGTTACCGGTGGCGTATATGTCGGAATCGGAGATGCTAAGATATTCGGCGTTGGGGCACTGGACTCAATCTTCGGTGCGGGGGTAGAAGCTTTCCCACCGCAGGCCGCTAATAGAACGGTGATAAGGAAAACGACCAATAGAATAGGCCAATGCTTCCGCATTTTACACCTCCAAGCCTGTCGTAGTGCACCTTTGCGCTTGGGCTGGATTATAGCTTATACGCATCACTGCGTCAATACGTACGTACGCCCGGCTCGCCACCCACATGAGGGCGACGGACGGAGTGACCAACGACAAGGGGGAACGGATATACCTGAGGCAGACCGGAGACCCAGAGCCGTTTCATCTGGAGATATATCGGGATCTATGGGCCTGGCTAGACCAACCTTTTGATGTTTTGCCTATACCCTATGACTCAGAACAGTTGCAATTTAACCTATCTTAATTCGGACAAGAGTGGTATTTTACCTTACCTCAGACTTCCACGTCTGAAAACCCTTTGGTTTTCAATTCGTTCCACTGACCGGAACATATGGTGGACAATCTATCGCTGGATATCGCGGCCGCCTACAGGGAAAAGAGAGCTCTATCTCACTTATTACTGCCTTTAGCGACGACCGAGGAAGCGATCTTCCACTCCCTCGGATCCATAATACGACCATAGTAGGCTCTTAGGGGTCCAGCCGAAGTCCGTAATCTTCGCATCTGTGTATTTAGTGGAGTATGATGTTGCAGGTGCCAAATTCGCCCAGCTATAATAGGTAATAACACCCTGAGGATACCTGGCGTAATAACCGCCTATTAACTTAGTGTTCGGCATCAATGCAATGGCGGCTCTAGCCAGCTTTTCCTGATGAGTACGAAATTCATCTGCCATCTTATTAGCCTCCTCCGTCGAGATCTTATTGCTGGAATATACCTTGTCGAAAAATGAGTCATCATAATGTACCATAATCTTATAGTCCCAGGGGTAGTAAATGTCTTCATTGTGTTTGACTTCGAATGTGAATTTGGTAACCCCCAAAGAAGTTTTAAGGCTGGAGAAATTCGTGCTCAGAAATGACACCAATTCAGCTTCAGAAGTGATAACTGTCGGTGTAGGCGTTGGTGTTGATGTGGGAGTGGGTACTGGCGTGGGTTTTGGAGTCGCCACTGGTGTAGTCGGTGCTGGCGTCGGGGCCTGAATGGTTACGGATGTTGGAATCGGTGTTTTCTCGTAGGTAGCCTTCAGTGTCTCGTATTCCCCTTGTAAGCTCCTCAGCCGGGTTTCTGTCGTGTCTAATCGCGATTGCGCATCTTTCAAGTCTCGTTCCAACTGAACGTTCCTGGCCAGAGCGTTACCCAAATCCTGCTTAGCCTTTTCCTGGCTTGCTTTCAAACTGTCGTTGTCGCCCTGAAAGGCTTTCGTCTGGCTTTGAGCTGTCGTTAAATCTACAATAGCCTTGTCGTAAGCCGCTTTGACCTTATCGTATTCGGTCGTGACATTCACGGCCTCATTTTGGATTCCAGGTACACCTCCTGTGCATGCCGGCAATAATAAGGCAAGCATAGCTAGAACCGCCGTGACAGAAACCTGCCAATGTGTGATCATGGCCCGCCGCCCGAGGCAGCTTCTACGATGCAGCGTCGTTCCTTCAAGCACAAGATTATTGTACTTCTCCCATTTGATCGTCATAAGTTACCACCACGATTTCCGGATTTTGTGGAACCCGCCTTATGTCGATAACCTTAATTCTTCCAGATTTTTGCGCCTCCGCAAGTTCCCGGAGTTCGGACTGTTTCGGGTGAGATGCCATGTCATCCACCCAGTTGATGGTTTTCGTTTTCCACGTCATTGGGTCACTCTCCGTTTGCTCGCAAAAGCAAAGAAAGCTGCTGTCAACAGTAAAATTCCCAGCACAATACACACTCCCCAGGCTATGATGCCTACCCCGCTAACGAGCATCATGATTCCTGTAACCCTATTGTTTTACAGCAAACACCCTCTACTCCCGAAAATGTGACACTGGTAGGTTCAGTCTCCACCATCGGCCTCGCGGGTTCTTCTAGAAACTCCCGGCTACTCACTTAGACTCGACCAACATGAGTATCGGTCTTGGGACTGGCTGCTGCACTGGGGCTATTGTAATACTGCCGCTGACAAGCGTCAATACAGGCGGGCGGAAACCCAGGGTCTTTGCATTGTCACTCTCGTGCCTCGGAGTTCAACTTGAGGAGAGCTATGGCCTCAGATGGGCGTGCAGAGTAGCGCCTCAGTGCTGACGCGATGTTACTCTTGCCTTGGTAGTGGAGAATGCCAATCACCAAGTTCCGCAGGGCTGCCAGGACTTGGGGTGCAGAACCGCTTCTCACATGGCACCGGTCTTCATCGAAGGTGACATCTCTAACCCAATGGAGTTGGTTCTCTATTTTCCAGTGGCCTCGCCAGAGCGTTAATAGTTGCCTTGGTGGTGCTTCCTGGGGTGACAGACTCGTAATGGCGTATGCCACATCCCTTCTTGTCCCACCTTTCTTGCTGGTGGCGGTGCGTTCCATCCGACAGACCTGAGCTAGTCGCGACCAATCTGTGTAGCCCACAAGGGCCGTGGAAGCCCACAAGCTCCTTCACTCCACCGGTCCCCCATGTCCCCGGCCTCACTCACCTGTGGCGTTGGTTGTCCTTCACTACCAAGAAGTAGTGCCCCCTTTTTGCACAATCTTTTCGCATATTTGCTACCCCCGGCTGTATCCTCCTGATTACATACTTTCTTGCCTGGCCTGTATTGCCACAGTATTCATCCAGAATGCAGGATTTCTCTTTCCTGGTCTTGGCTTTCAAGTATGTTCCTCTCAGTACCTTAAGATATTCATTTCTTGAGTGCATATCCATCTTCTCCATAATTTAGTCTGGCTTTACCTCCTCTAAATCTATCAACCAGACTACACCTTTTCATTTTCGGTTACATTTTATGTGATTTAATTACCACCTCATTTTAGATGATTTAATTCGCGGTCTTTGAAAGAACTGGGAAGTGTGGTATCATCTTGACACATCGATTTGTCCGAAAACGACTGAACCCTACAGTTGACGTTGCATTCGCTTTTCACTGTTGCTTCTGGTCTGAATTTGCCAGCCCAGGCAACTGATCCTAGGAATAAACAAAGAAGGGAAAGGAGGGTGTCATGGAAACTAGAAACTATATTCAACCATCAATATTGGACGATTTGCCGGCCATGGTTAGAAATGAAGTTGTTAAACTGTCTCCCCAAAAACAGCAAGAATTCGTAGAGGAATACCATAGGAAATGTAAGAGTATGGGTAAGGCGTATGTAGCGTGGTTTTTCCTCGGTTGGCATTATGCATACTTGGGGAAGTGGGGATGGCAAGTATTTTTTGGTCTAACATTGGGCGGTTTGGCTATTTGGTGGCTTATTAGCATTGCACTCATACCAGGCATGATAAAAGACTATAACAGGGACAAAGCTGTAGAGGTACTCAGGAACCTCAGAGCTGTTTCAGCGATATAAACAAAGGTGCGAGAGAACTGCGGGTTTGCATAGCAAAAGGACCTTCCTGAAGTGCTTGGGGCACCTCTTTACAAGGTATGGACTTCTCCCAGAAACTCAGAAGATGGACCGAACGGCACACCATCTGGAGTTGCTTTATTGCTAGCGGGAACTCTGGTTTAATGCCGGATGTCATTATTTATCGAAATGGACAATGGCGCAATGAGCCAAATATTCAGGTAAGACGGTATTTAAAAGTGAGTCCCGACCTACTTTTGCCATTGCTCAAAAGCCTCCCACAACTCTTTCAGTCTCTTTTCAACCTTCGCCATGTCGAACGATTTGTAGCCATCTTTTTTCAGCTGGTCTTCTAGCTTTTCAACGAACTCCTTGACACCAGGATAAGGCAATTTGGGGTCATAGTAGACGCCTTCAATTCCCTCCAACATACCCTTCAAGCAGGAACCCCGCTGAATGATAGGAAGAACCGGGATACCTTTTTGCAGAGCGGCGCCAACCTCCTGGTTGACCCATGCATTAGCACTGGCATCTTCGGACCACACAACGATCATATGGGTGCTTTCAGAAACCCCAGCAATAATTTTCTCTTTGTTAAGTTTCCCAAGGCCCAGTTCGAGCTCATCAATCCATACACTCCAGTCCCTTGGTAGTGCCATGAGTAACATTTTAGCAATTGGGTCTTCCTCGCGTCTCCGACTTAAAAAAATCATAGGTTTCTTTAGTGTGTTAGTGCTATTATTCTCACCCATTGGTATAATCCCCCCTTACGTTGTGGCGTTGATGGTCATTTTGATTTTCTACAACAACATATTACAAAATCACTTTTTGTTGCTATTGCGTAGACTACCATTTCCTAAATTCAACACGCGCCGACACACGCGCCGACACACGTATCGTATCTGTGCCAGAAAGGATTAAAAAGCACCTGTACATAGCCTAGAATTCGCGGCGCTTTGGGATTGAAGATGTTCCCGGTTTGGTAAGCTTGAGTCCTTTCGAATACCTGATTTTAGTGTCCATCTTATCTATCTTACCTCAATTTAATAGACGTGGGTTTTACGAATGAGGGCATCAAGTAGATTGCATTTTGGCCTTTATCTTGGTGTGCAGTAACGTAATCTATTTAGTGGTCCCCGTAGTAGCTATTGCACAATCCCGAGATTTGTGACCAAAAGCTGCACAAATCGTCCTATCGTTATCTAAAGAAGAACAATTCAAGCTATCGTGTAGCACCTGCCATCCCGATGCGACATTTAGATTTCGCCAACTTCAGACGTCTGGACATCAGGGCTTACGCGGCGGCCTCAGAATGGTGCATAGCAATCTCATAAATGGTGGGAACCTGGGTACCGGGAAAGGTAGCGGGGCGTCGTCCATGCCGGAAGTCTAGCATAATTCCCAAGAATATGCACTATTAATTATGCTCTCCTAGCTACGAGGCATGTCCAGACATCTGAACTTGGGGACAGTTGGCAGCGAGCTTAACCGGCATCAGGCATTTTCCGTATTGATTAATCTTTTTTATGGTCTAATCCCCCGTCGCTTGCGTCAGTCGGGGAGAGTCATTGTCAACCAAGAGCTCCTTTTGCCTACCTTCGGACAATGCCACGATATAGAATTCCAGTCTACCTGGCTTGACTCCCCCACCAGATCTGCGTGTATTTCACCACAGCTACCAACGGTTCAACAAAGCCCTCTCTTACTATTGTTCTTAAAACTTCATGCTCCGAGATGAAGTCAGCAATCGGGGGGGTGGTTCGATAGTATAGGGTCACAAACGCCGCGCCAAACTCGTTATTCAGCAGAACCTCGTCCCGGAATTGTCTCAAAACACCTATCTGCTCCGCAGCCGGCGTGCCATAAGCCGCGGTGGCAATGAAGCAAGAGGTCACCGTCAGGGTCGCTGTCGACAGGCTCGAGATGTTTCCAGCCGCATCGATAACGTAAAGATAATATGTACCTGCCGTTGCCGGAGCGAGGATTGTTGTC
>Ga0209514_10004509_pt1 | contig 18668 bp, 10 predicted proteins | sample Subgrocontami58m_FD_187452 | JGI IMG/M metagenome (GOLD analysis project Ga0209514, IMG submission 187452) | Subsurface groundwater microbial communities from S. Glens Falls, New York, USA - GMW37 contaminated, 5.8 m (SPAdes) (version 3) | ecosystem: Environmental > Aquatic > Deep subsurface >...
CGCCACTGCAAGCGAGCCGGTCTCTACGAACAGGGTAAATATCTTTACGAAAAAGGCGGGCTTAACCTTGGGAACCTGACCGAGGAGGTCATGGCCAGCGTTGAAGAAGATTACCAGGTGTCCGCCCGGATGCTGGCAAGAGCCTCAGGATAGACTCGATTATAACAAGGTAAAAAAGGGACTCAAATAGAAGTGACGTCAAAATACGAACCGTTAAAGGACTACTTACATTGCCGTGAAAAAAGCGAGAGAACACTCACGCTTAGCTTTGATGATGTTGAGCGGATTCTAGGGCAAAGTCTTCCTTTTACCGCCCGGGTCGATAGGCCCTGGTGGGCTAATACCAGATCAAGCTATCATGCTATACGCTGGCTCGATGTAGGATGGAAAGTGGACAAGGTTGATCTGCTAGGGACTAATGTAACGTTTACGAGAATTAATGGCGACAGAGTGTTAAAAACTACTCAGGTACGTTACGAAAACCTCTGCCGCTTTTTCCAACAAGTTCCTCCTCAGCAGGAACAGATAGCCTTTACCTTCAATGAGTTAGCTGCGGTGATTGGAGGCAAACTACCTGATACAGCATTAAGCGATAGATCATGGTGGGCCAATACGAGTTCAAGCCCACAGGGCCCTTCCTGGATGAAAGCAGGCTGGAAAGTTGAAAATGTCTTTCTTATCGCCGGAATAGTTACATTCAGACGGAAGGGTGGCAACCCTGTGAAAAACATTCCCCAATATATTGAGAAGATCCTTAATAATCCAAGCGATATCATCCACCCAGCGCCGCGTACCCTTGTGGAATGGATAAGGTTCTGCAAGCGCATGGGATGGTACTTCCAGGGCGTTATACTGTACGAGAAAGGCGGTCTCAACATGGATTCACTTAGTGAAAGTGAATGCGCTGAGGTCGATGAAGATTACGCTGTTTGCAAGCGTGAACTCAACCGCTATAGGGAAGTGATAAAGTGATGAACAAGAGGAATTGCCATGTCCAACATTGAAGATCTTTTTACCACAAGGAAGAATCTCGCAGAAATCTGCACGATACCAGACAAGATTATATCTGTATACTCCTTAGAAAAGCATGTTTGGGCTGATTCGAACTCTGAGGCCAGTCGAAAAGTGCGTAAGCCGGAATTACAGACTATTGAGGAATTTGAGATCGACCCAGTACGGCCATTCCTCACCGACATTTTACGCAATATGGCTGCCCCATGGAAACAGGAACGTAGAGATAATACTGTTGGCCAAGGGTATTGGATTCAGGCTGAATTCGGCTCCGGTAAATCGCATTTGCTTTGCTGCCTCGCCGCTCTGGCTTTAGGGCGGCAGGAGGCATGGGCGATTGTTAAGAAAAAGGAAGATGCCTCCGGCCGTGGAAAGCGGGAGTCACTTTACCGTTTTTGGGAAGAGGGAATCGAGGCGAAAAGCAGTAAAGGAACAAAAGGCATCTTTGTCATCGTCAAGACACTGGTAGGCTCCGGCGGCGGAACGGTAGGTTTGAACGACAAGGGACGTCGGCTCTCCGAATATATTTTGGATGCAGCCAAGGATCAGATACAAATCGAACTTGGTAAAAACATTTCCTTGTATCCCGTGGAGTTATTAGCTGACCGGTTCATTACTGAAGATATGGAGCGCTACCGTAAAGACCTGGGCAAATTTCTGCGAGACCCCAAGTTCTTTGATGAAGATGAATTTCTGGAAGTCGATGATTTTATTCGTACTATCCAACAGAATAAAACTCCTGAATATAAAAGGAGTTGTGGAAACAGACTCTGGCGATTTTACACCGAGTACCTTAAAGTTCAACCCCAAATAGCCGCTGAGACTGAAGATATTCTCAAGCATATGACTGAAACAATTCTCGCAGAGGGTTACAGCGGCATTTTACTGGTATTGGATGAGGTATCCCTGTTTATGAAGAACAGAGATGAAGACCAGCGTACAGACGACGAGAAGACCCTAGTGGTACTGTCGAACCGACTAGCGAAGGTCCACAATTTGCCCATTTGGACTGTCTGTTCAGCACAGCAAGCTATTGAGAGTAAGATGGGCGTCAAGAATATTATCGCCGACGATCGGTTGAAGCTGGTCAAACTACTAGAGGAAGATAAGGATTACTATGATATCGTTCTCGCCCGAGTGCGGAAGATAAAAGACCCAGCAGCTATAAGCAATTACTATCTGCATTATAAGAGGGGATTCACCTGGCCGAACAGCATAGGCGAATCGGACTTCCGTCACTTTTTCCCCTTTCACAAACCAGCCATCGAAGTATTGCGGGCAATCACCTACGAACTGACCACAACCCGTTCCGCAATTCACTTTATGCATCAGACTCTAAAGCACCAGATCAAACAGGAAGGTCGAGAACTCATCCGACTGTGGGAGTTGTTTGATGAAGCTGTGCGATATGAGGAAGACCCAAGCGGAGTTCATGCGGGACTGGTAGCCATCAAGACAAAACGTGAGACAGATTACCGGGCGTACGAAGCTTGTAAGCGCCAGATTGATGGCCTAACCAAAGGCTATCTTAGAGTGCTTCATGACAAGGGCGTCAAAGTCATACAGACGCTGTTTCTTTACCACATAGCTCGTACCCGTCAGCAGGGTATCACACCTGAGGAGATTGCTAACTCAGTACTAATTGAGCGGGACGCTGATGCCAACCCTGACGAGAATAACCAGCATTATGAAACCATTGCTGACAATCTCAGGAAAGAGCTAAGGCAGATTGTCCAGACCTTTGATGAAGATAAGAGGCCAAGGTATCGGTTCGACCCAGTTTTTACTGGTGTAGACCCGAGAGACGAATTCAGCAAAGCCCGAGATGAAGCAGAATCCAATGAAGTTATGCAGAAGGAAGCCTGGGAGCATCTTTTAGCGCTTAAGGAATGGCCTATACGCACGCGCCAGATGACGATCGACCTGTCAAATGGTGTTCGGTCAATTTTCCGAGATGTCGCTCCATTTTTCACATCATGGGAAGATCGTGGTAATGAGCGGTCCGGAGATCAAAACTTGGATATCATTTGGCAAGGGAGACAGATAACCGGACGGGTAGCGATGCGCGATCTCGGTCGAATATTTTCCGAAAATCAGGTCTTGCCACCAATCGAAAGTGACCAGACAGATCTGGATTTTGCTGTATATATTAGTTCACGGCCTGTGGCAGATACCACAATAGTCAAGTTGGTAGAACGGAGAAAAGACCCCCGTATTGTTTTATGGACCCCCTCAGAATTAACCCAGGAGGAGCGGGATAGACTCATTGATTTCGCCGCTTATCGCAAGCTAATTTCCGATTGGCAAGGCAAAGAAACCGAAGATGCCGTGTCGGTAATTAATTGGGTTTCAAATGCCCTCCAATCTGAACTCGCCAAGATTGTGAAAATTGTAGACAATAGTTTCGCCAGAGGGAGAGTTGATGCGTTAAATAACACCCAGATGGATTTTCGCGTAGCTGGCGAACTTGCTGCGATTATTACTCCATTAGTAGATCGAGTGCTTACAGCTGTTTATATATCTAGAGATATAAAGTTTGAGCCCCCATTCATTTTCCGCAAAGAAGAGGGCGTCAAGGTCATCAATGGTATTGTAAAGACCGGTTACATTCCTAAGGGAGCCAAACCCAATCAGAACATTAGTGCAGCCCAGAATTTCGGTTTCGGCCTGAATATCATGAAGAAAAATGCTGAAAAAGAACTGGACATTTCCGACAACTCTTATGTACAGGATATGTGGTCATTTATCTATGATAAGTTGAGTGACGACAGTCATACTATGAAAGTCGATACAATATACAAAAACTTCATGGGCATAGGCGGGCCTAAGGACTACGGACTTACCCGCCGTATGGTTCAAATCTATCTGCTTGGTCTTGTTCGAAAGGGCCGTGTGCGAGTGACAGTGGGAGCCAAATCCGGGCTAGCCGTTTCAACATTAGATTATTCCAACATCGTCGATGTAGAATTCTCGACCAAAGTGCTCGATAGTTTCGGTGAGATTCAAAAAGTCGCGAAACCAGAAAACTGGGAAGTATTAAGACCATATGCAGAAAAGTTACTCGGAACTGGAATTCCAGCTACTCAGGATGATGCTGTGATATCAGGATATCGAGTCAGATTGCAAAAACTATTTGCACAAGAAAATGAATTGTCTTCCAGGACACTAACACGCGCTCAAAGTCTTTTTGAGATACTGAAAACGAACGATCCCTATGAAGTTGAAGTAGCGCAGGTTGCGAAGCTATTTTCAACGAACATTGAAGGTGGCGATGACATCCATCTTATTCTGCATGCTCTAAAAGAATCATTAGGATATCAGGCTTTTGACACAAATACGGCTGATCCCACAGAGGTTGATGACCTTGCTAATCGGCTAAAAAACTATCAGGATATCCGGGGTTTTCTCGAATATGAAACTGATATTCGAACAGCTTATGCCTATTGCACTATCACAACAGGTAACTTTGAGCAATTAGGCGAGGCTCGGAAAGCTATCGATATTGTTCGAAACAAGTTTAAGCGACTGCAAGACTACATCGATTCAGATGTGAAGCTAAAAACGGAATTAATTGGTCACTTCCCACCTGGCGAGGGAGAAACCGATACAATTGCGGCAATGATACGAGAATATTCGTCTGTTTATCTTCCTACGCATGAATCCATTGTTGATAGGATCGATAATACTCGTAAGAACATTCAGGACATTATTACGGGAAAAGAAATAGAAGCGCTTGGGATTCTGGACGGAATCACCGCTCTGCAACCATCAAGTACCATCCAGTTGGTATCGCGACTCACAGAACTAAGTAGTCAAATATTTCGGTGTCAATCCCCCTCTCGTGCTTCTGTGGAAGATCAACTACGCAATGTCCCGCTCCACGAGTGTGGTTTATCGTTTATCAATGCAACAACGCATGTTCAAGAGGCTGAAAAAGTAGCAATACAGGCTAAACAACTACTCGACGATATATTCGAACGAAAAATGGATGTGTTTTTTAATCCAACGGTACGAAAAAGACTTGAGCAAGGGAGAATAGAACCTTCTATTGCTCAACTGCTGGAATGTAATAATACTGGTGAATTGCGTGCATATCTTGTTAAGGCTGCGTTAGAAACTCCAGGTATCGTGAAAATTATCAATAAGTATCTCAAACGTATTATCGTGAAGAGAGTGAAAATCGCTGATTTTAAACCGGAATCTGGCACCATACAAAAAGACCAAGTCAGTAAAGTAACGAAGGAATTTGGTATATTCTTGGAAACTCAGTTCAATGATAGCGAGAAAGACGGAGACTCCCTAACGATGCTCCAGTTTGAATAGGAGTGAATGTTTATGTTTTCGAGTTGGGTACTTGAAAAACTGGAGGCCGTTAAAAATGAGCAGAATTTGATCATCGAGGATTCGCTGCGGCTTCTTCCTGATGCGGATGGTTCTGTTCACCGGTTTGCTAATGAGAATGGCTTTACAGTAATCGTTGCATCAACAAACCTTGTTTTCAGGGAACTCTTTGAAAAGGCAATCCTTTCCAAGGAAACAGAGAAGCTCCTCATTATTGACCGTGCTCCAGCACGAAGAAGGTCTCATGCGTCCCTGACCAAAGCTCCCCCACCTTTCTACCCTGATTTGCTTACTAGGACCTCTGGGACAGCACGAATCAAAATAATGTTACGGCAATTTCTCATTGAAAAAACCGGGGACCCTAACTGGCCGCTGGAATCCAACGATCCAAGATTCGCACGCCTTATCAGTGGTTCTATAGAAGGTGTTCTGAAAGCACATGCTAGCTTGCGAGTGGCTCATCCGACTAGATTTACAGATCGTGATTTCAAGACAATTGTGGCTTATTCAGCACTGGGTGTTCCGGAGGCTGCTTTTAAGCGTCCGGAGGCCAAAAGTTATTGGCGTATTTGTCTTTTCGGGTATCCTGCGTTAGCTGAACTTGATTCGCTTGCCCCAGAAATCGCTCGCTCGATTCGTGATGAAATACGCATTGCTCCTGCTCCGTTTTCATGGTTCGCGGATTCATCACCAGACCCAATCATCAGGGCTTTCTACCTTTCTACAATATTGGCACAGCATGTTGACCATTGGAAGCTTCTACTCACCAGCATTGACTCGGATCTCAAGCCATTTAGCGATATAGATGTTTCAATTATCCGTGAAGCTGCGCCTGAACTGATTTCTATTGATCCCATCCGGGCGAATCAAGATATTCGGGAAGTCGAGGCTTCTTTAACAAAAGAAGCGCTCAAACTTATACTTCTTGATCAATTGAAAATATTTACTCAGGGGCGATTCGCCGATGTCATCGAAAAGGAACGGTATTCGATTCTAATCCGATCATTATCTCTGCTAGCGGCTCTGGATAATCTGCTATCGGATATTCCACAAAACGAGTTTCTTGAAAAAGTCAACGATATGCTTTTCTCAGAACAACAAAACAAGAAAGAACTTTTTATTGAGCAAAGGGCTTCGCCTGTCTGGGAGAACCTTAAGGCCGCATATCGGTTGACAAAAATTATTCGAGACATCAGGATTGTTTTGAATGATGCTATTAAAAACCTTAAAGTAAAGCCGACATCAGAGTTGTCCTTTGAGTGGTTTCGGCACCTTTGGAATGAACAAAAAGTAAATCGACTAGAATACTACCTGTCTGCTCTTGAACGATTGGTCTTTAACGTAGATTTCTTACCTCGTTCCCCTAACGATCTGCCGGCTGCTTTCTTAGCGGCATCAAACCGAATTAGAGAACGCGTCAATTGGTTACGCGACGATACATTGAATTCATTAGCAATCATAAATACCCACTATCAAGGAATGATAGCGGCAAATTATAAATCATGGATCACTTCCGGTTCGTCCGAGATACGTTTAACAAGCCAATTCTTACGACGTTGCGTTAAGCCAAATTGGGATCCACAAACGGAGAAGGCTACGGTTTTTGTATTCGATGGAATGAGATACGATATTTGGGAGGAGTTGGTGCGGCCTATTTTTGAGGACCGCATGGAGACAATTAGGGAATACTCTGCTTCATCTCTTCTACCCTCAGAAACTCATATTAGCAGGAAAGCCATTTTTGCTGGGACTTTCCCGGATTCCTTCAGTACTCGAAGTGGTGAGGATGCCCTGTTAAAAGAAGTGATGAGAAGCGAATTTGGTTACAAGGGAGATGTCGAAGTCGTTGCCCCTGATGGAATGGGAACGGGGGAGACTGTACGTTATCGTGCTGGTAACATAGATTTTTTTATTTTCGAACTATGTGACAAGGAGCTCCATAAAATACCGATGAAAACCCTGCCCGACGGTCGTTGCGTTTCTGGACGTCCGCTTGCCTTTATTTATCAACAACACATTAAAAATATTATCGATACGGAGGTAATGGCCATAATAAGAGGGCTTACTCCTGATACGAAGGTATTTGTTGTGGCTGACCATGGATTTAGTGCTATTGGTCGCGAGCGAATTCATATCGAAAATACTTGGCTAAATGATCCGTACGATTGTTTCTATCTTAATGCATGGCTTAAACAGAGTCTTTCGGATGTTAATGCACCCAGGAAAATTCGTGATAACGTACTGGAGTTTCCAGTTGCTGATTTACGAATACCCGACTCTGAAGAAGTCTATGACCGTTCAACAAACCGTAGTTGGTCGAAGAAATTCGCATCAATTATTTTCCCTCGAACGGGTTTTGCCCTGTCCAGACCGAAAGCAAATTTTAATCCGGACGCATATTCACATGGAGGGATTTCGATTCAGGAAATGCTTGTACCTATGTTGGTGATGAGAGTGAAAACTCCTGAAGAAGGTTTGCTTGTTATTAGCCCGCTCACCGGGAAAATGGATCTGATTGAAGGTGAAGAAGCGGAATTCCGAACGGCGGTTCAACTAACGCAATCCCATAAGAATCAGGAGGTGCGTGTTGAAGCTCAGGCGGTTTACCAGGAAAAAGAAGATACTGTGTCTTTACCAAACCAAGTTCAATACATCTCTTCCGGGGGAGGAGAAATAATTTACCGGTTTATCCCAGATGCTTCTGATGCCTCTGATGAAGAACGTAAAGTGGGCATTATGGAGAGAACGATAAAAATCAGTGTCAATTATCGTGAAGGGCAACGGATGATAAGGAAAGCACGGGCGATGAAGTTCTCGATACGTCTGAATTCTGAAAAAATTGTTCGGCGAGTACCAGCTCATCTTGGGAAAATACTAGGTCTGACACCAAGAAGCATGAAATGAAACTGCTAATTATTAGAATAAGGAAGTTAAAGGATGTGGAGGAGTGGAGATGAATCTAAAATTGAAAGATGTCTTCAGGGGTAAGGTTGTCAACAAGGCACATACAATCAATACGGGTGTTGACGAATTTCCTCGGTACGTCCTTGAATATTTAATTGACAACTACTGCTCAGAGGAAACATTTCACGAGGATATGGAAAAAGTCGTGAGAAGACTTAAAGATAATTTTGTTTACGGTGCTGAAGCAGAGAAAATCCGACACTATATTCGGGAGAATCGTACCCATTCTGTAATAGCAAGCCTAGAAGCTAGGTTGGTTGAAACGGAAGATAAATACTGGGGGACCATTTCAGCAATCAACGAGAATTTTGTTAACATTCCAGAAAATATTGTTCGTCAATATCCTATGCTACTTTCTGGCGGTATGTGGGGTACTATCGAATTAACTTATGATGAGAATGAGATTCACAATAAAAAAATCAGGCCTTTTAAAATTACCGGTTTTACTCCATTTCAGGTAAGCATTATTAACTTGGACGAATTCATCCAGCGTCGAAAAGAATTCTCTACTGACGAATGGATTGATATATTAATAAATTCCTGTGGGCTGGATCCTGCAGGGATGACTAGGCGACAAAAATTGCTTTACCTTTGCCGTTGCATCCCTCTAGTTGAAACGAACGTGAACATGGTGGAACTTGCTCCGAGAGAAACTGGAAAGACTTATCTCTATCGCAATATATCATACTATGCACACGTATTGTCCGGAGGGAAAGCGACCCCAGCTCAGCTATTTATAAACTTGAATACGGGGAAAATTGGTGAAGTTGGAGTCAGGGACGCTGTTGTCTTTGATGAAATAGCTAACACCGATTTTACTGATCCTAAATCTTTCGTAAGTATCATGCAAGGGTATATGCAGGATGCAAAATTCAGTAGAGGGAAAAAGGAAATCCTTGCCTTCGCTAGCTTGGTATTTGTTGGCAACCTTGACGTTCAAGGAAACCTACCTCACGAAAAATATTATCATCTCTTTGAGCCACTACCAGATTTCCTCCAAGTGATCGCGTTTTTAGATCGCATCCATGGATATTTACCAGGTTGGGAGATTCCAAAGCTCACTCCACTCAGTTACTCAAAGGATTATGGTTTCATTACTGATTACTTTTGTGAGATTATGCATGAACTCCGTCGTATTGATATTCTTGGTACGGTAAGATCTCGTTTTGACATAGTAGATCATACACGAGGTACTCACGGCATATCAGGCCGTGATCAACGAGCAGTGATGAAAACAACCTCAGGCTTATTGAAATTGCTCCATCCTGACGGGAAGATTACCGACGAAGAACTTGAAGATATTCTTAGTTTGTCCTGTGAACTTCGGCAACGCGTACGGGACCAACTCCATTTGATAGCACCTGGTGAGTATGATCGGATCTCTTTAGGAGGGCTTATGAAGCCTTCTGGAAAGCGTGTTATACCTGATTTACCGGACAGTAAACGTGTTCAGCGCGTTGTTCTTCCCGAGGCACCTTCGGTAGGCGAAGTTATAGGTTTGGCAGTTGAAGGTGATCATGGATGCATTTTACACTTTGAGATGCAAGCTACTAAGGGATCTGGACGCATCGTTCCCTTGGGTTCTATGCAAAGGGTCATGCGTGAAAGTATAGAGGCAGCTGCACAATATATACGGGCAAAATTTGGGGACCTCGGAGTAAGTGCCGAATGGCGCCAAAGCTTTGATATTGCTATATTAGCAACCTTTATGGGAGTTCCCAAAGAAGGTTCGTCTGCCGGGATTACAATCGTTACGGGTATAGTGTCAGCTTTAAAAAAGATCCCAGTTCGAAACGATCTTGCTATGACTGGAGAGATTACGATTATGGGGAAAGTATTACCTGTGGGGGGTATCCAGCAAAAAGTGCGGGCTGCCTATGACGCTGGGGTCAAGGAGGTCATCTTACCTGCTGATAACCTTAAAGAAGTAAGAGGACTACCGTCATACATACTCGATAGTATCAAACTCACTCCGGTAACGTCGATAGAAGAAGTGCTTCAAACCGCGCTGGTTACCAATATGGGGAAATAAAGCCTTTACTGGAGCAATCTTTGAAAAGAGGTAAGTGATGCCGATACATAATTATGACGGGGAAACCTTTGTAGCATTCATAGACCTTTGTGGCTTCAAAGAATTAATGAGAACTGAGGATAAAGCATGGCGAGCGCTCGATAATCTATATTCTACAGGCTATCAAGTCTTGAGAGAAAACAATAACCAGAATCGTATTGAGGGTCTTTTTGTATCGGATAGTGGCGTGCTATTCGTTAGAAGAAATCAACAACAAGAAATCTCACCTGAAATAGAGCTCCAATCGTTACTCTCGGCGGTAAAAAGAATAAACGAGATGATGCTAGGTCATGATCTCATGCTAATGACATCGATTGCCTATGGGCAATTCAAATACCAAGAAAGAATAGAGTTCGTTGGCATAGAAAAGAATCCAATCTACGGGAACGCGTACGCGTCTGCCTATTTTGACAATGCGAATGGCATTCCGAGGATTCAACCTGGACAGTGTCGCCTGGTTAAGAGAGGACTACCAGACGGTTGTAATGATAACAATCCTAATGCCGGGCAATTCAGTAACTTTTTAAGGGTGAGGGATGGAGATCCAAAGCATTATTATTTCTACTGGAACGTTGTTACCCCTGATGAAATTGATCGTTTTGAAAATCATTACAGAGATGCCTATAGTTTGAAATTTCAGGGCATGTTGAAAGCCCTTAAGAGATAATAATTGGTTCTATTTTGTCAGAGCTTAAGGATTCAAGCCTAATGCTAATACTGAAAACTAAGTCGAAGCCTTTTCCAGTACTACATATTGATACCTCGGCTCTACCACAAACGCGCATGAGGCGTGCTTGGGTAAGCATCCTAAAGTCTTCACCAAAATCAAAAGGAGACGGTAATGAATGAAAGCCTAGTTGAGAAGATTGCGCAGCAGACAGGATATGATTTAGAGAAGGTTAAACAAATTGTTGCTGGCTTGCTTAGAGAACTTGATCTACATGCTTCCAAAGAGGAGCACGCGACAATTGAAACCATAGTTGCGTTATGTAGCTCGAATTTCGGCTCCGAGGCTGGTAATGCCATTGGGCGCATTCTTGTCCGGAGTGATGACGAGGTGCGAGCCATGATGAACTATCAAGACCAAATCATCTCAGGTGTTTCGGGAAATGCTTGTAAACAGATTGCCAAAGAAGTAATTGCCAGTCTCGACGGCAGGCCAATGGATTCGCAAACGAAATATCATTACCCGCTCAAGACACTTTGGGATGGAATATGCATAGAGGTCCAATATAAGAAATCGGAGCAGTGGCAGTCTCACTTAGATATCATCAGGACGGCTATTTGGGACGAGGTGAAAGGCCTTCGGGAAGAAGTAATTCGATCCATTTGGCTTCAGACCGATGCGGGTCAGCGTGATAACCGTCTCCCCCCTGGTCAAGTAATTCTCGCGTCTGACCCTAAATCGATAGTTGGGTTTGTACTGCGAGAATCTATCCTGTCAGAAGCTGAGGGTTGGAAGAATAAGCGCATAGAACGCTTTCTTAGGAGTAAGAAGGAAAAAGCTACAAAAGCATCCAAGGCTGTTGCTGGAACAGTGATTAGAAATCTCCAGAAGATGAAAGATGGCATGCAATCGGGAGATGATTCTGGGCTTAAAAACGAATGGGATGAAATATGCGCCCAGGTTCAAGGTGAAGAGTCGCCGATGTATGAAGCCTATATGGATACAGTCACGGGGCTAATCCAAGGTGAATTGAAACAGATTGATAGTGAAATAAAGATAGATATTTGGCTTCAGACCCAAGAAGGTGAGGACTGGACAGACGATAACAATGAAAAAGACCTCGAAGAACAGGAACCAGTGGGATACTCTGAAGAAGACATTGTGGAGTATATTTTACGGGATTTGATTCTGTCGAAAGCCTCTGATTGGACTAACAAGCGCATAGAAAGATACATCGGGTCGCAACAGGTTAGCAGATTCGATGATGATCTCAATGGATGATTTCTAGCCAAAGCAGGTTCTTAGTGGGAGATGAGCAATTGCTGCACTGCCAGAATCAGCCCTTTCTTTTCGAAGAGAAGTTCGGGAACTGTTCCGAGTGTTCCTGCATAGAGGAGTTGAACTTTGAGCAACAATACTAATGACATCGTACTTCCTCTAGACGCACTTGTTCGTTCGATTGGGGTTAACAAAGCAACACCTCATCTATTTTTTCTAGGCTCGGGGGCATCCATTTCGTCCGGCGTACCGTCGGCAGAACAATGTATCTGGGAATGGAAGCGAAATATATTCTTGACTAAGAATCCAGGACTTGAGGAGCAGTTCTCTGAAATATCGCTAGCCGGGGTTCGTCAACGAATTCAGAAATGGTTCGATCAGCAAGGCACGTATCCCCGAGAGGGAGAACCTAGCGAATACGGTTATTACATGGAGGGTTGTTTTCCGATTTCCGGGGATCGCCGGGCTTACTTCCAAGAGAAAGTTCGTCAGGCAGAACCCCACATTGGGTATCAATTGTTATGCCATTTAGCTCTTTCAGATATTATCCGTGCTGTCTGGACCACTAATTTCGATGCTTTAACCGCTCGGACTGTAGCTGTTTTCAAGGTTACTCCTATAGAGGTGGGCATTGATTCCCAACATCGGGTTTTCCGAGTACCGCGAAAAGGCGAGTTGTTATGTGTTTCTCTTCATGGTGACTTTCGATATGACCGGCTTAAAAATACTGCTGAGGAACTTCAGGAGCAAGAAGATCAATTGCGAACCGAGCTTATGCGCCAAATACGCGAGGCTCCTCTCATTGTCACTGGTTATAGCGGACGGGACAGTTCCGTCATGGAAACATTTAGTGAAGCTTACTCGCAATCTGGTACTGGGTCCTTATATTGGTGCGGGTACGGAAATCGAGAGATACCGCAACGAATTGCTGAACTGATTAAGTTGGCTCGCACCAACGGCTACCAAGCCTTTTACATTCCCACGGAAGGATTTGATGACCTCCTGATTCGTTGTGCTCTGCATTGCTCGGAAAATGAGCGTCTAGATGAGACGAAACAACTCATCGCGCGTATGGGGCAGGATTCGGTTAAGACGCGGGCGGTCTTTGAAGTAGCCGAAGCGCCAAAGTACACGGTCATAAAGAGCAATGCTTTTGAACTGGAGTGCCCTTCCGAAGTTCTAACTTTTGACCTTAAGAAATGGCCGACAGAGCACGTATGGTCTGCCATAAGAGAAATCGTACGAGACCAGCCGATAGTGGCTGCGCCTTTCAGGGGCAAAATCTTAGCTTTAGGAATAATCGATGATATCAAGGATGCCTTTGGTAACAACATAAGAGGGTCAATAGAGCGTACTCCGGTAGCTGAGAATGAACTTCGGTTTGAAGATGGGGTCGTAATCTCGCTCATGAGAGAAGCGTTCGTGCGGGCCATTGCTTCAAGCATCAATATCAAAACAGACGGTAGATCCGAATTATGGATTGAACGAGAGCAAGAACGGCTTAGAGATGGGATTGTGGAATACTCGGTCTACGAATCGGTTTTGGTATTTCTACGGAGGATCGGGACTCGACTTTACTTGGTATTGAAACCTTCACTCCATATTCAAGACAATGATGGAAAGCCAGCTCCCAAGGAACTGGACAAATCAGCAAAGTTCCGTATACTGGGAAAACAATATAACGACAGGTTCTTTCAAGCCGTAACGAAGTGGAGAGAGCTACTCTTTCCCGGGCTTAATAGTCTTGTAACCTTTGTATTTCCCAATGATTCAGCTTCATCATTCCGATTCAAGGTGCGGCGCTCTCCCGTATTCGCTGAAATCGGTTCCTCAAATAGGTTCTATCCTTCCACTCTCCCTGAGAGTGCAAAGCCTCTTATACATCACAGAGGCTTTGAGCTGCTTGAGCCCAACTTGCTTTTCTCGGATAAAGCAGCAAGTCACTATGTAAAGGACACTCATCCAATTCGTGGAATACTGCAAAACCGTCCATTTGACTTTGGTCTTACACAGAAGGGCTTGGCATCATCGATTAGACTCGGCATCGTATGCCCAAATCAAGAGGCAAGAAGGTTCAGAACATACTTGGACAACGCTTTACGCAAGCAACAACCCCTTCGGGCTAATCCCGAATATCTTATCGAATATCCAGGTTTTGATCGAGCGTATGGTGTCTCATTAGAGATACCAGATTGCCAGGGACGGGGATGGGCGACGTGTCCGGAACCCGGGTCCGCAGACCCTATAATTGCCACACGAGACATTGCGAACCGCATTATTCAATCGGTAGATTCTTTAATGGCATCATACGGCCCACAGGAGATCATTATCTTTATTCCCCAGCGTTGGTCGGGGTTCCGTTCCTTCAGAACCGAAAACGAGCGTTTCGATGTGCATGACTTCGTTAAGGCTTATTGCGTCCAGAGAGGCATCCCGACCCAGTTCCTGGAGGAAGATAGCCTCACCCACGAAGACCAATGCAGCGTATGGTGGTGGCTGTCACTTGCCATGTATGTTAAAAGCATGAGGACTCCATGGGTACTTGAATCACTCGACCTAGATACGGCCTTCGTTGGTTTAGGTTTCAGTGTTGACCCATATGCTGAACGCGGCCATCACGTTATCCTGGGATGCAGCCATATCTACAGTTCTCGAGGAGAGGGACTTCAATTTCGGCTAAGTAAGGTTGAGAATCCAATCTTCTTAGGGCGGAATCGTCGAAATCCCTTTATGTCACAAGAAGATGCCCGTCGACTCGGAGAGAATATTAGACAGCTTTTCTTCGATGCAAAGATGAAATTGCCACGGCGCGTCGTTATTCATAAGCAGACACCATTTCTTGAACAGGAACGTGAAGGTTTGTGTGAAGGACTTAGTGGAGTCGGGCAAATAGAGATGCTTGAAATTGAAATTGACAACGCTCTTCGCTACGTAGCTTCAGTATGGAGAAATGGAAAGTTTGACGAAGACAATTTCCCCGTTCGCAGAGGAACCACGGTGAAACTTGACGACTATTCGTCTTTGGTCTGGGTTCATGGCGCGAGTTCAGCTCTTAACCCAACACTTCGCTATTTCCAAGGAAGGCGGAGAATACCCGCGCCCTTACTGGTGCGAAGACATATGGGAGAATCCGATTTGCGTACTGTCGCTCAGGAAATTCTCGGACTGTCCAAAATGAATTGGAACACGTTTGACTTGTACACAAAACTTCCAGCCACGGTCCATTCGTCGGGCGAGATAGCACGCATCGGGTCGCTGCTTCAACGTTTTGGCCCTCAGTCGTATGATTTCCGTCTCTTCATGTAATCAAGGAGGTTGCATTAGGTTATCGCCATATTGGCTCGTGCCAGGTTTTCCTCGCCGGCATTGTTCCCGGACTCTCTCAAAATTTATAAATAGTTAGACAGTCGCCTTTCATGGTTGGAGGTATGCCTTGTCTCGTTGTTGTGAGAATTGCTTCAATAGCCCTCAATTAATCAAGATTATAAGGGACTCAGGGGAAAAGGGAGAGTGTAACTTCTGTGGAGCAAGCGGAGTTAAATGTGTAACGCCCAGTACTCTTGCTGAATCATTTAGACCGTTGGTCGAGCTATACATTGAGATTCACTATTTGGACGGTCCAAGTACTGCAAATGACGGGAAATTCCTATGGGACAGAATGAACTGTGACTGGAACGTTTTTGCCTTTGGCGATCAATCTAAACAGCAACGACTGTTGAGAGACATATTTGTCAAAAAGCCTCCTCAGGTACCTTTTGACAAATATGTAGACCTAGAGGATCCCGATGTTCTGGATAGTACTTCTTGTCCGGAGATAATGGGATGGTATGACAGCCCCTCGGTCTCCGAGATGAAGCAATGGGAAGATTTCATAAAGGAAATACGAACACGAAATCGATATTTCCCTTCAAAGAAGATACATTTGAAGACACTGGCTCAGTTACTACCTTCTCAAGAATATCGACTCCCAAGAAACACGGACTTGTTCCGTGCAAGAATATGTGAAAACAGAACCAAGGCTTACCCCCGGAAGGACATGGGAAAACCTCCTGTCCATATCAGCGCAACCCAAAGTGGCAGAGCTAATCCAATCGGGATACCTTATCTGTATGTGGCTTCAGACACCTCGACTGCAATCGCTGAGGTAAGACCCAACGTTGGCGATCTGGTTACAGTGGGAACGTTCCTAACCAATGATGAATTGATTGTCCTCGACCTTCGAAGCCCTCGGATCACAGATCCATTTCGATGGGGTAATAAGCTGGGTTTCATCACTCAGTACATTGTCTTTCTAAGACGACTCGGAGCGGAACTCTCAAAGACGATATCGCGGACTCAAGCAGAAGTCGATTATATACCTCTGCAATACTTATGTGAGTTTATTAGGAAGAGAAAATACCAGGGAGTCATGTATGGAAGCTCGGTAGCAAAGACAGGCTATAATATAGCAATTTTTGACGACTCCAAGCTGGTATGCTCTCGTACAGAGTTGTCCGTAGTCTCCGGTCTAAATTACACAACAATTCCCAGGGAGGAAAGGATCGAATGTTCCAATCCCCATAAAGGTGTCAGGGCATTCAGAGTTCATTATGCGGACGGGAAAACGGGCGTACGGTGTAACTGCGAATGTGATATTTGTGAGTACTCGGATGAATTACAGCTTTGGGACAAACGGAAATCTAGTCGAGCATAGCATAACCAGTCTTTTCTGAAACGTGGTCCTCGTTCGGTGCTGACTACATCGTAGCCTTTGGTTGAACTTAGGGGATACGAACCAGCTATCAATACACCAGCAGAAAGGTCTTCTCGAAAGTTTTACCTTTTGAACGGAATGGTGGACCGAAGGGGACTCGAACTCTAGGCACACCTCCTGTCGCGCAGCCGGTGGCTGAACCCCAGGCTCTATCGCACTGTTACTTACGTTTAGTTGAACAGAATGAAACAATAGAGTAGAATCTGAACAATCCCCGGCGGTTCTGAGGATAAGCACAATGAGAATACTGAGGCCTGTAATATTTACCATACTTGCGCTGTTGTTGGTCATCTTTGCAGTATGCCAGTTGCCTTCGATTACGTTGCCACCCAATGCCACATCACCAACCCCCAACACGACCACATCTCCCAGCACGCCTGCGCAGAAAATACTCAAAGTAACTTTCCTTGATGTGGGCCAGGCCGACTCTACGGTCATACAATATGATGACAAAGCTATGATTATGTAGATTCTCAAGTTAATTTTCCGCTTTCCGCATAAAATTCTCAAGTTAATTTGCCACCCTAATTCTCACGGTTATTTTCCACACCTCAGGTGCACCAAAACCGATAAATGATGTCATCATTGTCGTTTCTCAGGTTAATTGACCACCCGGTCTCAAGTTAATTTACCACCCGGATTCTCAGGATAATTTACCACCCTGGTGCACCATAGGAAGCAGTATTACACAGGTACCACCTCTTTATCAAGGTCTTTGTTAGGACGAAGCAGCGACCGGTAACTTTTACCGGTAAGAGTAATCATATGGGCACCGCTGATGATACGGTCAAGGGTACTCTCGGCGATCACAGGGTTGGGGAAGAGGGGATACCAGTCTTTGGGTGCTCGGTTGGCGGTAACTATCAAGGAACTGGTGTGGTGGCGCCGGTCGATAAGCTCATAGATATCCTCGGCCTGGGTCTTGGTAAACTCCTTCATGGCGAAGTCATCCACTATCAGTAAGTTTGGCTTCAGGTAATGCTGTAGTCTCTTCTCCCAGGTTTCATCAGCACGGCCGCCTCCCAGGTCGGCAAGGAGACGGCTGGTTTTCATAAAGAGGACATTGTATCCGGAGCGGCAGGCTTGATGCCCAAGGGCTTGGGCAAGATGTGTTTTACCTACTCCCACCGGACCACACAGGATGACCGATTCATTACGTTCGATAAACTGGCAGGTGGCCAGCTCCCGGATATACTGGGCAGGGAGCTTGGGATTGAAAGTAAAATCAAAGCCTTCCAGACTCTTCTCTTCCTCAAAGTGAGCCCGGATAATCCGGGTCAAGAGTCTCTTATTCGCCCGGTGTTGCACCTCGTCTTCCAGCAGCATTTCCAGGAACTGGGTAAAATTAACCCCGTCTTTTTGGGCTTGGTCCAGTCTCATGTCCAGGGTTTCTACCATTCCGCTGAGCTTGAGCGTCCTCATTTTGTTTTCTATCTGGTGCTTCTCAGTCATTTATTCTCTCCTTAATTTTTAATTGAGCCGCATAATTCGTCGGCGCCGCGTAAGAAAGCCCCCGCTTCCCTGACCGGCTCAAAGAGGAGCTTTTGTTTATCCAGTTCCCTTTCCAGGATAGTTTTCACCGT
>Ga0209514_10004510_pt1 | contig 18665 bp, 20 predicted proteins | sample Subgrocontami58m_FD_187452 | JGI IMG/M metagenome (GOLD analysis project Ga0209514, IMG submission 187452) | Subsurface groundwater microbial communities from S. Glens Falls, New York, USA - GMW37 contaminated, 5.8 m (SPAdes) (version 3) | ecosystem: Environmental > Aquatic > Deep subsurface >...
TGTCACCCCCTGGACGTGCACTATGAGAATCTCCAACAGGAGCTGCGCCGCACCTTCGAAACGCTGGGGCTTGCGGCGTGAACGCGTTTGACCAACATGTTGGTGTTAGGCGTCCGGTAAGAGGCTAAAGCACCTTGACATTCTGGGGCGAGAAGGCGGAGCCTCTCTGCATGCCGAGATAGCCGAGGTTGGATGCCCCCGGAGCCGTCCACCACGTAATGGGCCAGGGCATCGAGCGCACCCAGGTATTCCAAGCGGACACCGACCGGGATGAGTTCGTGAACCGGCTCGCCGAGCTGGGACGAGGAGGGGACGTTGCCGCTTTTGTCACTTTCCATTTACCGATTGCAAGAATGGGCGGGGGGGCTTCCGACCGTGCCCAGGACAGGGGTATTTATCCCGAGGAGGAGCGAGCAGGCAAGCGGGCAGGCGGCACCGAAGAACAGGATGGGCTGGCTGGCAAGGGCAAGATGGCGGAGAGTGACGAAGCCCATCGCGCCCGGGTGAGGGCAGAGGCGGACCCGCGCGTCCCGAATCAGGTCCTCCCTCAGCAGTTGAGATCGGGAGTCCGGTCTCAGGAATCGCGGTACGCCGCGCCGCGCCCAATCCCCGCTGCCCTTGCGTGGGCATAAGCTGACGAAGGTGCCCTTTCCAGATCCGTAAGTTAACGAAGGCAACAACGTCCCCCATTACGTGATGGGGCATGTCTCGACGATCCTGGCGCGGGTCATGGCGGAGCTTGTAGCGTTTACGTGCTTCTCGTCCACAAGAAGCTGGAGGCCTCAAAGACTACGGAAGGCGACAGGACGACCGTTCAAACATGATCTCTGGAGGGTAGTGCGGCCTAGTAGTGTCTCGTCGTCTCTAGACCCAAGACGTCTCGTTCGGGGGCTGCGAGACATGGTAGCAATTGCTGGTACATTTCTAGATCTGCGGATTCCCACTTGCGGCGGATAGCCCAACAACAATAGTCCGTAAGCTGTAACCAGCAATTACTCGTACTGGGGTGGTGGTAGGTGTGAAAGGTCACCTCGTCGGGAAGTTCGGCACGGACAGCAATCTTGATAGCCTTTTCGACCAGCTCTCGCTTTTTCTCAACCGGGAGAGTATCTGTGTAGATTAGCACTCTTTGAGTGGTTCCTCTTCCTTTCAGCCCTCTCAAGCCACGGAAAATAAACCGCAAGGGCATCGGGGCAAATGTCGCATAAAACTGCGCAGGCTCGTAAAACTCCGGATCCACCTTTGGTTTTTCAACAACGGTTGCACAGTATCGCCAGCCCCTGGTCGCGATGAGGCGGTTAGCGACGGTGCCGCGAATCGACTTTTTATCATTCGTGGCGTGGAACCTAGGGATGTCATGCCCTGCTTTTAGAAGAGCAAAACGAAGGGCGGTCAGACGGTCAGCCAGCGGGCGGGGGGTGTACGTCCACGTAGCGGCAAATATATAGTATTTAGTTCCCTTCGGAGAGAAGCTGGCATCGCCTGACTCATCAAGATGGACATGGAGGGTAGGCATTCAACGAGAACCCTAAAAAAATGACCTCCCCGCCTAGCCTTACGGCCGACCCCCATGGGATCCTTTCGGCGGGGAGGAACCTTTAAATTTTGCCCCCGAAGGGGCTATTCATGTACGCGGAATATACAGAGCACGCGTCCAAGATGTCAAGTGAAAAATACTCCCCGTCCTGGAGCGAGCACGAGCAATCGAGGTAGCCCGAAAAGGGGAGGTACCTCGAACCGGGCCGGCCGGAGATCGTGCCTCCTGGCCGATCCTGGAGCGTCGAGTTTTCATCAACGGTCGTGAATTGGCCCTGCGGTACCACGGCCGTAAGCGGTAGCGTCTCGTCCAAGTGCGTGGAGAAGGGGACGTTGCCGCTTTTGTCACTTTCGATTTCCCGATTGTCTATGAGGTGGGGACGTGCTTGACTAACTACACCTGCTCCGTCGCCCCTGGGCGTAGGCTCGTGTCGATGGCGGGTGCGCCTCTGCCCGGCACCGGAGCCACCTCGGCGGGGAGCACTCTCTGGGCGAGGACCGACTGCCGGACGCGCAGGGCGCTTCCCCGGAGCGAGGGACGTACTCGACGAGGGTGAAGGACGCTGGTGGCTGGCACCGGCCACCCGTCCAACCCGCCGGGCCGGAGCGGGCACGTCCTAGCCGGCGGGCCGCCATCCGGGTCGCTCCACGGTGGGGGTCGCGCAGGCCGCCGCCAGAAACCGAGCATGAGTAAGTTTACTTGGTCAAGAACGTCCCCCATTACGCTCGGAGGGGGATCTACCAAGGACGGCGCGCCCCTTGACAGCCTGAACCGTTCCGCGTAGTCTCCGTCCACATCCTGCCTGGGAGGAATGTCCATGAATGTCCGTACAGCCCGGCTTCTTCTGATCCTCGCCCTTTGCATCCTGCTTGGACCGCTCAGCGCGTCCGCGCAGCAGGCAAACAAGGTGCCTCGCATCGGCGTGCTGTGGGGAGGCCCCGCTGAATTCGCCAGGCCGTACGTTGAGGCGGGCCGACGTGTGCTGGGCGAGCTGGGCTATGTTGAGGGGAAGGACTTCACCGCTGAATATCGATTCGGTGAGAGAAAGCCAGGTGCCGTTGATACTCTTGCCGCGGAGCTGGTCCAGCTCAAGGTGGACGTGATCGTGGCGGCCGGGGACCCTGCGATCCGTGCCGCCCAGCGCGCGACCACGACGATCCCTATCGTCATGGTGGCTGCCGGAGACCCGGTGAGAAGTGGGTTCGTCGCGAGCGTTGCACGACCCAGGGGGAACATCACCGGCATGACGTTCCTTTCCAGGGAGCTCGCTGCGAAACGACTAGAGATCCTCAAGGAGGCCGTCCCAACGGCTTCCCGTGTGGCGGTCCTTTGGAATCCGGACAACCCGGGCGGGCTCCCAGATTTCAAGGCCACACAGGCCGCGGCAGAGACACTGAGGTTGACGCTTCAGTCCCTCGAGGTGCGAACGGCGACCGATATCGAGCCCGCTTTCAGGGCCATGGCCGATGGGCATGCCCAGACGATCATAGTCCTCACGGATCCCCTTACGTCGTCCCTTCGCCGACGGATCGCGGACCTTGCCACGAAGAGTCGATTACCTATAATGGGCGAGTTACGAGAGTTCACGGACTGGGGGGGCCTCATCTCCTATGGACCGAGCTTGCTGTCCATGGCCCAGCGCACCGCCACCTACATCGACAAGATCCTCAAAGGCGCCAAGCCGTCCGACCTCCCCGTGGAGCAGCCAACAAAGTTCGAGCTGGTGATCAACCTCAAGACCGCCAAGGCCCTGGGCCTCACGATCCCGCAGTCGGTCATGATCCGGGCAGACGAGGTGATCCAGTAGCTCACCCAATAGGAACTTGGAAAGCGCCGGTGGCTGAGGGGGCGAGAAGCCGTCCGGTCAGGGGTGGCGGGAGCCCGCATGCGGAGCGCTCCGCCAGGGGGAGGCGCCCAACTCCTGCCCACGGCGGGGCACGGTACCAGCGGCGGGACGTGGAGGAGGGGACGTTGCCGCTTTTGTCACTTTCCATCCGAGGAGGAGCGAGCAGGCAAGAGGTCACTCGGCACCGAAGAACAGGATGGTCTGGCTGGCAATGGCAAGGAAGCCGAGAACGACGAAGCCCTTCGTGCCCGGATGGAGGTGGATGCGGACCCGCGCGTCCCGAATCAGGTCCTAACCGAGCATTTCAGATACGGGGTCCGGTCTCGGTTATCGCGGTACGCCGCGCCGCGCCCAATCCCCGCTGCCCCTGCGGGGGCATAAGCTGACGAAGGTGCCAACATCCCCTTCCCACACCTCGTGGCGATGCTCGGCCTCTCGCTGGCGTAGGCTGCCCGCCACCTGGGAGTCTCCACGACGGCGATATCTAAGATCCTGCGGAAGACAGATCCATAAGTTAACGAAGGCAACAATGTCCCCTATCTTTCTATGAGGAAATTTCTCATTGCCATTGGAATCGCTGTTCTGTGCGTGACATGTGGGCGCCTCGTGCCTGCCTCTATCCTTCAATCACTGGGGACTATAGACAAAAAAAGTCTTGACAGGCATACTTATTAGGTCTATATGGATAGACTAATGAAACGAGCCCTGTCCTTCTTCCACCCGTACCCCAAATACCTTCAGATCGCCGACATCCTGCGGAACCGCATCCTCACGCAGATGCTGCTGGGGGACCGGCTCCCCCCCGAGGTCAGTCTCAGCGCCGACTTCGGGGTGAGCCGGGAGACGATCCGCCAGGCCCTGGAGCCGCTTGAGCGGGAGGGTCTCATCTCGCGGACCCGGGGCCGGGGCAGCTTTGTCGCCAGGCGCCCGGTCTCCAGCCCCGTGGAGAAGCTCACGGGCATGGTCGAGGACTTCATGGCCCTTCGGCTCAAGACCCATGCCAAGCTGCTCCAAAAGGAGATAGTGAAAGCCGATGAGGAGGTGAGTGGCTATCTGAAGGTGGAGAAGGACGCGATGATCGTGCGCATCGATCGCCTGCGGTTCTTGGACGAGAAACCCCTCGCGTACCATGTAGCCTTCCTCCCCGCAGACATCGGGGTCCGGATACTCCAGGAGGACCTGGAACACACCTCCATCGTCTACGTGCTGGCGAACACGTTCCGGTTTGCCTTCGAAGAGGACCAGCAGATTGTCGAGGCAGAATCGACCGATGTGAGACTCGCCGAGCACCTGGGCGTACCTATCGGGTCCCCGATCTTGCTGATGCGCCGGGTCTACATCACCGAGGGGGAACGGCCCATCGCCTATTTCAAGTCGTACTACCGGGCAGATCGATACATGTACACCGTGAAGTTGCGGCAGCCTGACCGAGCCAGGCGGATGGGTGCCCCGACCAAAGATGGGGCACGTGGATCGCGACGGCGGCGGGTGGCGGGAGGAAGGCGATGAGCCCGCAGGGAGCGAGTCGAGGGCCCGCAGGGGGTTGTTCAGGCGCCCGAGCCGAGGCAGTTAGGACTATGTAGTTTCCCAGAACGACATGAAGGGTATGGAGGAACCGCACTATGACGAAACCGAAACTCAATCTGGTTGCAGTGGGAGATGTTCATCCGAACCGGGAAGACCCGAGGACGTTATTCCGGCTGGTCGCGGACGTGCTCAAGCAGGGAGACATTACCTGCTGCCAGTTGGAGTGCACGATATCGGACAAGGGGACCGTCCGGACCGACGTCCGGAATCCCACCCACCGGGTCCCACCAAAGAATATCGAGGCCCTGACCGCAGGGGGGTTTAACCTAGTCACCTTCGCCGGCAACAACAATCTGGATTTTGGCCTGGAGGCGTTTTTCGATACCCTGACGCGCCTCGAAAAGGCTGGTATTCAAACGCTCGGAGCCGGCAAGAACTTGGAGGAAGCCCGCCGTCCTGTATTCATGGAAAAAAACGGCGTTCGGCTGGCATTCGTGAACGCCTGCTCGATCCTGCGAGACGGGTACGAAGCGACCCCCAACCGGGCAGGCATTGCCCCCCTGCACGTGAAGACCTTCTATGAGCCCTTGGAGAATATCTACGAGCAGCCCGGGACCCCTGCTCGCACGGTGACGATGGTGGATGTTGAAGATCTTGAGGCGGTCTGCGCGACGATTCAGGCGGCGAAGCGGGAGGCGCACGCCGTCGTTGCCTCCTTCCACTGGGGAATTCACTTTACCTATGATCTGGCCATGTATCAGCCGGAGGTCGCATACGCTGCAATCGATGCCGGTGCCGATTTGGTTCTGGGGACCCATCCCCACTGCCTCCAGGCCATCGACCTCTACAAGGGAAAGGCCATCTTCTACAGCCTGAGCAACTTCGCTTTCGAGATGCCAGAGAGAGCGGCCAAGGTGGGGGTGGGCCAGTACTTATCCTTCTACGGAATCCCCCTTGATCGCGAGGTGCTGACGCATCCCCATCCAAGCCATTGTCGCCGGGCCATCATCCTCAAGGTTCGGATATCGGAAGACGGCATCGAGCGGGTGGCCTTTGTGCCAAGCCTTTTCAACCTGCAGGCCCTTCCTGAGATCCAGAAGCCGGGGGCGCCAGGTTACAATGAAATCAAGGCATTGATCGAAGGACTATCGAATCCCCTGGGCACCATCATTGTCGAAGAGAACGGGGAGCTGGTCGTGCAGCCCGAGAAACGGCAGGCGGTCGACACCCGGCGGCTCCTCCTGGACCGGCGCATTTCCTATCCCTCTCTGCGGGAACTCGCCACGGAGCCTGTTTAGGTGATTAACCACCACCAAGACACCTCAAGTCCACGAATAGAAGGGGTGAAACCATGAGCCCGCTGGCGAGTGGGCGCCTGTGGATCGCCGACGGGCTCCTCGTAACACCCACCAATCATGACGTGCGCGTCGAGTATGGCTCAATCCTGGTGGAGGGAAGCCGCATCGCCCACATTGCGCCTCGAGGCTCTCCTCCGCCCCCCGAGGCACATGTACTCGATGCGGCCGAAATGATCGTTATCCCCGGCCTCGTGAACGCCCACATCCACTCGCATGGGGTCCTCAGTAAGTGGGTTGTGGATACTCTCCCGCTAGAAATGTGGTCCCCGTACGTTGCCGCTGGCCGCATTGGCATGACGCCTGAGGAGGCTCGGCTGGCTGCGCTTCTCGCGGGCATCGAATGCCTGCGCAGTGGTGTGACCACCGTTCTCGACCACCCTGTCTATGACATGACGCTCTTCGACGCGGCGGCCCAGGCGTATCTCGACCTCGGCATCCGGGCGGCGATGGCTCCCAGCGTCATGGATCGGCCATACTTCGAGACTATCCCGCGGTCGCAGCACGCGGTCCCGGATGATTTGAAGCGAAGTCTTTGGGCCAAGCCTCAGCCGTCGGTCCAAAGTCTCCTCGACCTCACCACCCACTGCATCAAACGGTGGCAGGGGGCCGGGGACCGGCTGTCAATCCTGATAGGTCCCTCTGCGCCGCAGCGGTGCTCGACTGAAATGCTCACTGGTCTTAGACAGCTGGCTTGCGAGTACAGAGTTGGCGTACATACCCACCTGCTCGAAACGAGAGCCCAGGCACTGCTGGCGCGGCGTCTCTATGGGATGCCGATAACCGCCTACTTGAAGAAACTCGGCCTGCTCACGGATATGGTATCTGTCGCCCATGCCGTATGGGTCGGCAACGAAGAGATCCGCGACCTCGCTGAGAGCGGGACGACGGTGGTTCATAACCCCCTGAGCAACCTCACCGTGGGGAGTGGGATCATGCCGCTCCTGAGGTTGCGCGAGGCGGGAATCCGCTTCGCCCTTGGCACCGACAGCCCCAACTCCGGTGGGCACCATGCCCTCTTTGAGTCCATGCGGCTGGCAACGGCTCTCCCGCGGGCGTTAGAGTCCGACCCGGATGCCTGGGTGAGTCCGGAGGAAACGTTCGGGTATGCCACCCTCGGGGGGGCACGTGCCTTGGGGTTGGAGGGTCGGATCGGTTCCATCGAGATAGGCAAGGAGGCGGATCTTGTCCTGCTGAAACGGCGGAGCACCTCGCTCACCCCCTTGAATCATGCCATCCGCCAGCTCGTATTCTGCGAGGTGGGGGATTCGGTGGATACGGTTCTCGTCGGAGGGCGGATCGTCGTACGAGGGCGACGACTCGAGACGGTGGATGAGGAGGCCATCCTCGCGGAAGCACAACGGGCCGCGGAGAAGCTCCTCGCCCGTAGTCAGCCTAACCTCGAATGGGCTCGCAAGCAGGAGGCGTACACGAAGGCGGCTCATTCAGCCACCCGAGAGGTCGCGGAACCCGGGCCGCTGTGGCTGCGGCGGTTGCTGCACTGAGCGGACTTATGGCGAGCCCAGAGATGAGATATGCATGCAGGGTGAGATTGGAGTGAACACACGCCTGGCGTCTATTCGTACTCATGGGAGGGAATCAGCGATGGCTAGTCCTCAACCTACTGTGGTTCGTAATGTCGACGAGGCGAAGCTAGTCAACTTGATCAGGCAGATGGTCAGGATCCCAAGTCCCCGACTGCAGGAAACTGCCTTAGCCCGCTATCTGGCGGCGTATATGGAGGGCATGGGCCTCGAGGTTCACCGGCAAGAGGTGAAGGCGGACAGTGCCGTGACGGAACAGGCATACGGGGTCCTTCGCGGGAAAGGTGGCGGTCCCAGCCTCCTCCTCTGCGGGCACCTCGACACCGCCGTCTGGGAAAGCGATGTCTATCGGCCTGACCTCTGGACAGTCGATCCCTACGCGGCCGACGTCCGGGACGGCATGATATACGGCAATGGAACTGTGAACATGAAAGCCGGGATCGGGGCGGCACTGGCGGCCATTGAGGCCGTTCAACGGACCGGGGTCTCCCTCACCGGGGATGTAATCCTCGCGGGGGTGGCGGTCGAAACCACGGGTGGCATCGGGGCCCAGCGACTGATGGAGTCGGGACTCCGGACGACCTACGGCATTGTCGTCGAGCCCAGCGATTTCCACATCATCAATACCATGGTCGTCGCCGTACGTGCCCTGATCCGGGTGGAGGGCAAAGCCAAGCACGCTGGCTCCCACTCGAAGGTTGTGGATCCCCTGGAGAAGCTGACGAAAATCTTGCGGGCTATGGGACCGCAGCACGAACAGGTCCCAATGCGGGGGTGGCTCACCTATGATTCCAACCCCGATCTTCCTGGGTATCCACGGCTTCGGGTGGTGAACGCCCGAATGCAGGCCGACTTCGCCGAAGCGATCGTCGACATCCGGACCGTCCCAGGCCAGAGCGAGACGTCCGTAACAAATGACCTCCGGAAGCTCATCGATGCTCTTTCCCGTGAGGACCCCGACCTCAAAGGAACCGTCCAAGTGCCACCTAATCCGGGGTTCGGACCGCGGCCGCACACCGCGAAGGTCAGCACCGATGCCAAGATTATCCAGACTCTCAGTTCGGCTCACCAAGTCGTCTTCGGCACCCCCGCTAAGGTCGGGCCGGAGGCCCGGTTGGGCTTTGCCGATGACTCTGCGCACTTCCGTGCTGCAGGAATAGAAGCAGTCACCTACGGTCCGGGTCTGGAGGAGCCGTGGCCGATGGTCGACGAGGCTATGCGTATCGCCGACATCCTACAGGCGGCCAAGGTTCTTGCCGTGACCATCCAGCGGGTATGCGGAGAAAGCTAGCGCTCGACATGGCGCCCGAGCACGTTGGTCTGATCACCCTGGGAGGGACCATCGCCACCACCAAACAGAGTGCGCCTTCCCCATGCCTGGATGGAAGGGCACTACTAGAGCGCGCTGGCCTATCGCGGGAAGAGGTAACCATCGAGGATCTCCGACTGTTGCGGGGATCCCGCTTGGACATGGACGACCTCGCCGCAGTGATCCAGGCGGTTCGCCGCATGATAGCAGACCGCACGATCGCTGCGGTGGTAGTCACCACCGGAACCGCGACACTCGAAGAACTTGCATTTCTGCTTGCGGTCACGGTCCCCGCAGCCAAACCCGTGGTCGTGACTGGCGCCGCCCGCCTTGTCGATGACGATTCTTGGGACGGCACCAGGAATCTTTGTGATGCCTTCACTATAACCCGCCAGCCCATCCCAGAGCTTCGTGGGGTGACCATTGCCTTTGGGGGCAATCTGCACAGCCCCCTCTTGGCGCGGAAGGCAGTTCACGGGAACCGACTCATGATTGAGTCCCCACCGTTAGGTCCGATGGGTAGTATCGACAAAGGTTCAGTGGAGCTGCGGTACGCCCCCATTAGGCTGCGGTATAGGTCCGATCAGTCACCCATCCGTCGAGGTGTTGTGGTCTGGACAGTTGGGATGGCGGACTCGGGGGATCTACTCGCCCTCTTGAGGCAGGGCATAGACGGGATCGTGCTTGTGGGATTCCCGGGCTTAGAGCTTGGCCTCCCTGAGCCGGTTCTGGCGCTGGCCCGCGAACTCTTGGATCGAGAAACGCTGGTCGCGTACGCGAGTCGGTGCGGGGAGGCTTGTTCTGCCGCGGTGCTTCGAGAAGAGCCAAGACTCTTGGTCTCGGCGCATCTTACGCCGACGAAGTTGCGGCTGTTAATTATGACAGCGCACGGAGGTTCAGACTTTCGCCGCGAGCTGCAAGAAGCACTCAAGCAGGTGGATGAGGACGTCAAGCGTATCAGAAAGGAATAGCCAGGGTGGAAGGGTAGATGTCGGTATGGCAAAGATCACCACGCCTGCTGCATATCAAGGGAGGGGTAAGATGAAAAAAGCGCTTCTTCGCCGTCTCGGCCTGTGCCTCGGGGGAGCCGGCCTTGTGGCCTTGGCGTTTGCCGGGGAGGTCATTGCGCAGCAGCCCCGGCGCGGTGGAACGGTTGTGGCCGTGATTGATACCGATCCCCCAAGCCTGAATGTAGCTATCACCAATGGTGCGACGGAGAATCGGGTAGCGGGGACGATCTTCAGCGGCCTCATTTGGATTGACTTGAAGTGGCAGCCCCAACCCTATCTGGCCGAGTCGTGGACGGTGAGTCCGGACAGCCGGACCTATAGCTTTCGGCTGAAACGGAACGTGAAATGGCACGACGGCAAGCCGTTTACCTCGGCTGACGTCAAGTTCACCTTCGACGAGATACTCGCCAAATATCATCCCACTTCCAAGGCCGCCTTCGCCCATGTGAACAGTGTAGAGACCCCCGATCTGTACACGGTAATCGTCCGCATGAAAGAACCATTCGCGCCGTTCCTACCGCTCCTGAGCGTCTGGTCTGCACCGATCCTGCCCAAGCATCTCTACGAGGGTACGGATATCTTCAAGAATCCCTACAACCTCCGCCCGGTTGGCACCGGACCGTTCAAGTTCCAGGATTGGAGTCGGGGTGATCGAATCGTCGTGGTGCGGAATGACGACTACTTCGAGTCCGGCCAACCCTACCTGGATAAGATCATCTTCAAGATGATCCCGGATGTGCGCGCCCGGGCTATCGCCTTGGAGACCGGTCAGGTCGACTATATCCAGGACTACTTCTTTGGCAGAGACGACTACCCCCGGCTCTCGCGACTCAAGGGCCTCGTCTTCCAGCCCGATGCCGACGTTCCGGCAAACGAGCTGTTGGTTTTCAACGTCCGCAAGCCTCCCCTTTCGGAGCGCAATGTTCGGCAAGCCATCGCCTATGCGATTGACCGCAGCCTCATCATCCAACGCGTCCAGGCTGGCCTGGGGAGCCCCGGCCGAAGCGCCATCGATAGCCGACTGAGCTGGGCCTACAATCCGCAGGTCGATTACCAGAAGCAGTATGCGTATGACCCGGCCAAGGCAAACGCGTTGCTGGACGAGGCGGGCTTTCCCCGCAAGGCGGATGGCTCACGCTTCACCCTCCGGGTAACCTTTGATATCCGGCGCGCCGGGTTCCTGCCGACCGCCGAGATTATTCGCGATCAGTTGCGCGCCGTAGGCATCCAGGTTCAACTGGAAGGGGTGGAACGGAGCGTCATGGTCGACAAGGTCTTCATGAACTGGGACTTCGACATGACCATCCAGAACCTAACGACAGGCGGCGACCCGGCGATCGGTATCCAGCGCATCTACATCTGCAAGGACATACGCAAGGCCCCCTTTGTGAATGCCTCAGGCTACTGCAACCGGGAGGTGGACGACCTGTTCGAGAGAGGGGCGAGTCTCACTACCCTCGCAGGGCGGGGGGAGCCGTACAAGAAGGTGCAGGTCATCCTGGCCAACGACCTCCCCACCCTGGTATTAACCGAGCAGGCGATCCTGGACGTGGCCAGGGCGACACTGAAGGGGCTGTGGCAGAGTCGTCTGGCGTATACTTTCTGGTCCCCGGCCTGGCTGGCGAAAGATTAGAGCAGAGCAGGCGCCGCATGTGTCCATGAATGGAGGTTCGTCTGGGCCGTTACGTACTCTATCGGTTAGCCCAAGTCATCCCGCTGGTCTTCGGGGTCATTGTCATCACCTTCCTGATTATCCACTTGGCCCCCGGGGATCCCGTGTTGGCCCTAGTCGGGAACTTCCCGGCCCCCGAGGAGTACGTGACGCGGCTCCGGCAAGATCTCGGCTTGGACAAGCCTCTCCCAGTTCAACTCCTCCTCTACCTTGGGAAAGTCGCGCAAGGAGACTTAGGGTACTCCTTTGCCCAGAGACGCCCCGTCCTCAACATCATCTTTGAGCGGATGGGAGCGACGCTCCTCCTTGCGGGCACGGCCTGGCTGCTTGCTGCTGTGCTCGGCGTTGCAATGGGTATCCTTTCCTCTCTGCGGCAGTACTCCCTAGTGGATCACGCGACGACTGTCGCAGCGCTCATCGGATTTTCTGTGCCCGTCTTCTGGCTCGGCCAGCTTCTGATGTTGCTTTTCTCGGTCGGCCTGGGCTGGCTCCCCCCCCAGGGGATGCAGTCCATCCGCGAGGAGTACACAGGGCTGCGCCACTACCTGGATATCGGTGCCCACCTCATCTTGCCCGCCCTGGCCCTCTCGACACGCTTCCTCGCCATCAATGCCAGGCTAACCCGGTCGAGCATGCTGGACGCCCTGGGCCGGGAGTTCATCACGACCGCCCGTGCGAAGGGGTTGCCCGAACTCCGGGTCATCCTCCACCACGGCTTGCGGAATGCCCTCCTTCCGGTCGTGACCGTCATGGGTCTCAACCTCGGCTTCCTATTCGCGGGTTCTGCCCTAGTCGAGACCGTCTTCGGCTGGCCAGGGGTCGGCAGATTGCTCTTTGATTCAATCTCCACACGAGATTATCCCATCCTTCTCGGGATCTTCGTGGTCGTTGCCCTGACGGTCATCATCGCCAACCTCTTTACGGACTTGGCCTATGCTGTTCTCGACCCGCGCATCCGTTACAAGTGAAACCCCGCAGGGAGGACAGCTGGCGGGGGGCCAAGGATCCCGGCATGCAAGAGAAGGGAGGCTGGGGTACGGACCGGGCGGTAGGGCGCAGACTGCGAGTGTTCTGGCACAGGTTCTCCAGAAGCAGGAGCGCGGTTCTGGGGCTGGTGGTGGTGTTTTTTTTCACCCTGGTCGCCCTGGTGGCTACCTGGGTCGCCCCCCATGATCCCACCGCCTTGATCGCGCAGCCCTTCATTTCCCCCGGACTACGCTATCCGTTAGGCACAGACAACCTCGGCCGGGATGTCCTAAGTGGAGTCGTGTATGGTGCCCGCGTGTCCCTAGGCGTCGGCTTCCTGGCCGCCGCCACCTCCACCCTCATCGGCGTGATCGTCGGTGCCATTTCCGGCTACCTAGGCGGAGTGACCGATGCCCTCTTAATGCGATTGACCGAGCTCTTCCAAGTACTACCTCGCTTCTTTCTCGCCCTGCTGGTCGTGGCACTCGCCGGCCCGGGCATCGGGAAGATTGTCTTCGTGATCGCGATTCTGAGTTGGCCGCCAATGGCCCGCCTGGTCAGGGCTGAATTTCTGTCGCTGCGCGAGCGAGAGTTTGTCGAAGCGGCCCGGGCCCTAGGGGTTCCGACCCCGACCATCATCTTCAGAGACATCCTGCCCAACGCGTTACCGTCGGTCATCGTGGCTGGCTCTCTCGATATAGCCCAGGCCATACTGTTGGAGGCGGGGCTGAGCTTTTTTGGACTCGGCGATCCTAATTTGACCAGCTGGGGAGCGATGCTCAACAACGCCCTCGCGTTCCTCCGGACTGCTTGGTGGATGCCGGTCTTCCCCGGGCTAGGCATCTTCCTTACTGTGCTGGGATTCAACCTCCTCGGAGATGGTCTGAATGATGCCCTCAACCCCCGTCTGCGATCACGGTAAGAAACACCATACCTTTGGGGGCGTCAACTCCATCCGCTGGACGGGATGTACGAAGAGCTGGGCCAGGGGGAGCGGGATCGGCTGCTGCAGGAGGCCGTGGGCATTCTGCGGGCGCGGGGCTGGCGCCGACCGGAGCTGGCGGGGGAGGACCTAGAGCGCATGATGCAGGAGCTGCTGCTCCAGCGGAGCTTCGGGCCGGAGCGGCTCCGGAAGTATCGAGAGCGCCTGGCGGCTTCTGAAGAGCGGAACGGAACCGGAGGAGGAGCGCGATGCCGCGGTGGGTCCAGCATCCTCTGTCGCACAGGTCCCCACGCCGGAGAGTCCGGGTCCGGCGAGTGGGCCGGGAGGGCGAGGCATTCCCGAGGGGTGAGGATTGCGAGGCCCCGATTGAAGCGGGACGTGAAGCGGTGAAGCGTAGAATACTTTTTGTACTTTTGCTTGAGAGGTCCTCACTCCCGGGGCTACGGTCTGCCTCATGCCACGCGGACCCCGCCTAGATGCGCCCGGGATGGTGCATCACGCGTAATACGGGACTAATACGGGACGTTGCTTCCGAAACTACTTTAGGACCTCCTTATACCTGCGATGCTACGCCAGCCTCGCCTCGATGCCCCCGGCCTCCTACATCACCTCATGGTGCGGCAGAGAAGGCGACGTTGTCACTTTCCATTTCCCGATTGCAGGACCGGGTGGAGAGGGGGACTACGTTGCATTACTTGTCAAATTGTTTATCCTCCCGGATCAGGATGGTGCATTAAACTCAGAGGAGAGCGGCGAGGATGGCGCGGGTGAGGTCGGTCGGGGCTACAGCGACTCGAGGAGGGCGCGGATCGTGCGGGCGGCGGGGCGGGCGGCGGTGGCGGAGTCGGGCCGCTGCTCGATCTCCATGGTGATGAACCCGTCGTAGTCGAAGGCCTTGAGCTTCTCGCAGGTGGGGTCCAGGTCCCCCCGGAAGCAGAGCATCTTCTTTGCTTTGCATTCCGGCGTGGCGACAGGGTAGCTGAGTTTCATCGCATGCATCTCAGCATCGTGGGCGAAGAATCCGCCGCCTGCATTCTTCTACGGCCGATTCGGCAAGCCCCCTCTGGAATGTGATCAGGCGCCCGGGGACCCGGTCAGGATCGCCTTCAGGCGGGCGACGGCCGCGCTGGGACTGGTGAGGACGGGCACGCCGACCTTGGCCTTCACGGCCGGCCGCGCCCGCGCCATGGAGAACTGGGCGAGGCAGATGACGTCCACGCGGGGGGCCAGGCGCTCGGCCGCCTCGGCGACCAGCCGGTCGTGCGTGGCGGTGTCCCCGGCGTTCAGCGCCTTCAGGGCGTCGGGGACCGCGGCCGTCTCGACCTGGATGGTCTTCCCTTGCTCGGCGGCCGCGGCCTGAAGCTGCGCCGCCTGGATGGGCGCCGTCGCGGGGAGCGTCGCCAGCACCCCGATGCGGAGGCCCGTATCCAGGGCGGCGGCGATCATCGCCTCGTCCGGCTTGAGGACGGGGATGGACAAGAGCTGCTTGGCCACGTCCATGGCCGGTGTAAACGCCGAGCAACTGAACAGGATCCCATCGGCCCCGGTCCGCTCCGCGTAGACGGCCAGGTCGCAGATGCGCCGCACGATCCGCGGGGTCAGGCCGCCCTCGCGGCTCAGGGCGCCCGTCAGCCCGTCGTCCAGCAGGTTGCTGACCTCTGCCTCGGGCCAGCCCTCCTTGAAGGCCTCCAGGATCGGCTGGAGGGATACCGTCACCGCATGAATCAACACGATGCGTTTGCTCACCGTTTTCCTGTCCTTGTCCCAGCTTGAATCGCTGTCGCTGTCGCTGTCCCTGTCGGTCTATATGCCCGCCGGCAGCGGGACCCCAAACCGCTCCGACATATCTCGCAGCTTCTGGACGGTCCCTTCCGGAAGGGGGATGCCGTTCCGAAGGCGCTCGTCGTACACCTTGTCCTCCGGCTCGCCGGGGACGAGGATCTCGTCAACCCCTGACGCCTTGGGCAGGGCCTTGAGGCCCTCGATGATGGCATCCACGTGCGCCTTGTATTTCTCCACATCCGTGAACGTCCCGATGTTGACGGCCGCCACCACGCTGTTCTGATGGTGAATCATGGCCCCCTCTTTGCCCTGGAACGCGGGCTCCAGGAGCGGATTCCCCACCATCAGGCTGGAGAGGCACTCGAACATCATCGCCAGGCCGGAGCCCTTGTATCCCCCGAAGGGCATCAGGATGGTGGCCAGCTTCGGGTCGGTGGTGGGGTTCCCGTCCTTGTCCAGGGCCCACCCCTCGGGGATCGAGACCCCCTTGTCCATCGCCAGGGTCAGCTTCCCCCCGGCGGCCACGCTGGTGGCCATGTCCAGCAGGAGCGGGCGGTGCCTATTCCCCGGGACGGCGATGGCGATCGGGCTGTTGTGCAGGCCGGCCGCCCGGGCGCCGTGCGGGGCCATGTTCGGCGGGTTGCACACCAGCGCGATGCCCGCCATGCCCTCCCGCGCCGCCATCAGCGAGTAGTACCCGATGGCCCCCTGATGCATGGTGTTGCGGATGAGCCCCCAGCCGATCCCCACCTCGCGCGCCTTCTTGATCACCCGGTTCATGGCCTGGACGGTCACCACCGGGCCGGGCGCGTAGTCGGCGTCGAAGAGGACGGTGGCCGGCGTCTCCTTCTGCACCTGGATCTTGGGCCGGGGATGCATGTGGCCCTTGTCCACCAGCTCCACGTACCAGGGGATCCGCAGCACGCCGTGCGAGTCCACACCCCGGAGGTTGGCCCAGACGAGGACGTCGGCCTGGACCTCGGCGTCCTCGGGTGAGAATCCCACGCGGATGAAGACCTCCTTGCTGAATTGCTTCAACGGATCTTTGGCGACGCGCACTTCCTTCGTTCCCATGGCCTTCCTTTCTTCGTGGTGCGGAGATTAATGGAGATCGGGTAAGGACAGCCGATTCCCGCAGCGCTGCTTTGACATGACGCCAATATCAGCAGGGCGGAGTCGGCGTCAAGGGGAAAATCCGGCGAAGGGCCATAGACTTGATTTATCCGCAGATTACGCAGATTGCGCAGATTGACAATCCAACACCAATGAGACGCCCAGGTGTCTATCCAATCGGTCCCTTGGATCACCGCTGCTTCCGCCGGCGAACTAGCGAACGCCGGAGAATCGCTGGCTCTGCGGTTGACGGGGCAGGGTAGGGCATGTAGCATGCTTTCCGGGCGCCAACCTGAGGCGGCGGAGAATGGTTATGATGCGGATCGGAATTCAACGGCGGCGATCGCGGGGCTGGTGGGGCGTGTTCCTCTGCGCCTGCCTGGCCATGGGCGTCTACATCGGCTTTGACGTCCTGGACCTGGACGGGTCGGATCTTCGCGACCCGCTTCCCGGCAATGCGATAGTCGCCGAGGCGGCCGGCAGCGAGGCGGAGCGGTTCCTGACTCAGGACCTGTCGACTTCGGAGGCCTCCAACCCCGTCTTTCTCCCGCTGGTCCTTTCGTCCGTCTCTGAGTCTCCGCGAGTAACCTCTGGCACGATTCTGTCAACCATCGCTCTTCGGCTTGAACGGATTCGCCCGCGCGTATCCCTCGGCGGAGAGATGACCTCCCCCACCTCCACAGCCGGCGACCCTGCCTAGGCCCCGGCCCGGCCGAGCCGGACGGGCCACCCTCGTTCCATCTTCGTTCACCCTGCGCGTCTGATCCCTCACACTCGCGCGGCAGTAAGCTCTTTCCTCCGCGACTTCGGCTGCAGACTTGGCAGCCAGATGCCTGGTTGTTGGATCCCCAGGCAGGAAAGGGGGATGTCATGGGAGGCATAGGATTTCCTGAACTGGTCGTGATCTGCGTCATCGCGCTGCTCGTCTTCGGTCCGAAGAAGCTTCCTGAGGCGGGCAAGGCCCTGGGCCAAGCCATCCGCGGGTTCAAGGCGACCATGGAGGGGAAGGACGAGGCTCCGGTCGACAGCGGGGTTCTTCCGGCGCACCCGAATTGCCCGGGCTGCGCGAAGCCGGTCGAGAGTGACGCAGCTTTCTGCGGTCACTGCGGGCGTACCTTGGCGGGCGCCCCACGCGGGCAGGCCCATCCGGGCTAGGTGCGGGCTCATTTGACCCGGGACGTGGCCTTGATCCATTTGGCGATCGCTTCCACGACCGCGGATTCGAGGCCGAGATACCCGTGATAGGACATGGCCTCGCAGGGGTCGGAACGAGGCGTGTCACCACCCTCGAAGGTCAGCAATTCGACCTTCGGCGCGCGCGTCAATTGCCGCATCGTGCCAGTGATGTACCCATAGGGCGTCACCCTGCACGCATCATCCTTGTTGTGGACGAACAGGGTCGGCAGGGCGATGACCTTCAGGTTCACGTCCCTGAGGGACTCGCGCTCGCTCCTGCTGGCGCGTGTGACGCTGGAGGTCAGCACGAGACCGTCCACGCCTTGCGGGATGCGCGCCGCGGCATTCGCCGCCGACACCGTGCCCATGCTGGTGCCGACCAGCCACACGGGCACGCCAGCACGCTGCTTCACGAAAGCAATCACGGCCGCGATGTCTTGGGCGTGGGCCTCGGTGCTTCGAAACCCTGTCAGGCCGTCGGCCGCACGGTCGGACGGAGCATCCACGACCGTCGCCAGGAACCCCCGTTCTGCGAAGAGGGCGCGGCTCCTCACCAGGAAGTTTCCACTTCCCCTCCCGCCGGTTGCCCACTTGGCCACGCCGAGCTGGCCGTTGCCGCCGGCAAACAGGATGACGCTCGCCACCGGGGGGCGGTCCGGCTTGACGAGAAGGAATGGCTGGGTGACGCCGGGCCGCGTGGCGATCGTCTGCAGCTCCTCGTCGAAGGCGCGAGCACTCGTGCCGGCGAGAAACAGGGCAGCGATGACGATTGTTGCGACCGTGCGAAGCCCGATGCTTCTCAACTTGGCCCCCACGCGGGGAAGGTGATCCGACGGGGATGTCTCCAGTCCCCGCTCAGGGACTCGTCACCACGCCCCCCAACGA
>Ga0209514_10004514_pt1 | contig 18656 bp, 16 predicted proteins | sample Subgrocontami58m_FD_187452 | JGI IMG/M metagenome (GOLD analysis project Ga0209514, IMG submission 187452) | Subsurface groundwater microbial communities from S. Glens Falls, New York, USA - GMW37 contaminated, 5.8 m (SPAdes) (version 3) | ecosystem: Environmental > Aquatic > Deep subsurface >...
GCCCGCAAGGGCGTTAGGACGCGGGCTGACAGCCTTGCGGCTGTCAGTCCATTGCGCCCTTGCGGGCGCGACTCCAGGATCCGTGAAGATTGGCATCCAGGAAAACTTAGTGCGGGCTACTTAGTGTCTGTCGCGCGCTCCGCGCGCTTGACGCAAGCCCGCGAAGCGGGCGGTAGGCAGTAGCCTGCGGCGCCAGCCGCAGGATTCCGGTGCCCAGCGACGGATCCGAGCCCGCGGAGCGGGCGACAGAGCATCCCGGAGTCGTCTCGCCGGAGGGGGCATGCACACCACCCGTTTCGCGGCATTGACGACGCCGGCCCGCGCCGCGTAAGATACCGCCGAACGGCTGCACCGACGGCCGTAGCGCTGGGGGTGGGGCGCTGGCGCGAACTCCAACTCCAAGGTCCAACTCCAAGGAACTCCAACTCCAATTCCAAAGGGACTCCCATGCGGAGAGAATTGGAGTTGGAGTTGGAGTTTCTTGGAGTTGGGGCTTGGAGTTGGAGTTCGCGAAGCGCCCCTGAGATCATACCCCTGAACCTGATCGAGGTCGTGCTCGCGTAGGGAAGCGCTCGCACCGGTCGGCAGTCTGGCAGGGGCATCGGCCCCTTTACCGTCAGAGCTGCCCTCCGCGTCGAGGACCTCCCTCCACAGGCGCATCCTCCCCAAAGGAAAGGACATCGATCCGTGTCCGATTCGAGCCGCCACCTCTCCGTCGCCGAGAAGAAGCCCCGGAAGGCCCCCTCCGAGAACCGCGAGAGCGCCGACTACCGCTTCCCCGCCTCGAAGAAGGTCTACGTCCAGGGGGTGCTGCACCCCGACGTCCGCGTCCCGTTCCGCGAGGTCGCCCTCGCCGACTCGCCCGGCCACAACGGCGGGCCGGCGACGCCGAACGCGCCTCTCCGGGTCTACGACACGAGCGGGCCGTACACCGACCCCGCGTTCGCGGCCGACCTCGAGAGGGGGCTCCCGCGCCTCCGCGCGCCGTGGATCTCGAACCGCGGCGGAAAGGGCGTCACGCAGCTCCAGCTCGCCCGCGCGGGCGTCGTCACGCCCGAGATGGAGTACGTCGCGATCCGCGAGAACCTCGGACGCGTCGACCGCCCCTCGCGCCGCCGCAGCGGTCAGTCGTTCGGCGCGTCGATCCCCGACCTCATCACGCCCGAGTTCGTCCGCAGCGAGGTCGCGCGCGGCCGCGCGATCATCCCCGCGAACGTGAAGCACCCCGAGACCGAGCCGATGGCGATCGGCCGCAACTTCCTCGTGAAGATCAACGCGAACATCGGCAACTCCGCCGTGGTCTCCTCCATCCAGGACGAGGTCGACAAGATGCTGTGGGCGAGCCGCTGGGGCGCCGACACCGTCATGGACCTCTCCACGGGGAAGGAGATCCACGCGACTCGGGAGTGGATCCTCCGCAACTCCCCCGTGCCGATCGGCACCGTCCCCGTCTACGAGGCGCTCGAGCGCGTCGGAGGCAGGCCCGAGGACCTGACCTGGGAGGCCTTCCGCGACATCCTCGTCGAACAGGCCGAGCAGGGCGTCGACTACTTCACGATCCACGCCGGCGTGCTGCTGCGCTACATCCCATGGACCGCGCGGCGCGTGACGGGGATCGTCTCGCGCGGCGGGTCGATCATGGCGAAGTGGTGCCTGGCCCACCACCAGGAGAACTTCCTCTACACCCGCTTCCGCGAGATCTGCGAGATCATGGCGGCGTACGACGTCAGCTTCTCGCTCGGAGACGGCCTCCGCCCGGGCTCGATCGCCGACGCGAACGACGAGCCGCAGCTCGCGGAGCTGAAGACGCAGGGGGAGCTCAACCTGATCGCCTGGGAGCACGGCTGCCAGGTGATGAACGAGGGGCCCGGCCACGTGCCGCTCCACCTGATCCAGGAGAACATGACGAAGCAGCTCGAGTGGTGCCACGAGGCCCCCTTCTACACGCTCGGGCCGCTGACGACCGACATCGCGCCGGGGTACGACCACATCACGAGCGCGATCGGCGCGGCCCTCATCGGGTGGTTCGGCACCGCGATGCTCTGCTACGTCACGCCGAAAGAGCACCTCGGCCTCCCGAACCGGAAGGACGTGAAGGACGGGGTGATCGCCTACAAGATCGCCGCGCACGCCGCCGATCTTGCGAAAGGGCACCCGTCGGCGCAGGAGTGGGACGACGCGGTGTCGAAGGCGCGCTTCGAGTTCCGCTGGGAGGACCAGTTCCACCTGGCGCTCGACCCGGAGACGGCGCGCGATTTCCACGACGAGACGCTGCCGAGCGACTCCGCGAAGATCGCGCGGTTCTGCTCGATGTGCGGGCCGCAGTTCTGCTCGATGAAGATCACGCAGGAGGTGCGCGACTACGCCGCCTCGCACGGCCTCTCCGCGGAGGAGGCGCTCGAGCGCGGCCTCGAGGAGAAGGCGCAGGAGTTCCGCGGGCAAGGCCCGCTCGCGGGTTCCGGAGGCCGCGCGTGAGGCGCCTGGCATTCGCACTCCTGTTCGCCGCCGTCGCCGCCCGCGCGGAGGACGCCATGCCGACCGAGGACGACTTCTCGAAGTGCGTCATGGCGGTCGTGCGCTCCTACCCGACCGACGGGACGCACGCCTACTACTGGCCGAAGGGGGACGCCTGGCCCGGCACGACCTGCGACCTCGTCTACCAGGGGACGAAGGCGTGCGAGGCGGACGCGCAGAAGCGCTGCTACTGCTGCGGGCTGACGTTCGAGGTCTTCGCGAAGGCCTGGGAGCAGTGGAGCGAGGGGAAGAAGCGCGAGTTCGCAATCCCCGGCGTCGACGGGAAGGGGATCCTCGACCTGCGCGCCGACTGGTTTGGCTCCACGGGGGACAAGCGGACGACGCTGCAGGCCGCGATCGCCTCGCGCAAGCTCGGGCGGTCGATCGCGAAGCTCGACGAGGCGCGCGCCGGCGACTTCGTGCAGCTCTGGCGGAAGAACGGCACGGGGCACTCGGTCGTCTTCCTCGAGTGGAAGAAGGGAGGCGACGGGAAGGTGAAGGGGATCAAGTACTGGTCGACGCAGAAGTCGACGAACGGGATCGGCGAGCGCGAGGAGCGCATCGCGGGGGACGACGGAGTGGACCTGGAGCAGGTCTACATCGTGCGGGTGGGGAAGAGGTAAGCGGTTCCCATAACGCTGATTCCGTCACAGCCCCGAAGGGGCAAAATCGGGGCGCCCGCGCAGCGGGCCGGCCCAGGGCGAAGCGAAGCGGAGCCCTGGGTCTTCTGGTGGATTGATCGGACGGAGCCCCGAAGGGGCGACATACACGTTGCCGTCGGTGTATGCCGCCCCTTCGGGGCTCCGATTGGGTCTGGTCTGCCATTCCCAGGGCTGCGCCCTGGGCTCTTTCATTTCGCCCCTTCGGGGCTGCGGTAAGAGGAGTCGCGTCGCAGGACTACCGCGGCGAGGGGCCCGACCAGCGCGAGCCGGTGGGCGAGGCGGTGCGGCTGCGGCCCGGGCGGGACCAGGAGGCGGGTCCGCGAGAGGCGGTGGGCGCGGAGTAGCCGTGGGCGTGCGAGCGGCCGCCCGCCATGGCCGTGTGCGACCCGCGGCGACCGAAGAACGGGAAGCGCGCTCCCCCCCTCCCGCGGCGGCCGAGCTTCGTCCCCGACGAGGCGGCGTACTGGAGCAACAGCGCGCCCACGAAGACCCAGCCGATGAGGCTCGGGTCCCCCTGAAAAATGACCCACCCCAGCGCCACGAGTGCCAGGACGCCGAGGAGGTGCATCCCCTTACCGCCGTCGCTCCGCTGCATCTGCCGATCCCTCTGGTTTAAGTCTATCCCGGCGAATGGGCAGAGGGAAGATCGATCTCTCCTCGGGGAAGGCCCCTAAGAGTAGAATCGGCCAAGTCATGTCCCGACTGTGCATCCTCCTGCTGGCCGCCTCCTGCGCCTTCGCACAGGCCCCGGTCGACGTCGTCGTCCCGGAGTCGCGCCGCGAGGCGGTCCACGCGGCGCTCAAGCTCGCGGGCGACAACGCAGGCGCCCTCGAGGACGCCCTGCGGCGCGCGCCCGAGACCGAGCGCGACGCGATGGCCTTCCTCGTGGCGTACCTGCCGCAGAGCGACCTCGCGTCGATGACGGCGGACGACCTGCTGGAAAACGTCGCGCTGGCCGTGCAGGCGCGCGAGGAGACCGCCTGGGCGAAGGAGGTCCCAGACGACGTCTGGCGCGCATTCGTCCTCCCGCACCGCTCCGCGCAGGAGCCGTTCGAGCGGTGGAGAAAGCCGTTCCACGAGGAGATCGCGCCGCGCGTCGCGAAGTGCGCGTCGCTCCGCGAGGCGGCCCTCGAGGTGAACCGCTGGTGCAACGAGCACTCGACGTTCCAGCAGACGACGGCGCGCGACCAGGGGCCGCTGACCACGGTGCGGCGCGGGATCGGGCGGTGCGAGGAGGAGATGATCCTCTGCATCGCCGCGGCGCGGTCGGTGGGGATTCCCGCGCGCGCGGTCTTCACGCGCTACTGGCCGTTCATGGACAACAACCACGCGTGGGTGGAGGTGTACGCCGACGGGGGATGGCACTACCTCGGGGCGTGCGAGCCCGCGGCGGACCTCGACCAAGCGTGGTTCAGCAGCGCGGCATCGCGCGCGGGGATGGTCATCACGATGGCGTACGGCGTCCTCGATGGGCCGGAGGTCTACCGCAAGGGGCGCAGCTTCAGCGTGCTCAACACGACCCGCTGGTACGGCGAGACGGGGCGGCTGCGGGTGCGCGTGGAAAAGGGCGGGAAGCCCATTGCGAGGAAGGACGCCTTCGCGTGCGTGTTCAACTTCGGCGGCCCGCGTGCGCTCACACGGATGATCACCGGCGAGGACGGGTGGGCGGAGGCGGAGCTCGGGACGGGCGACTACGTCGTCATGGCGGGCGAAGGGGCGGCGTACACGCAGGCGATCGCAACGGTCGCGTGCGGGAAGACGACCGAAGCCGTGCTCGCGCTCGACACGCCGAACTTGTTCGGGGAACCGTTCTGGCTGAGGTATCCGCCCCGCGCGCCGAAGCCGCAGTGGGAGGCTGCCCCGCCGATGGCGGGACCCGAGAGCCAGATCCGCGACCTGCGCCGCCGCGTCGCGCAGCTCGAGGGGCGCGCGGCCGACCCCGAACTGGTCGGGCTGCTGGAGACGACCGGCCCGTGGATCGCCCCGTTCACGAAGGTCCTAATCGACGCGGGGGGGAACTGGAAGGAGATCGCCACGGCGGCGAAGGAGCGGAGTGGAAAGACGCAGCAGGACCTCCTCGACCTCCTGCAAGGGCTCGACACGAAAGATCGAGTGGAAGTGTCCTCGGAGTGTCTCACGGAGCACGTGGAGCTTGCGCTTGAATCGCGCAAGGCGGGATGGGCCACGGACGATGAGCTGTACCGCGCGTACGTCCTCGCAGCGCGGGTGGGAGAGGAGCCGATGTCACCGTGGCGAGTGCGGACGTGTGAGCTCCTACCCAGGTGGACTGCGAACTCAATCGAGGACATGGCGCGGAAAGTGAACGAGTGGATCGCTACGCGCTGCGAGATCCGCGAGGCGGACGCGCTCGGCAACTCCCTGACTCCTGCGGACGTCCTCGTCACGCACGGGGGCACAGAGAAGGACCTGGCCGTCGCCGCGGTGGGGTGCCTGCGAGCGCTCGGCATCCCCGCACGCCTCGCGCAGTCGGGCACGTGGGCCGAGTTCCACGACGGCAAGGAGTGGAAGCCGCTCTACCCGAAGGACCCCGCGAACCTCGGCAACGCGAAGCGCGATGAGGCGGCCTCCGCGCAGTACGCGGAACGCGGTACGATCGCGGTCACCTTCCTCAAGCACGGCCAGGCGACCACCGAGGTCGAGAACGGTCGCGAGTTCGCTGTGATGGCCTTCAAGGACGGCGCCTCCGACGACGTCGACGTGCAGGAGCGGCGAGCGGGGGACAAGGTCTACCTCGCGATCGCACCCGGGCACGTCGTCCTCTTCGCGGGCGTGCGGAACGGCGCGGGAGAACCTTTCGCGCGGCCGTTCCCCGTGAACGTCGAGGCGGGGAAGGAGGTTCCCCTCACGGTCGATCTCGATCTGCCCGCGGACGAGGCGACGAGACAGCGGAAGACCGAGCGAAAGATGGAGCGGGCGCCCGCCCTCGAGGGGGTCGATTGGAAGGGGTCCTCGCTGGTGTTCCTCTACTCGCCCAATGAGGAGCCCTCGAACCGGATGCGTCCCCTCGTGGAGGCCTGGGCGAAGGGGAAGGCGACCTTCCTCTCGCAGGCACTGCCGCAAGGTCCGCCTGGCGTCGACTCCGAACATCAGCATTGCGTGGATTGGGCGACGGCGTTTCAGCTCCCGAGAAAGAACGAATTCACCTTCACATCGCTCCCCGCGACGATCCTGATCAAGGACGGCGAGATCCTCCTCTGGGATGAAGGGTACAACCTCGCCATCGCCGACGTATTGGAAGAGGCATGGACGCATACACGCTGAACGCGCTGGAATTCGACAAGGTCGTGCAGAAGGCGTCGACGTACGCCGCCTCCACACTCGGCCGAGCGCACCTCTCGCAGAGCACGCCGGTCTCGCGGCTCGAGGACGTCGAGCGCCTCCAGCGCGAGGTGACGCAGGCGCGCGAGGCCGTCTCGTGCCAGGCGGGGGGCATCCCGCTCCACGGCATCCACGACATCCGCGCCGCTCTCCAGACGGCGGCGATCGAGGGCGCGCTCCTCGACGCGAAGGCCATCCACGAGGTCGGCTCGACCGTCCACGCCGGCCGCGTCGTCCGCGACAAGGTCCTCTCGTACCAGGGCGACTTCGGCCTCCTGAAGGAGCTCGTCTCCGGCATTGCGCCGCTCCGCGACCTGGAGGAGACGATCGTCCACTCGATCGGCGAGGACGGGGCGGTCCTCGACCGCGCCTCCCCCGCGCTCTTCGACATGCGCCGCGCGATCGAGCAGATCCGCGAGCGGCTTCGCGACCGCCTCACGCGCCTCACGGAGCGTGAGCCGTGGAAGGGGGCCCTCGAGGACCCCTCGCTCTTCCTCCGCAACGACCGCTACGTCCTCCTCGTCACGGCCGTCATGAAGGGGCGCGTCCGCGGGATCGTCCACGACCGCTCCGACAGCGGCGCGAGCCTCTACATGGAGCCGATGGAGACGTTCGAGGACGGCAACGAGCTGGCCGAGCAGATCGCCGAGGAGCGCCACGAGGTCCGCCGCATCCTGCGTGAGCTCACCGCGAAGGTCGGCGCGGCCTCCGCGCCGCTCGATCGCAATCTCCAGATCCTCGCGCGCCTCGACTCGATCCGCGCGCGCGCCGCCTTTAGCATCGCCTTCGAGATGCGCGAGGCGTTCTTCAACACCGAGGGGCGCCTGCGCCTCGTGCAGGCGAAGCACCCGATCCTCCTCTTCCAGGGGGTGAAGGCGGTCCCGCTCGACCTGCGGCTCGGGGACACCTTCCGCACGATCGCGATCAGCGGCCCGAACGCGGGCGGAAAGACGGTCGCAATCAAGGTCGTCGGCCTCCTCCAGCTCATGGCCCAGGCGGGGTTCCACGTCCCCGTGTTCGAGGGGACGGAGTTCCCCGTCGTCGAGAAGGTCTTCGCCGACATCGGGGACGACCAGTCGATCGAGCAGAGCCTCTCGACGTTCACCTCGCACATGACGCGGATCGCCCGCATCCTGAAGGAGACAGACGCGAAGTCGCTCGTGCTGCTGGACGAGTTGGGAACGGGGACCGACCCCGGCGAGGGAGGCCCCCTCGCCTGCGCCGTGCTCCTCGCGCTCCATGCGCGGGGCGGGAAGACGATCGCGACCTCGCACTTCGACGCGGTGAAGGCGCTCGCGAGCGGGACGCCGGGGATGGAGAACGCCTCCGTCCAGTTCGACCTCGAGCGGCTCGCGCCGACGTACGTGGTGCGGGTCGGCGTCCCGGGCCAGAGCCACGCCCTCGACATCGCCGCGCGCTGCGGCGTCGACGCGCAGGTCCTTGGCGAGGCGCGCTCGCGGATCGGCGAGAAGGCGCTCGACCTCGAGGCGATGATCCGCCGCCTGCAGGAGGGGCACGAGACGCTCGAGAAGCGGCTCGAGGAGGTCGCCGCGGCGAAGGACGAGGCGGACCGCAGCGCGAAGGACCACCGCGAGCGGCTCGCGAAGGTGAAGCAGCGGGAGAAGGACCTCGCGAAGGAGCTGTCGGGCAGGGTCGACGAGTTCCTGGCGCGATCGAAGGAGAAGATCGGCCAGGCGCTCGAGCAGGCGCGGCGCGCCACGGACTACAAGCAGGCGGCCTCCGCGGCGAACCGCGCGCTCGACGAAGCGGAGCGGGAGGCGCGCGAGCAGATCCTCCCGGCCCCCGAGCCGCGCAAGGTCCTCCACGCCGAGCAGGTGCAGGTGGGAGACGCGGTGCGGATGCGGTCGTTCGACCGCACAGGCGTCGTGCGGGCGATCCACACGAGGCGGAACCGCGTGACGATCGACGCGGGCGGGGTCGACTTCGAGGTGGACCTCTCCGACCTCGAGCCGATGGCCGCGCCGGCCGCCGCGCCCGCGAACCCGCGCTCCGAGCGGTCTGCGCCCGCGCGCGGGGCGGGAAAGACGATCGTGCCGAACCGGATCCAGCTCATCGGCATGCGGGTCGAGGAGGGGTTGAAGGTCCTCCAGAAGTACCTCGACGGAGCCTACCTCACGGGCGAGACGGAGTTCGTCGTCGTGCACGGGTACGGGTCGGGGCGCCTGCGCGACGGCACCGTGCAGTTCCTGGAGAAGCACGCGCTCGTCGCCTCGCTCCGCCCCGGCAAGCCCGCGGAGGGCGGGGGAGGCGTCACGGTGGTCACCCTGCGATAGGACCCGCAAGATGAAGGCATGGATCCTGGCGGCGGCGCTCCTCGCGCCCGCGATCGCGGCGGCGGAGGAGAAGATCGCCTGGGGCGACGACTACAAGAAGGGGCTCGAGCAGGCGCAGAAGGAGAAGAAGCCGCTGCTCCTCTACTTCTGGGCCTCCTGGTGCGAGGGGTGCAAGCAGCTCGACGAGGGGGCCTTCTCGGACGCGCGCGTGCTCGAGCAGGCGAAGCGGTACGTCTGCGTACGGATCGACGTCGACAAGGACGAGGAGACGACGAAGAAGTACGACGTCCACGTCACTCCCGACGTCCGCTTCACCCGCTCGAGCGGCGAGGAGATCGCAGCCATGGAGGATCCCGATCCGGAGGCCATGGCGGCGCAGATGAAGAAGGTCGCGGACGAGTACAAGGAGTAGGTGCGGCCCATCCCGGGCCGCCCCCCCCTGTCGCGTTCGTGTGCAAGTCTACGCGCGACGGGGGAGGCCGACCTCCGCGAGTACGCCGCCGCGACCGTCGACGAACTGCGCGTCCCCTTCGACTCCTACGTCCACGACCTCGCCGAGCTCGCCTTCCGCGAGTCGGAGCGAACGCGTGTCATCGCGCCGCCGTTCAGCGGCAAGCCGCTCGCCGCGTGGCTCCGAGAACTGCGGAGGAGAAGGGCGGGGATCCTCGCCACGTTGGCGGACGAACAGAGGACGATCTCTGCCCCCCTCGAGTAGACGCGACCGCAAGGGTCGATGCCTCCGCGCGGCGTGTCAGTAGAGCATCCTACTTGCAAAGCGGCGCGATCTTCGGATCGTCCGCGTAGGCCGTTCCCGGGGCCGCGACGACCTCGACTTCGCCGGATTCGAGGTTCACGCGCATCCCGATCTCACGCTCCCAGCGGTCGAAGATCAGTGCGACTCTGCGAGGGAGACCGTTCTCGTCCTTCGCCTGGTCGCGCCAGGCGGTTCGCCATTCGCCCTCACCCTCGAGAATGCCCTCGCCTTCGGACTCGCTCGGAAATTGCGGCGCAAGCCAGCCCTCTACGCAGGCCCTGGTCTTCGCGGCATCTGGCCCTTGCGCGCGCGCGCCCGTCCCCACCTGCCACGTCACTGCAAGAATCGGGTCGACCGGGTCCTTCCCCCACTCGGGCTCTTCGGACGTGCGGTATAGACACCCAATCTGGGTACCGTCCGGGCTGAAGGCCACCCAAGAGCCCAGGCCGTCCGCAGTCCAACAGGATTCCTCCTTGCCCGAGGCCACGTCCCAGAGCCGCACTGTGTGCTCAGACGATCCAGCGGCGAATCGTGTCCCGTCCGGACTGAATGCCACGGAACACACGCTGCCGGTGTTCCCGCGCAGGCGTCCGACCTCCCTCCCGGAGGCTGCATCCCAGATGTGCACTTCCTGATCAGATCCAGAGACACCGGCAATGTGAGTCCCGTCGGGATTGTACGTGAACGCGCCACAGTCACTGCTTCCCTCGAGACGGCCGACTTCTCTGCCCGAACTCGTGTCCACGATCCGCTCGTCTTCTAGGCTCTTCGGGACCCCATCCCGGAGGGCGTCCCTGAGTCGACGCGACACGCGTCCGGGCATCTCGTCGATGTGTCGGCCCGCTTGGTGCGCTGTGACCGCAGCTCGGGTTCCGTCCGGGCTGAACGCGCCAACCGAACAGAATGCCAGCACCGGCTTCGGGCGAAGATCCCAGAGACGCACGGCGCCGTCATCATCGCTGCTCACTGCGTAGTATCCGTCCAGGCTGAATGCCCATGATTTGATTGAGAAGCCTGCCTGGATCCATGACGACAACAGCTCGCCGGAGGTCGCGTCCCAGGACTGCACGGAATCCGCGTCGCCAGAGATGACCCGCTTTCCGTCTGGCGTAAACGCGACGGAGAATGCGAGGGTTGCAGATCCGGCTCGAGGGTCCTTGGAGAGCGTGACCTCCTTCCCTGACAAGACGTCCCAGACGTAGTCTTCTACGATGTCCCCAGACGCGAGCCTCCTCCCGTCCGGGCTGAAGGCTACGGCCGCGAGCGGGCCCTGATCTCCCTTGTGTCCCCGGAATCGGGCAACCTCAGCCCCCGAAGCCGCGCCCCAGACACGTACGGTCTGATCGTCTGACTCGAAATCGACCGACCCCGCGGCGACTTGAGACCCATCGGGACTGAAGGCCATCGTACCGTAGAGGCTACCATCGTGGACGTCGATGGTGGCGAGTTCCTTCCCCGACTTCGTCTCCCATAGCCTCACGGTGTGGTCGCCTGCGCCGGAGGCGATCGTAGCTCCGTCCGGACTGACGGCTACCGCCTTCACGGCACTCGTGTGTCCGAGGAGACGCCTGACCTCCTGCCTCGTGTTCGCGTTCCAGATGCGCACGGTGTCGTCCGACGACGCTGAGACGATCTGAGAGCCGTCCGGGCTGAAGGCTACCGAATTGACCTCGTCCACATGCCCACGAAGGCACCCGAGCTCCATCCCCGTCGTCGAGTCCCACAAGCGGATCGTATAGTCGTTTGAGCCAGAGGCGATGCGCGACCCGTTCGGGCTGAAGGCCAGGCAGTTGACCCGTCCGCGGTCAGGTGAATTTGGGCTGCACCACCGAAGTGTCGGCAGATCAGCGCGGTAATGCCAGCACGCGTTAGCTCTCCCTACGGTCGAGCCGAGACGCATCGCGGCGATGGAGTGCATAAGCGCGGACATCTTGTGACCCGCGACATCATCGGCATCGGCCCGGAGCACCTCTGCTTCGGCGAAGAATTTGCGCTTCTGATCTCTTTCCCGTGACTCGGCGGTCTGGGCAGCCGAGCGAGCCGTCTCGGCGACGCCGAGAGCCTCCTGCGTGCGATGCAGCGCCGCCTGCGTCCTCCCCTGCTCCGCGGTGAGGTCTCGCACGTGTCCGAAGTGGCTCACGATCGCGTAGAGGCCGAACGCGACGGCCACGCTGACCGCTGCAGCGCTGGGCACGACGACACGCCAGTGCCGCACTGCTCTGCGCCGGGCCCGCTCCGCCCAGGAAACCGGCCGCGCGACCACCGGCTCACCTCGCTGAAACCTAGCGAGGTCTTCGGCGAGCTCCTCCGCGGTTGCATAGCGCCTGCCCTGGTCCGCCTCCAGGCATTTGAGACAGATCGTTTCTAGGTCGCGGGGGAGGTTCGAGCGGAAACCACGCGGAAGGATGATTTCCTTGCCTGCTCGAATGTCGGCCAAGACCTCATGTCCGTCGTGCCCCGGGTGCGGCGGGACTCCGGTCAGCACGTGGTAGAGAATGCCGCCAAGCCCGTACACGTCGGTTCGAGCGTCGCACTGGTCGTGCTGCCCTCGGGCCTGTTCTGGGGCCATGAAGTTCGGCGAGCCGATCGCAGATCCGGTCACGCTCAAGCTCGCGTCGGAACTCATGTCCCTCGCAATGCCGAAATCGATGACCTGGGGCTCCCCGTCGGTTCTCATCAGCACGTTGGCGGGCTTGAGGTCGCGGTGGATGATCTGGTGGTCGTGCGCATAGTGGAGCGCCTTCGCCAGGCGAGTCACTAGCCCAGCCGCCTCCTCGAAGGTGAAGGTCCTCTCGGCGAGGAGGTGCGCCAAGTCCTTCCCCTCGATCAGCTCCATCGCGTAATAGAAGAGCGCGCCTTCCTGGCCGAGGTCGTACACAACGACGATGTTTGGGTGCTTCCCCATTCTCGAGACCGCCGCGGCCTCCCGCTGGAGGCGGGCGATCGATGTCGGGGAGGCATTCTCTCCCGCGATCAGGATCTTGACCGCGCAAGCTGTGCCGAGCTTCTGATGCCGCGCACGGTAGACGATGCCCATTCCACCTTGCGACATCTCTTCAAGAAGATCGTAGGGACCGAGTCTACGGGGGATGTTGGGACGCCAGGGGGGACCCGACGGCGGATCCTGCGTTCCGGGAGTCTTCGATGCCTCTGCATGTGGGGCCTCCGAGGAGGCGTCGTCGAGCAGCAATGGCTCGTTCAGTCCTTCCAGCGGAGCCGCCGTAGTCGGTCGGACCCGCATCGGCGGCACGTCTTCGGGGCGAGGTTCGGACATGGGGTCCTCAGCGGGATCGACGACCGTGACCACGCTACCACGGCGCGATCGCCTGGGTCAACGCGGCGACGCGACACAGGAGGGCTGTTCGGGGCATCGTCGAATTCGTCCTCCGCGAACGGGGGCACGCGCGCATCATCGCGCCGCCGTTCGGAGGATGTCCCGGCGCGGGGTGAGTCGCGGAGCTGCGAAGGTGGAGGGAGGGGATCCTGTGGGCGGTGGGGGAGGGCGTGAAGACGATGAAGGAGCCGGTGAGATCTGCTCGGAGGCAGTGGAGCAGAGGCGCCCAACTCTCTTGCCCGCCTATTTCCCGCGCTTGTCGAGCGCGGCACGAAGCGCATCCTCGACCTGCTTGCGGTACTGCCAAGTGGCTGGCGCGAATTCCAGCGCCGCGGACGGGGTGATGATCCCCTCGAACCCCTTCGATCGGCTCGTTCGCTGCGTCTCCCAGTCGATCGGCGGCGCGGTGATCGATGCGTTAGACTCTCGGTGATCTGACGATTAACAGCATTCTTCTGACGATTATCTGACGATTAGGTGCCCTGGGTGGAGACATAGCGGGTGGACCGCCCCTTCCCCGTCTGTCGATAGATTCTTGGTTTCCGTCGATAGATTGCCGATGGATTCCTCCGACACTGCCTCTGGCCGGAGGTCGATAGATCCCGTGGCCAGGTCGATGGAGAATCGATAGATCATGCCAAGCGTTCCTGAAGGGTGTAGCGCGTTGCGCGCCCCTTTCCCTTCTGCTTCAGCACCCCGAGCTGAACCAGGGCGTCCAGATCCCGATACGCGGTACTGTAGACGACTCCGAACTCCGTCAAGCACCAGCCGCTGGTCACGCTGCCGGCCTTCAAGACGTGGGCGAGGATGTTCTTCTGCCGGTCGTTGAGCTGCGCCTCGACCGCAGGGGTCACCAAGACCCGGCCCTCGGGGACCCGAATTCGCTCGACGTTGTCAGCGGGACCAGGAAACGTCACTTGAAAGTACCCTGTGTCGCTGCGAAGCACAGGCGCGTCCAGCCCATGGTTGAGCATCTGATCGTGCATGCGCCGGAAACCGCTGCCCCGTTCTTCAATCCGATGAAACGACGATAGGCACTGGGCCAGCACCGGATTTCGCGAGCAGGGACGGTACTTCCCTCGGCGGAGGTTCGCGAGGGTCAGAGGCGCAGGCGGCAGACCCGGGCTCAAGACATCCACGCGGTTCGAGAAGATCTGGAGCAGGATCTTCCGGCCGGCGTCTTCGTACTGCCGGTGCGCGACGGCATTGACGAGCGCCTCTCTCATGGCCTCGACAGGGTACTCGTCGAGACGCACCCGGTTCATCCCGACGATTCGCATCGGGTGACGGGTGTTGCGATCGACGAAGGCGAGCGCACGATCGACGGCAACGGGCATCGGCGCGCGGATGTCTTCGTGGTCGCTCGGGTCGCCATCTGGTTCTGTGCTGCGGTATGCGTCGGCGAGGATCCTGCAGTGCGGGAAGACCGCGGACGGGTCCTTCGCCAGCAGGACGATGCCGGCGGCGGTGGCGAAGTGCTCTCCCGAGGTGAGTTCGAACCAGACGAGGCCTCGGAGGGATGCCCCGGCCAGCAGGTCGGTCTCCGAGAGCGACTTGGCATCCCTGGCGTCGGCTCCGGCGATCAATCGACGAAGGACCTCATGGTCGAGGTCCTTCCATCGGAGCCGAGTGAGTAGTCCAGACTCAAACTTGGAAGTCGCCTCGATCGTCTGCTGCGCGACCTCGTCTTCGACGCTGGAAGGGGACAGGTGGAACTCCTCCTTCAAGACTTTCACCAGCGCCGCGCGGACTTCCTTCTGGAGATCGACGACGTCGCCGAACCTCTTGTACTTGAGGCCATCGGCCTGCAACTCCTTGAGGAGCGCCTCGGTTCCCTCCTCTCGCTTCACGTGGTGGTCGCCCTTGATGAAGGCCAGGATCGGCAGCTTCCTCCGCCTGGCGTGCTTGTACTCGGCGTGCGTCATCGAGAGGTCGCCGACTCGTGTCCCGTACTCGGCGCCCACAATGAGCACGGAGACCTGGCAGCCATCGAGCGCCTTGATGCAGCCTTCCGTGGCCCTCTCAGGCGACGCCGGCTCGTACTCGTAGAGCACCGGCTCGCAGTGCGCCGACAGGAAGACGTCCGTACTCAGCAGGTGCTGGACGATCACCCGCTCGTCTTGGAGTTCCTTCTGCACCGAGCTGACGAAGACTCGCAGCCTCGTGGTCATTGGGGCTCCTCCGCCCGCGCAAGCAGGTCGGCGAAATCGTAGTTCACGCTCGTTGCGCCGAGGTCAGGCTCGCGCCGGAAGGGCCGGCGCGGGTATCGGACCCGGTGCGTGTCGTTGTCCAGGAACTCCACCAGCAGGAACTCGACCATGGAGGAGTCTTTGAAGATGCTCAACGCCTCGGGATGCACTTGTGCCACCACTGGTGACATTTTTGACGGACCGAGGACGGCCCGTTCGAACGCCGCGGCCCGGAGCTGGCGCTCCAATTCACGCTTGCCCCATCGCTCGCGAATGGCCAGGCGCACGTAGAACTCGCGTTCTTCTGGACGCTTGGATTGCCCCAGAATGATGAGGTGGTGCGCCCACGGCAATTGTCGCACCAGTGGTGCGACTTTCTCGTTCCCCTTGTAGGCGAGGTCTTCGAGCTTGCTCATCCGACTGCCATGATGCGAGGGTGCGGTCCTGAAGGCCGTGGACGGTGATCTTACAGAGCCCTCCGCTGCCCCACCTATGAAAAGGCGCGGCTCGCACTCTCCACGTGGACATCGGGGGCGGCTTGACGGCGCGTAACGCGCCCCATAGCCTGCGCGGCATGACTCCAGGCATGGGCGAAAGGGGCTGGGATGCGGCCCTCGCCCTCGGCGAGAAGGACGTCTGGACTCGGACGAGTACAAGGAGTGAACCGGAATGAGGAGGGGCGGGCCACCGGCCCGCCCCTACATGGCCAACCTGCGTTCGGTTACTTGAACTCGATGGTGACCTGCTGCGTGGGGTTGATCTTGAACCCCTTCACGTCCTTCAGCATGGCCTTCATCTCTTCCATCGTCTTCGGGTTCGCCTTCGACACCTCCTTGAACTTGTCCATGTTCTCGAGGAGCTGGCCGAAGTCCATCTCGAGGAGTGTCACCCTCGGGCCGTCGACGTAAGTCGAGTTCGTCTTCACGATCGTCCCCTGCGCCTCGACGATGATGGACACGCGCATGTCCTTGAAGATCATCTTCGCCTGCTCCATCTTCTGGGCGTCTTCCTGGGGGTTCTCCGGAGGAGGAGGAGGCTCGCTCGGGTCGGGCGGCTTCGCCGGCTCCTCCTTCGGCTTCATCTCGGGGAAGACGACCGTGAGGGTAGACGAGGCGCCCCCCTTCGCGAACTGGAACTTGATCGGGTCCTTCTTCTTCTCGTCGCCCCCACCGCCGCCCTCGCCCTGCGGGCTCGACGGGCTCTCGTTCAGCACCAGCTTGGTGACGTCGGTGAACGCGTAGATCGCCTTGCTCCCGACGTGGCCGTTCGCGTCGACCTTCTCGTACGACACGAACGTGACCCCCTCGCCCATCTTCGCGGCGTTCGCCTTCGCCTCGTCCTCGGAGAACGGGTCCTTCGGCTTCGGCGCCTCCTTCCCGGGCTCAGGCTCGCCGCCCATGCCCTTCTGCATCTCCTGGAGCTGGGCGAACATTTCCTGGGTCATCGTCGTGGTCTTCTCGATCGTCCCGCTGCCGTCCGGCTTCAGCTTGATGACGGTCGCGTCCTGGATGCACGCGGGAAGCAGGGCAGCGCCGGCGATTGCCAGCGCAAGGAGGCGCATTCGCATCGGGGTTCTCCGAAAGAAACCAATCCAATGGATAGACGCGGGCGGCCACAAGGGCCGCCCCTACACTGCGTGGTAACGTTAGGCGAAGGGATTCGGCTGCGTGCCTTTGCGGAGGTTTTTCGAGAGGAGGACGACGTTCCCCTTGTCGCTGTACAGGACCCGGTCCATGAGATTCTTCACCATGGTGATCCCGAAACCGCCGGGGCGCTTCCCCTCTCGCTTCCGATTGAACATCGCGTCGAGCGGGTTCAGCGATCCGTCGACGCCGCGCGTGTCGAATCCCTCCCCCTCGTCGGCGACCTTCAGGACGAACTCCCCCTCGAAGATCCCGTACGAGACGCGGATCTTCCGCGACTGGTCCCCCTGGTTCCCCCACTCCATCGCGTTCTCGCAGATCTCCCGGACCGCGTAGAGGAGGTCCTGCCGCTCCTGCTCCTCGAGCGTCAGCGCCGCGGCCTCCTCGATCTTCTTCATGAGCAGGTCGAGCGACCGCCCGTGGCTGCGGGCCGTCAGCTCCACCCACCCCTCGAGGTTCTGGTAGCTCTCCAGGTCGTCGCCGGGCTTTTCGTCCGCCATCGTCTCTACGTACCCCCGAACGCCTTCACCGCCTCCGCCTCGGAGGCGTGCACCTCGAACAGCGGATAGACCTCCGCGAGGCCGAGCGCCCGCCGCACGACCTCCGAGGGCGCCGCGAGTTTCACCTGCCGCTCCCCCGTCAGGCGCACGAGCGCGCCGATCCCGGCGCTCGCGAGGTACTCCACCCCTCCAAGCGACAGCACCATCCTCTGCCGCGTCTCGAGCGGCGGGTCGGCAATCAGCTTGTAGAGCGTCTCCGCCACCGCCTGCGTGATCCGCCCCCTGAGCCGGATCACCGCGACCGTCCCGTCGTCCTCGTACGCGATCTCGTTCGATACGGTCTTTTCCATGCCTTCCCCGCTACTTCTCCCGCTTCGGGTCGTCCTTGCCCTTCTTCTTGTCGTCCTCGCCATTGCCGAACAGGAACGGCAGCGGCTGGAGCGACATGTCGGGCTCCTGAAAGGTCCCCTCCGCCTTGATGGCGTAGAGGTTCTTCGTGATCGGATCGAAGATGCTGAAGAGCGGGTCGAGAGGCCCCATCCCCACGCTCTTCATGTGCGTGTTGAGGCGCAGGTTGAGCGTCCCGTCGAACCCGACCGTCCCGTCGCCGACCAGCTTCACATTGTTGCTCTCGAAGTCGAGTTTCGTCACGTGGAACCTGCCGTCCGCGATCGTCGATTTCACCATCCCCGTCTCGAACTTCCCCTTCCGATCGTCCTTCAGCGAGAGGACGGAGACCATGCGATAGAAGAGCGGCACCTCCCACAGCTCGCCGTCCTGGATGTCGAGGTCGAGCGTCCCCGTCCACGTCTGGCGGTCGGTCGACTTCCCCACGACGACCGCGTGCGCGTCCATCGTCCCCGTGACCTCCTTGTCCGACACGAACGTGTCGCGCGCGAAGGTCGACAGGTCGAGGTCGTCGAGCGTGAGGTCCGCCTCGAACCGCGAGTTCGGCAGGTCGAACTTCACGTTCCCCCCGAGCCGCCCGCCGTAGGCGTCCCCGCCGATCCCCTGGAAAAGGAGGCGATCCTGGTCGTAGACGAACTGCCCGTGGACCTTCGTCAGGAGCTTCCCGCCCACCCGCACGCGCCCGATGTCGGCCGATCCGCGCGCGACGTGACGCTTGGCGTCGACCTCGCCCGAGAGCGCGATGCGACCCTCCAGCTTCGTGAGCGGCGTGCCGAGGTCAAGGTCGACCTCGTTCAGCCGCACCTCCGCGCTGTAGAGCGTGCGGCGCTTCCCGCCCGTGTCGTCCTTCTGCTCGAAGCGCCCCTTCAGGTTCAGGCTTCCGCGGGCCTTCGATTCCGTCAGGAGGTTTCGCGCGCTCTCGGGGAGGGCCACGAGGACGTCCTGCGCGATCGGGAGGTCGGAGACGCTCACGTTCACGTCGAACGGCGGGTCGTCCCCGCAGCCGACGGTCCCGTCGA
>Ga0209514_10004519_pt1 | contig 18634 bp, 18 predicted proteins | sample Subgrocontami58m_FD_187452 | JGI IMG/M metagenome (GOLD analysis project Ga0209514, IMG submission 187452) | Subsurface groundwater microbial communities from S. Glens Falls, New York, USA - GMW37 contaminated, 5.8 m (SPAdes) (version 3) | ecosystem: Environmental > Aquatic > Deep subsurface >...
GGTGGCGCGCCAGTCGTTCTCGGGGAACGACGTCTCCTCGCTCATCCGCCCGGTCAGGAGTCCATGCGCGAGTGGCCCATATGCCAGCACGCCCACGCCGTGGTCCCGACACCACGGAAGCTCCGATTCCTCCGCACCGCGGCGCATCAGGTGGTAGCCGACCTGGTACGACACGAGCGGACCAGCTGCAGCGGCGGCCGCGAGGTCGTCGCGATCGTAGTTGGACACGCCGATCCAGCGGATCTTGCCCTCATCGCGCATGCGGATGAGTTCCGCCATGGTGTCCTCTGCGGCCACACCCTTCACCGGCCAGTGCACCTGGTACAGGTCCACGTGGTCCATGCCCAGAGCCACCAGGCTGCGCTCAAGGGACATGCGCAGGTACTCGCCCGACGCCTCGCGCCAGATGCTGAGCTCTGGCTGGAACTCCCACGCCACACCGCCCTTGGTGGCCACGACGACCTCATCGGGGCGATCACGCACGACCTTGCCCACGATGCGCTCGGCGCGCCCCTGGCCGTAGATGTCGGCCGTGTCGATCCAGTTGACCCCGGAGTCGAGCGCCGCGTGGCACGCCGCCTCGCTGTCGCTGTCCTCTGCACCACCCCATCGCCCACCGAACTGCCACGTACCCAGGCCCACCACCGTGAGATCGAGGTCCGAATCGCCCAGTCTGCGCGTCTCCATGGTCATCCCTTCATGATGGGCGTGAGAGCCATGAGCAGCCCCCCGTCGTCATCGTATGCCGGAAAGACGTCGACCACCGCGGAGCGCTCATCGTCCAGCCCATATGGTCGGAAGGTGCAGGGCTCCCCCTTTACGCGAACGCCCCACTCCAGACAGCGGGCGATCGGGTCGTCATCGGCGCCGGGGAACGTCAGGCTGAGCGCCTCGGATATCTCGCGTCCGATCATGTCGCCCTCGGGCCAGCCGGTGATGACCGTGGCCGAATGGCCGACCACCAGCACCCTGCGATCGCGATCGCAGCAGATGAGTGCGGTCAGGGGGCCCGCGTAGTAATCGTCCATGATCTCGAAGACGAAGCCGAAGCCGCACTTCGCGCACCCGCGGGGCTGGTGGCCCTCGGCACGTTCGGAATTGGCGTCGCGATGGGCGCAGCGAGGACAGATGAAGACGGCCACCCGGTCAATCTACCGGCGCATTGATCCAGTGTGCTCCCTCATCACGGATCATAGGAGCCCGCCCATGGGGGGCGGTCCGCGCTACCGGGTACGCGCCATGTCCAGGCGGGGTTTCCCAGCGCCCCGCCGGCGACGCGCTGAATCGCCGCAACCAGGGTCACCAGGTCCATCGGCTCCACCAGCGACGACGGGATCATGGGATCTGCCGCGAACGACAGCACGTGGCCCTGCCCGACTGAGCGGAGCACCGCCGCGGGGCGGCCGTCGAGGTGTGTCGCCACCACGGTGCCATCAGCAGGAACGTCCCGGAATGCCCACGACCGGGAATCATCCACCGGAACGCTGAGCAGGTCGGCCGGAAGACCCGGGGCCAGCGTGCCCTTGGGAACCAACAGCACACCGCCACCGCGCGTGGTGGTGCGCCGTCCGCCCATCAGCGCGGCACCCACGTCCGACAGGTCCGCATTTTCGGGCGTTCTGGTGAAGGCCTCGGGATCGGTCACCACCAGGAACCCGCCGGCACGCACCCACGCGAGAACCGCATCGGCGAAGGGCCTGGTGAGGGTGTCGCCGCGGGGCAGCCACATGGTATGAGCACGCGCCAGGCGACCGGGCGATGCCTCAAGACGGGTGTCCGAGTCAAACGAGAAGGCACCGTGCGCCAGTTCCCCGAGCGTGGCGTACGTGGTGTAGATGGCATCGCCCGAGGTGCGATAGCGATTGTCCCCGGCACGCCACGGCTGGGCCTGCCCCTCGCTCATCACCGAGTACACGACGAGGGTGGAGGGGTCCGTGGGTGGATCGGGCAGCGTTGCGGTGCGCAGGCGGCTGGCCAGCGACAGCATGCCGTCGTACAGGCGCTTGTTCGTGAACCGGGGGTTACCCAGCCCGAACAGGCTGATGTCGGTTGCGCCCGCGCGAAGCGCCTGACCCGCCCAGGCATCGAGATCAGCGGGGCGCGGCGTGTAGCCGGAGTACGGGAACGACTGCACGATGATGCGGGTGCGCTTGCCCGTCAGGTCGGAGAGCAGCTTGGCCCCGAACCCCGGGTTGTAGCGACCTCGCCCCGGGTTGGAGCGCTCGGCGTAACTCACATACGGGTCGGCCTCCACGATGTCCGCGAACCCACCGAGCGCCGTGTAGTCCCAGGGCATGAAGCCGTCGATGAAGCCGTAATCGTTCGGCGTCACGCGCGCACTCGGGTCGAGGCGGCGGATGAGCGCGGACTGCTCGGCCTTCATCCCGAAGAACTCGCGACTGGTCCACCGGGAGTAGGCGAGCCACTGCAGGCCAGCGGTCACCGAGTGGCTGGGCTTCGCCCCCGCCTTCGGAGGTGCCCAGCCAAACTCGCGGCGAATCCGGGTGGCCTGGCCGCGCCACACGCGGCTGGCCAGCGCCTTCCTGCCCCGTGGCAGAACCACGATGGGCTCGTCAGACCCCGTGTACGACCACACGTACGGCTTGCCGGCGAGGCCGGGCACGATGCGGCGAATCTCCGAGAGCGCCGACCGGCGGTACGCGGGGTCGAGCAGAGACATGCGCCGGGTGGGGGCATCGGTATCCGGCTGGAAGACCGTGCCCGTGGGCCGACACGTCTTCGGGCGCCGCGGGAAGATGCACAGGGCATCCTTGGCAGCGTACGCCTCCAGCTGGGCATCCCACGACAGCCCGGTGGATCGGTACAGGCGCATGAAGTTGGACGGGTTGCGCCATGCCTTCGGCTCACGCGGCGCCACCGGGATGTCGAAGGGCAGGGCACCGAAACCGCTGAACCACAGCCCGTTGCGCCCCGCCGTGGTGAGGATTCCATTCACCACCGAGTACCAACGACGTACCGGCATGGGAAGCGGGCCCGTAGGCTTCCACCGCGGGTGCTCCTCCAGATTGAGTTCGTGGCTCCAGTCGAACACATGGCCCATGGGGCGACCCTGGGCCCCTGCCGGCACCACCGGGAGAAGGGCCAGCGCAACAGCGGCTATGACGACGGGGGTGCGCACGACCCGGTCATCATGCCCGGCCGTGCGCACCCCCTCAAATACCGCCGGGTCCGGATCGGCCCGGGATGGTGGCCCGCTCGGCGTCGATCAGGATCTCGACCACCTCGGGTCGCGTGAACTCGGCGGGCGGAATCTCCCCCCGGGTCAGGATCTCGCGCACCGCCACGCCCGACGGCGATCAGATCGAGGTGGGCCTGCTGACGCGGACGAGAGCGTCACGCTCGGGCGCCCCCCACCCTCATCGAGGGAGGGGTGAGACGGTTGGCGAGGACGCCCCGGGGGGGGATCAGCTCGCGCACCGCCATCAGATGCCCGCCCCGTCGACATGACCGAGCGGGGTCATCGTGAATATGGTGTCGGACCGCAGTCCGAGACGAAGCGTCTCCAGTGGAATCACCTCATGCGGAGGAATGTTCCCCAGATTGACGTTGGCACCAAATGTGCGAATGAACCAGACCTGCTGGGACTTCTGCGGCGCCTCGAAGAGGAGCCGATGCGAGTCGATCGCATGCACGATCTCGTCGATCAGACCCATACGAACCTCGCCGTCGCCGCGGAAGACCCCGGCGGTGCCGGTCTCACGGGCCTCCGTGATGACCTTCCAGGCCCCGGCGCGGAGCTCGGCGTCGATCATCTCCACCCAGCGATATGGCGCGATGACGACGTCGTTGTCCTTCGAACCAACCTCCGACAGAACCGTGAAGTCCTGGGCGAGATCGGCGATGTGGGCGAGCTTCGTCTCGTGCGGCAGGCTGATGGTGCCGTCCGACACCTCCACGTGACGCAGGCCGAGGTTGGTGACCCATCGCCGCCAGTCGTCCAGCTTGTTCTGGATCTGGCACACCTCCCAGAAGGTGCCGCCAAGCACCACGGGCACGTCATACGACTCATACAGCCGCAACTTGTCCCGCAGGTTCCGCGTGACGTACGACGTGCACCACCCAAGCTTGACGATGTCGATGAAGTCGCCGGAGGTCTCGAATATGCCCTCGATCTCGGAGAGCGACAGGCCCTTGTCCATCACGTGGGTGATGCCCACCTGCCGAGGGCGCGGCGGGCGTCCGGGCAGGGTCAGGAAGTCCGGTGCCATCGTGTCGTTCTCCTCCGCGCCATTCAGTTCGCCATCCCGGGGATCGCTCATGCCGCCGCCCGTCGGGCCGCCGCAGCACCCGCGATGCGCCCATAGACCACGGTGTCGAGCAACGAGTTGCCCATGAGGCGGTTTGTGCCGTGTACCCCACCGGTGATCTCGCCAGCGGCGAAGAGGCCGTCGAGGTTCGTGGCTCCGTGCTCGTCGATCACGAGGCCGCCATTGCGATAGTGGAGCACCGGATACACGAGGACGCGCTCCTTGGTGATGTCTACCCCCGCGCGGAGATAGCGGTTGTGCACGTACGCGAGGCGCTCGGCGGTGAAGCCCGCCCCGTTCTCGCGATCGATCGCCGTCGTATCAAGCCAGACGCCCCGGACGCCATCCGGCGCGGACTCGCCTCGACCCTCGTCAACCACCTTGATGATGGCATCCGCAACCACGTCGCGGGGTGCGAGCTCGTCGACGAAGCGCTCGCCGGATGCATCGTGCAGCGTAGCGCCGTACGACCGGGTGGTCTCCGGCAGCGCATACCCGGAGAGCGCGGCAGGCCACACCGCACCGGTGGGATGCCGCTGCCAGGAGTCCAGGTCAACCGCCTCGGCGCCCAGCGCCAGAGCCGCCTCAAGCACCTCGGGCGTGGCGTCGGGGTGGTTCGTGGAGCGCGTTCCGATGCGCGCGGCCTCGCCCGCCAGCCCCCCACCGGCCGCCAGCACGACGGCCCGCGCAGCGATGCTCCGCGGCGGGCCCTCCCTCGTGCCCACCGTCGCCAGCCAGCCCTCATCCGTTGGCTGCAGCGCCTCAAGCGGCGCGGCCTCCCACACCGTGGCCCCGCTGTCGCGCACGGCGGTGCGCAGGGACCGCACCATCTCGGCCCCCGTTCGCTCCCCTGCCTGCAGAAGCCGCGGGCGACGCGCGCCCCCACAGCGGATCACCCTGAGGGCGTCGCCGTCCCTGCTGAACTGCACGCCGAGGCCGCTGAGCCACTCGATTGCCTGGGGGCCCTGGTCCACCAGTTGCCGCACCAACTCCGGCCGCGCGTGCTCATGGCCGGCGAGAAAGGTGTCCTCGAAGTGGTGCTCCGTGGTGTCGTCCGAGCCCACCGCCGCCTGAATGCCGCCCTGGGCTCGGCCGGTGTTGGATGCCCCAAGAGCGGACTTGGTGATGATGATCACCTCGGCGCCCTTCTCACGAGCCGAGATGGCCGCACTCATCCCGGCACCGCCGGACCCCACCACGAGCACGTCACACCGTGCGTCCGCCATCGTCACGCGGCCGATTCTATCTCAATCAGGACGATAAGCGTTTCTTATGAGTCGCCTGGTTCGGCCGGGACGGCCGGGCCGTCGGAGGGTGGCACGAGATCACCCAGGTTCTCTCGCGCATAGGCCACGAAGCACTCGCTCACGCGGCTCGGGGTACGACCGGCATGCCGCACGAGGGAGAAGTCGCGGGCAAGCACCGCACCCTCCACCTCGAGAGCGACCAGGCGCTTCTCGGCCAGGTCGCGCTCGACGGCCAGGCGCGAGATCACGGTGATGCCCAGGCCGTCCAATACCCCGACGCGCACGGACTGCTGCAAACCGAGTTCGAGGGTCACATCGACGTCGCGCATGCGGATTCCCGCCGCACGGAACGCGGCCTCGAGTACCGCACGGACTCCCGACCCGCGCTGCTGCAGGATCATCGGCTCGGATGCCAACTCAGCCAGGCCGATGCGTCGACGCGTCGCGAGGGGGTGCGACGGCGGGCAGATGACGACCAGCTCGTCGCGCACGAACGGTTCGAACAGCAGGCCGCGGTGCGGACGCGCGGCACCTACCACGCCCAGTTCCAGATCGTCGTCGAGCACACGGTCGCACACCGTCTGGGTGTCCTGCACGACCAGCGACACCTCGACGTCCGGGTTCTCGGACTTGAATCCCCCGAGCAGCCTGGGAAGCAGTAGCTCGCCCGGACCCGTCGAGGACCCCAGCACGAGTGGGCCGGAGATGTGGTCCGAGAGCTGGCTCATCTCTCGCACCAGGTCGTCCTCGAGAGCCAGCATCCTGCGCGCGTAGCCATCAACCACCCGCCCGGCATCCGTCAGGGTGACGCGGCGGCCACTCCTGTCGAGCAGGCGCTGACCCATGCGCTCTTCGAGGGAGCGGATCTGGAACGAGACCGCGGGCTGCGAAACCCCGAGCTCCTCCGCGGCGTGGGAGAAGGAGCCCTTGTCCACGACGGTGCGAAGCGTGAGGAGATGACGAAGGTCCATTACCCCGAAGCCTAACCGGGGTGAGGGCCGTGCTTGACGTGCGGTGCGTACATCGGCCCCGGTGGCACCGGGGCGCCGATCATGCGGCGGCCAGGCGCTGCCGCTCCGAGCGATCCGATGTCAGGTGATGGTGCCCCTCGGGGCACCAGTACACGAGGCCCAGGCCACCCTGATCGCGGCCCACGCAGTGGGCGTCGGCGCGGTGGGCGGTACACGCGCGGTGCACACGGGAGAGCACGCCGCCGGGCCGAACTCCCACGCACCCCCCCGGGAGGGGGTCCGGCTCGGTCGTCATCGCAATCGCAAGAGTGGTCATGTGATCGTCTCTCCGTCGTCTGTGACCGGCACGTCGTGACCTTCGCCCCCCGCGGCACCGTCCCTGCCCGCTCGCAGCGCCGACCACAGGGCACGGGAGGCCCCATCCGGGTCGCCGGCGGACACCGCCCGCTCGATCATCGCGATCCGCTGCGCCAGGGTCTCGGGGTCGAGCGGCGGCCGCGTGGCGCGCAGAATCCCGCCATAGCGCGTGGGGCGCACCTCCTCGTCAAGGTTGAAGAGCTCCTCATGCAGCTTCTCGCCGGGGCGCACGCCCGTGACCTCCACCTGGATGTCACGGCCCGGCTCCATGCCCGAGAGACGGATCATGTTGTGGGCCAGATCCATGATGCGCACGGGCTCGCCCATGTCCAGCACGAACACATCCCCGCCCTCGGCGATACCGGTGGCCTCGATCACCAACTGCACCGCCTCGGGAATGGTCATGAAGTAGCGCGTCATCTCGGGATGGGTCACGGTCACCGGACCACCCTGGGCGATCTGGCGACGGAAGATCGGCAGCACCGATCCCGATGACCCGAGCACGTTGCCGAAGCGCACCGCCGCGAAGCGGGTGCCGGCGTCTCGCCCGTGCATCTCGACGATGCGCTCGGCCAACGCCTTCGAGGCCCCCATGATGGTCTGCGGCTCCACCGCCTTGTCGGTGGAGATCAGGCACACCCGTTCCACATGGTGGCGAATCGCCAGGTCCGCGAGAGTCGCGCTGGCAAGAGCATTGTTGGCCACGGCCTGCAGCGGGTTCAGCTCCATCATCGGCACGTGCTTGTAGGCCGCCGCGTGGAACACGATCTCGGGTCGGTACAGAGCGATGATCCGATCCATGGCATCGGGGTCGCGGCAGTCGGCGATCACGGGGACCGGCGAGTGGCCGCGCTCGCGCAGCTCCATGTCGATCTCGAACAGGTTGTTCTCGGCGTGGTCCAGGATCACAAGGGCGCTCGGGCCCACGACCGCCAGTTGCCGACAGAGCTCCGACCCGATCGACCCACCCGCACCCGTCACCAGCACGCGGCGGCCATTGAGGTAGCGCGCCACTCGCGCCATGTCGATCTCGACCGGCGCGCGCCCCAGCACGTCCTCCACCCGCACCTCGCGCAGGCGCTCCACCGTCACCTCGCCGTTCACCAGCTCGGGAAGCCCCGGGAGCGTGACCACGCGCACGCCAACCTCTCGACAGCGATCCACGATGTCGCGACGCACGGAGCCAGGTGCCGAGGGCATGGCGATGATGGCCTCGCTCGCGCGGGTTTCGCGCAGCACGCGGGCAAGATCCTCACGGGTGCCCAGCACCTTCACCCCGCCCACGCGCAGGCCGGCCTTGCGGGGGTCGTCGTCGATCAGCCCCACCGGCGTGTAGCCCAAGTGGGCGTCACGGCGCATATCGCGCAGCAGCGAGTTGCCCGCATCGCCCGCGCCAACCACGATCACCGGACGACCCTGCGCAACCATCTGGCTGCGGGACGGACGCTCCATCACCCAGCGCACGACGAACCGCACACCACCGATGAGCACCACGGCGAAGAGGAGGTCCAGGGCGAACACACCGCGCGGAACCGGCTCGTAGCCGTCGGGGCGCCACAGCGTGAGCGCCGTCGTCACCAGAAGGCTCGCAACCAGGCAGGCGATCACGATCTGCTCGAGATCCCGCATTCCCGTGAACCGCCACCAGCGCGTGTAGAAGCGAAAGGCCACGAACGTGGTGATCTTGAGCACCACCACGACCCCGAGGGTGACCAGGAACAGGCGGTCATAGCGTCTTGGTGGATCGCCATCGAAGCGCACGACGAACGCCAGCCACCAGACGAGCGATATGAGGACGAGGTCGACGGAGACCTGTCCGAGACGATGAAGCTGGCCGCGCCAGGCGCGGGTGCCGAATCGGCGAGTCATCGACCGTCCATGCTAGCGGCGGGTCGCGCAGGGGTACCATCGCCGGTGGGGCGCGCACCAAGAATGAGGTCGAGCAACACGTCCGGGTCACGCATCGCAGGCACCGCACCGCGTTGCCTGCGCTCGAGCAGCAGATCGGCAGGATCCTCCAGCCGACGCAGGCGCCCCTCGTCGATCAGGCGGCGATCCACGGCACCCATGCGGCCGGCAAAGGGGCTGTAGGCGGGCACACCCAGTGCCACCGCCTCCCGGTTCATGGTGCCACCCGCGCTCACCACCAGATCGGCGGCCAGCACCAGGCCAGGACCGTCGACGGGCTTCACGGGCACCACCACGCGGCGCCCCTTCAGGGCATCCCGCTGCTCGGCGGTACGCGGCAGCACCACCGTCTGCACGCGCTCATGCGCCTGCTCCAGGTGATCAAGGACCCTCGAGAACAGCTCGGTTGAGGCACCGCGGTGGTAGAGCGTGACCTCGGGTGGGGGACGCAACACCACGATGACGCGCCGCGCGTCGAGGCCCAACTCGTCGGCCGCACCGGCATCCGGTGGGTCGTCGGCCAGGTAGTACTCCTCCTTCAGTCCCGGGTAGCGCACCAGCTTGGGCGAGCGGATTCCATACCGGGCCAGAGCACGCTCGGGGATGGCGTCCGGCACCAGCACGCGGGTCGCCATGCGGCCGTTCAGGTGATGCATCGCCGCCGCGAACTCGTAGTCGAACATCGTGACCTGCGGGATCCCTGCGAGGCGCGACACCAACGGCTGGTCCGTGCTGCCATGGGCGACGGCCAGATCAAACCGCTCCTCGCGCACCATGCGGGCAAGGGCCGCCGACCTCGACGTCATTGCACGCGCCTTGCCGCGGAGCCCACCACCTCCATGGGACCCCATGGGCCGGTGCGGAATTCCGTAGCGATCGAGCAGACCCAGGGTCTGTGCGAAGTCGCGCGACGTCACCACGACCTCATGGCCTCGCTGCTCCATGCGCCGGATCAGCGGCCGGAAGATCAGAACATGAGGTGAATTGGTGACGTCGACCCAGACCCGCATGATGGGCCTCCTTGCCGTTGCTAGATCCGGGACACGGCGCGACCCACTGCGGCCACGACCTCGTCCACCTGCTCGCGGGTGAGGTTGGGGTGCATCGGCAGTGCCAATCCGGTGCGGGCCCACTCCTCGGCCACCGGCATGTCCCCCTGCGCATAGCCCAGGTGCCCGAACACCGGCTGCAGGTGCATCGGGATTCCGTAGTAGACGACGGCGCTCACATCATCCTCCACGAGCAGATCCCGCAGTCGATCACGCTCGGGGTGGCGCACCATGTACAGGTGGTAGATGTGGTGCACGCCCCCGCGCTCCTCCGGCAGGGTCACATGCTGGCCCAGCCCGGCCTCGCGGTACCATGCGGCCACCTGACGGCGGCGGTCATTCCAGCCATCGACCTCGGGCAGGAACACGCGTATGGCCGCAGCCTGCAGCTCGTCAAGGCGCGAGTTGTACCCAACCTCGAGGAAGGTCGCCTTGTCGTCGGATCCATGAAAGCGCAGGCGGCGGATCCTGTGGGCGAGGTCCGCATCGCGCGCGGCCACCAGCCCGCCATCACCGATTCCCGGGAAGTTCTTCGTGGGGAAGAAGCTGAACGTGGCGGCATCCCCCATGGTGCCGACGGCCCATTCGCCATCCGCGGCGCCAAACGCCTGGGCCGCGTCCTCGATCACCTGCAGGCCGTTCTCCGCCGCGGTGGTGAGGATGTCCGTCATCGGAGCGGGATGACCGAAGATGTGCACCGGGATGATCGCCTTGGTGCGCTCGGTGATGCGCTCCTCGATGAGCGCGGGGTCGAGGCAGGCGCCCACGGGCTCAACGTCCGCGAACACGGGGGTGGCACCAAGCCGCGCCACGGCCTCGGCCGTGGCGTAGAAGGTGTACGGCGTGGTGATGACCTCGTCGCCCGGACCCACGCCCAGCGCCTGCAGGGCGATCACCAGGGCGTCGGTGCCGTTGGCCACGCCCACGCAGGGGCGGCCGGCCAGGCGCGTCGAGACGTCGGCCTCGATGCCGGATACCTGCGGCCCGAGGATGAACCTGCCACTGTCCAGCACCGCGGCGATCGCGGCATCCAACTGCTCGCGAAGCGGCGCGTACTGGGCGCGGATGTCCATAAGAGGTATGCCCATCAGATCCTTCCTCGGCCTCGCAGGCCTGCGTGAGGGCCGGACAGAACGCGGGCGCCCATCAGGACGCCCGGCCCCAACGACGTTATCAGCGTGCCGGGGTGCCGGAATCGACCGAGGCGTCACCGATGACACCGGTCACCGGGGGTTCCGCCGCCGGCACGACCACGCGCACCGTGGTTCCGAAGCCCTCGCGCGACGTGATGCTGGCCTCGCCCCCCAACCGTTCGGCGATGTGCTTCACGATCGAGAGCCCCAGCCCGGTTCCGCCCAGGCGCCGGGAGCGCGAGGGGTCGGCGCGGTAGAAGCGTTCGAAGATATGCGGGACATCCTTCTCGGGGATCCCCAGGCCATCGTCCACGACCTCCACCTCCACGCAGTCAGCCACGCGCCGGGCGCGCACCACCGCGATTGCGCCGGGGCCCGCATAACGCACGGCGTTCTCGAGCAGGTTCCTCACCACCATGTGCGCCATGCGATCCGTAAGCGGTGTCCAGAGCCCCTCAGGTGCATCGGCCGACAGGCTCACCCCCTGCTCTCCGGCTTCTCCGGCCAGATCACCCACCACAACCGGAGCCACTGCGCCGATATCGCTGCGCTCGCCGCTCAGGCCACCCTGCGCCGCCTCCAGCTCCGACAGGAAGAGGATGTCGGTGATCAGGGCCTCCAGCCGCTCTGCCTCCAGACGCGAGCGGCGCACGAAGTCCTCGCGCATGGCCGGTGGCATCTCCGGGTCCTCGAGCGCCTCCAGCATTCCGCGCAGCCCCGTGAGCGGCGTGCGCAGCTCATGCGAGACGTTGGCCACGAACTGGGACCGCAACTCCTGATAGGCCATGGCCTCGCTGGTATCGGCCAACGTGATCAGCGCTTCCCGGCGCCCACCGACCTCGAACGGGGCCACCGCCACGCGGAAGGTGCGACGCCCCTCGACGAAGAGCCTCAGTTCGAAGCGCGATGACTCACCGGAGCGCAGTGCGTCGCGCACCCGTCCGGCCAGCACGTGGTCACCGAAGGCCTCCAGCACCCCGAGCCCCGGGCGCAGAAAGGGAAATGAGCTGAGGGCGGCGGGGTTGGCAGCGGTGATGATGTCCCCGGCGCCCACCTGCAGGGCCGATACGGGAAGGGCGGCGAACACCGCCTCAAGCCTCTCCTCGGATGGTTCGGTTGCATCCGGGGTGGGGACAGGCGCCCGGACGGCATCAGCTCTCGCGCGCCGTGCGCTGACAATTGCCAGCGCGGCCACCGCGAGCGCGATGACGAAAAGGGTCCACGACAGCACGTTCACGTGACGCACCACCGTGCGCTGGAATCAGCACCCGTCGGCGCGACCGCACGCATCAGGCGACCGGTCCCCCGGACGGGGCGCGGCGCGACCGGCGGCGCCACACGAGCCAGGCCGCACCGATGACCAGCGCCATGATCACCACGTAGTCAAACCAGTGCAACTTCTTCTCGAGCATCTTCCAGTTGTCGCCCACGGCCAGACCCGCAAAGGCGAGGAGCGTGACCCACGGGATGCAGCCGATCAGCGTGAGCAGAGTGAAGCGCCAGAAGGGCATGCGCGCGATCCCCGCGGGCAGGGAGATGAAGGTGCGGATGACCGGCAGGCAACGCGATATCAGGACGGCCCACGAGCCATAGCGCTCAAACCAGCGATCGGCGGTGTCGAGGCGGGCCGGTGTGATGTGGAGCCAGTGCCAGCGCAGCGCCCACTCGCGTCCCTTGGTCTTACCCACCCACCAGGCGATCCACGATCCCACGACGTTTCCTGCGATGCCGGCCACGATGATGGCGGTCATCGAGGCCCGCCCCTGACCGGCGAGAAAACCGCCAAAGACCATGATGGCCTCGCTGGGAACCGGGATGCAGGCGCTCTCGAGCACCATCAGCAGGAGTACGGCGATGGCGCCGTACGACCCCACGACATCCGTCGCGAAGGTCACCAGCGGGCCGGTGATGTCCGGCACGGCCTAGCCCCTCACGGGCGCGGACAGGTCACCGGCATGCGCCGGTGACCTGCGGCGGGAAGCGCGCATCTAACCTGCGATCGCGTCGATCTCGCCCCGCACGGCTCGCATCTCGCCCACCAGACGCGTGACCTCACCGTCAAGGTCGGTCACGCCTTCGTGCTGGCGATACGTCGCATGCCCAAGCTCTTCTGCGAGGGCGTTCAGGCGACGGCGAAGCTTCAGCTCCTCGCCCTTGTCCCGCGCCTCGTTGGCGCCCTTGCGAGCGGCATCCTCGGCCTTCTTCGCGACATCCTTCGCCCTGTCCATCAGACCCATTGCAACCTCCGTATCCACGCCGTTGATCCGATGCTAGACCGCTCCACCGCGACGGTCCGCCAGCCACGTCCCGGTCGCGACGATGGTCGCGAGGATCGAGATGATGAGCGCCACCACGATGCCCCACGATTGGTCGCGAATGTCCATGAGCGACACCAGCACGTACACGAACGTGATCGACGTGAGGTACGCGGCGACGCCGGTGCCCGGGATGCGCGGCAACTCGTACTCGAAGGCATCGGCGAGCGAGATGAGCGCGGCGCCCAGCGCGACGGCGAGCGCCAGCCACGCGGAGTCACGGTCCCAGGCGCGCAGACCGGGCGATCCCCACTCGAAGAACAGGCTGATGATGAACGCGGCGTTCAACACGGCAACGGCGATGAGCCGCTCGCGACGGTCAAGGGACTTCAGGTAGTTCACGAATCCGCCTTTCGCACGCTAACCACGACGATCAAGTGTCCACGCAGCGGCGGACAGGAGGAACGCCCCGGCAGAGAGCCCGAATGCAGTCCACGCGCCGTAGCGGATCTCCTGACCGGGGATCAGGACGAGGGCGGTATAGAAGACGCCCATTCCCATGAGGAACGTGGCAATGGCTGGCACGGGCAGGGCCCGGAAGCCCTCCTGGCTCACTCCGTCAAGGAGCAGGAGCAGCGCGCCGAGGGCAACCACCACCAGCGCCAGCCACGAGGAGTCGATGATGCTCCAGCCCGTGACGGAGTCGCCCGTGCCGAACCACGGCAGGAACAGGCTGCCCACCCACAGGCCGCCGACCACGGCGCCCACGAGTTCGAATCTCTCCTCAGCGCCGAACCGTGCCAGCGGAATCCCCTTCAAGTGGCTGCCGTACCGGGCAGGGCGAGTCTACCCACGCGGGCAGCGCGCGCCGCGCAGTGTTACCGCGACTCCTCGCGGTTCAACGCGACCGTCAGGCCGAGCCCCACCAACGAGAAGATGAGCGCGAGCCAGACGCCGTATCCGAGCCCGTCGATGGTGAAGATGAACACCACGGCATAGAAGACCAGCAGCGATGCGAGGTACGAGCACAGGGCAGCAGGCCGCACACGGATGGGTATCTCCATGCCCAGGGCCTCGGCGGCGAGAATGCCGCCCGCCACGAGGGCGATGACCAGCACGATCGGCCATGCGCCGATGTCGGTGCCGGAACTCGAGAATGGGCCCACTGACTGCCACTTCAGGAAGAGCGAGATGATGAAGAGGAGCATGGCAACAGCCGCTCCCAACATCTTCTGCTCGCGCGTGATCTCCCGCAGGTCCACAGGTCCTCCTCTGGGCGCAGAACTCAACGGTGCCGATTTCGACGCGCCGCGGATACCCCCTGCTACACGAGGGCGAACGGGGGATTGTGGCCCGGCACCACCACCGCCGGCGCCAGGGCGCGGATCGCCCGATAGGCCTCCAGGTGGGCGTCGCGCTCGTCAAGATCCCCGGGCGGATCCATCGAGTCGAACCAGGTGGGATCGGGCCCCAGGGCGTCGCCCGCGAGCACCACACGCGCATCGGCGCACTCGACGACCACGGCCACGTGACCGGGTGCGTGGCCGGGCGTGTGAATCCAGGTGAGCCCCGGGCGAATCTCCCCCGCACCGCCACGCACGACGTCGAGCGGCACGTCGTCCAGGATTCCTCGCTGGCGCCGCGCGTGGGCCGTGCCCAGCTCCTCCTCGTGCACCCACACCTCCTGCACTCCCGACAGCTGCGGAAGCGCGGAGAGGTGGTCCGAGTGCAGGTGCGTCATCACCACCGTGCGGATGTCCCCGGGATCGATGCCGTGGGCCCGCAGCGCACCGGAGAGCATGTCTCCCTGCATCTGGTAGCCGGGGTCCACGATGATCGGCTCGGGGCCGGTCAGCAGCACCGTGTTGGGCCAGGCGATCATTCCGGGCACGGCGCCATCAAGCCTGCGGTACGCGGCAAATGTGCCGGCGTTGCTGGCGGCGCGCATCTCCACCATCTCGTCGCCCAGAAGGCCCAGAACGATGCGATGGGCCGGTACCAGCACCTGCCATTTCCAAGGGCCACCCGCCATCGTGCCTACACCTCGCGGGAGGGTGTGCGCGTACGCGCGGACCCCGTGCCCCGTGCGTAACACGGGGCCTCCAGGAAGGCGCCGACGGGGTCCGGGGACCGGCGACGAAGCCGCTCCATCCGCACCAGAATGGCCGACCGCACAGGGGCGGCAACGGGCGACGCTGCAAGGCCAAGCAAGCCCGCCCCGATGATCAGCCCACCGCGGCGGCGCGGCACGCCGCTACTTCAACAACGCCAGGAACTCGTCGACCGGGATCGCGGTCAGCGTCTGGAAGTGCGCCGTCCCGCGAGCCGCGAGTTCGACGGACACCCTGGCGATGACCCGCTCGTCCGGGGCCTCGACGATGTTCACGAAGTCATACGGGCCGAGCACCGCCCACTGCTGGACGACGCGGGCGCCCATCTGCTCAATCTCCTGGTTTACCTCCTTGAGGCGACGCGGATTCGCCTTAAGGGTGCCGGCACCGTGTGGGCTGAGCGTGCTGAGCAGAATGTATGTGGGCACTCATCCTCCTGTGATCGAGCCGCCGTGGCCCGAGCCTACCAGCCACACCCGCTCACACCGTAGCGGCCCGCACTCGTGCCGGGTGCGCGGCCATTAGGATGCAGGCATGAGCACCCGGGATGACGACCGCGGCGCACGCGGGGCCGTCCCAGGAGTGGTGGCCGTCGCGGGCGCCATCCTCGCGATCAGCGTGTTCCTGCCCTGGTACACGGCGGATGTGGCACCGCCATTCGCGGCGGCGTCAAGTTCCGGATGGGACTCCACGACCATGGCGCGGATCGTGTTCGCCATCGGAGTGATGATCACCATGAGCGCAGTGCTGATCCTGCTTGACATGCGCGGCATCCTGCTGTTGGACGCCGGGGTCGTGGGAGCGCTCTCCTGGCTGTGCCTCGGGCTCGCGCTCGCGGCGACCGCGTTGGTCGCCTGGCGTCTCGTGCGACCGCCCGGCCCGGTGGAGTTCCTCGCGCGCGACGTCGGACTCTTCATCGCCCAGGGTGCAGCCGTCGTCGCCCTCGTTGCAGCCCTCGGCGCCGTTCGACCCCGCTCCTGACGTCTCGCGCCCGGGAGGGCCGCCAGTGATCCGCATCGAGCGCACCATCACCGTGGCCATCCCTCCGCAGGAGGCCTTTCGCCTCACGGCAGGCGTCGACAGGGCCGCAGAGTGGGATCCCGGCGCGGCGGTCAGGCCACCTCACGGTGGTGGGGCTCGAAGACGAGAGCCCCGTCCTTCACGGTCACCTCCACCTCGTCGCCGGGACGCACCGCGCCCGTCAGCATCTCCATCGCAAGAGGGTCCTGCAGCCGCTTCTGGATGACCCGCTTGAGGGGCCGCGCTCCGTAGGCCGGGTCGTAGCCCTCGTCCCCGATGCGCTCGCGCGCCTCGGGGCTGAGCACCAGCGTGATGTCCTGTTCTGCGAGGCGCTCATCGAGGCGGACCACCTGTAGGTCCACCACGCGATCGATGTGCGAACGATCGAGACGGCTGAACGTGACGATCTCGTCGACGCGGTTCAGGAACTCCGGCCGGAAGTGATCGCGCAGCGCCGCGAGTACGCGCTCTCGTGCGATCTCATCGTCGATGCCCTCGGCCAGGAACTGGCTGCCGATGTTCGAGGTCATGATCACGACCGTGTTACGGAAGTTCACGACCCGTCCCTGTCCATCGGTCAGGCGTCCGTCGTCCAGCAGCTGCAGCAGTACGTTGAAGATGTCCGGGTGAGCCTTCTCGATCTCGTCGAGGAGCAGCACGGCGTACGGTCGGCGGCGTACGGCCTCGGTCAGCTGGCCACCCGCTTCGAACCCGACATAGCCGGGAGGCGCGCCGATCAGGCGCGCGACCGTGTGCTTCTCCATGTACTCGCTCATGTCGATTCGCGTCATCGCGTGCTCGTCGTCGAACATGAACTCCGCAAGCGCCCGGGCGAGCTCGGTCTTGCCCACGCCGGTCGGGCCGAGGAAGATGAATGAGCCGATTGGGCGCGCAGGGTCGGACAGGCCCGCCCGAGATCGCCGAAGCGCATTCGCGACGGCCTGAACGGCCTCGTCCTGCCCGATGACACGCTCGTGCAGGCGGTCCTCCATATGGACCAACTTCTCCACCTCACCCTCGAGCAGACGGTTCACGGGGATCCCGGTCCACGCGGCGACGACCTCGGCCACATCCTCCTCCGAGACCTCCTCCTTGAGCATGCGCCGGTCCGACTGCCGGGCGTCCAGCTCATCCTGGGCCTCGATGAGCCCGCGTTCCAACTCAGGCACCGTGCCGAACTTCAGCCGTGCGGCACCTTCGAGGTCCGCGTCCCGCTCGGCGCGTTCCAACTCGGTGCGCGCACGCTCAAGGTCCTCCTTCAGGGAGCGAATGCGGGTGATCGCGCCCTTCTCCTCCTCCCAGATCGCTCGCATGCCGTCGGCCTCCTCACGAAGGTCCGCCAACTCGGCCGCCACACGCTCGCGACGCTCCACCGACGCGGGGTCGGTCTCGGCCTGCAGGGCCTGCTCCTCGATCTCGAGCTGAATGACGCGGCGCTGCACCACGTCGAGCGCCTCGGGCACCGAATCGATCTCGATGCGCAGGCGGCTTGCCGACTCGTCAATGAGGTCGATCGCCTTGTCGGGAAGGAAGCGGGATGTGATGTAGCGATCCGACAGCCGGGCCGCGGCCACGAGGGCGGAGTCCTTGATGCGCACCCCGTGATGAACCTCGTAGCGCTCCTTCAGCCCACGCAGAATCGCGATGGCCGCGTCGACCGACGGCTCCCCCACCATCACCGGCTGGAAGCGGCGCTCAAGCGCGGCGTCCTTCTCGATGTGCTGGCGATACTCATCGAGGGTGGTGGCGCCCACCGCGCGCAACTCGCCGCGCGCCAGCATGGGCTTCAGCAGGTTGGCGGCGTCCACCGCACCCTCCGCCTTGCCGGCGCCCACGATCGTGTGCAGCTCATCGATGAAGAGGATGATCTCGCCCTCGGCATCGGCGATCTCCTTGAGGACCGCCTTCAGACGGTCCTCAAACTCGCCGCGGTACTTCGAGCCCGCGATGAGGGCGCCGATGTCGAGCGAGATCACGCGCTTGCCCGCCAGCCCCTCCGGCACGTCACCCGACACGATGCGCTGGGCGAGCCCCTCGACGATGGCGGTCTTCCCCACGCCGGGCTCGCCGATGAGCACCGGGTTGTTCTTGGTGCGACGCGAGAGCACCTGAATCACACGCCGCACCTCCTCGTCCCGACCGATGACGGGGTCGAGGCGGCCTGCGACGGCGGCCTGGGTGAGGTCGCGCCCATACTTCTCGAGGGACTGGTACTTCTCCTCGGGATTCGGATCGGTGACGCGTGCCGAGCCCCGCACCTGTCGCAGAGCGCCCATCAGGGCGTCGCGGGTGACGCCAGCCCCCTGCAGGGCCTG
>Ga0209514_10004520_pt1 | contig 18627 bp, 21 predicted proteins | sample Subgrocontami58m_FD_187452 | JGI IMG/M metagenome (GOLD analysis project Ga0209514, IMG submission 187452) | Subsurface groundwater microbial communities from S. Glens Falls, New York, USA - GMW37 contaminated, 5.8 m (SPAdes) (version 3) | ecosystem: Environmental > Aquatic > Deep subsurface >...
CCGCCACGCCGTGATTACCAACCAGCTGGTTTTGGTGTTGTGCGGCAGCGCTTTAAAAAACAAAGGCGTGCAGTTTTTACTGGACGCGGTTTGCGATTATCTGCCTTCGCCGCTGGAAATTCCCCCGGTTGAAGGTTTTATGGCCGATGATCCCGATCAAAAAGTCATCTGTAAACCGGATGACAGCGAACCCTTTGCCGCTTTGGCTTTTAAAATCGCCACTGATCCGTTTGTGGGCAAACTGTGTTTTTTCCGCGTTTATTCCGGCACGCTTAAAGCCGGTTCTTATATTTACAACACCACCACCGGCGAAAGAGAAAGAGTGGGCCGGATTTTAATCATGCACGCCAATCACCGCGAGGAAACAGACGAAGTTCACGCGGGCGATATCGCGGCTTTAGTGGGCATGAAATCCACCTATACCGGCAATACGCTGTGTTCCGAAGACCGGCGGCTGGTGCTAGAATCCATTACTTTCCCGGATCCGGTTATTAGCGTGGCCATTGAGCCAAAAACCAAGCAGGATCAGGAAAAAATGGGCACGGCCATGCAAAAGCTGATGGAAGAAGATCCGACCTTCCGCGTTAAAACCGACGAAGAGACCCTGCAAACCATTATTTCCGGCATGGGCGAACTGCACTTGGATATTATCGTGGACAGAATGAAAAGGGAATTTAAGGTTGAATGCAACGTGGGCAAGCCCCAGGTGGCTTACAAAGAAACCATCAGGGGCGAAGCCGAAGCCGAAGGCAAATACATCAGGCAATCGGGCGGCCGCGGCCAATACGGCCATTGCTATATTAGCATCAAGCCGTTGGCCAGAGGCAAGGGTTATGTTTTTGTTGATGAAATCAAGGGCGGCGACATTCCCAAGGAATTTATTCAGCCCATTAACAAGGGCATTAAGGAAGCGGCTGATAACGGCGTTTTGGCCGGCTATCCGTTTATTGATTTTGAAGCCACGGTCTTTGACGGTTCTTATCACGACGTTGACTCTTCCGAAGCGGCCTTTAAAATCGCCGGCTCTATGGCTTTTCAATCAGCGGCCCGCAAAGCCGGGGTGGTGTTGCTGGAACCGGTGATGAAAATTGAAATCGTGACCCCTGAAGAATTTATGGGCGATGTGATCGGCGACCTTAACTCCAAGCGCGGCCAGATTAATGAAATGACCGATAGAGCGCAAATGAAGGTGATTGACGGCATGGTGCCCTTGGCCTCCATGTTCGGCTACGCCACTTCTTTAAGATCATTGACCCAGGGCCGGGCTTCTTACTCCATGGAATTTGACCATTACGCCGAAGTGCCTAAAAACGTGGAAGCGGAAATTGTGGAAGCCAGAGGGAAGAAATAATTTAAATTTAAAAGGCCTTGCCGACCTCCCCTATTTCCCCTCCTTATAAAGGAGGGGATTAAGGGGTGGTAGTCGGCAAGGCCTTTTCTGATCGCCGCTTTTCTTTTTGAGGAATTTTTGCTATAATTTTATTACTTAACAATTAAACCTGACAATTCTTATGTTTGAGGAAAAAAAAGGCAACTTCTTTGCCGGTTTAAACCCAAAAACAACTTTCATCTTTGGCTTAGTGGCCGGACTGCTGCTGTTGTGCACTGTCGGTTTCTTTATTTTACTGACCAACGTGATGTCGGGCAAAACGGGTTCGCCTTCCGCTAAAGCCAATAATCAGGCCGTGGTTTTGGGCAATGATACTGTGCCAAGCGGAGCCCCTGATTCAGCCGGCAATAACCCGGTCAATATCAAGCTTTCCGGAGATGAATACATTAGAGGCAATAAAGACGCCAAAGTCAAAATCGTGGAATTTTCCGATTTCCAATGTCCGTTTTGCTCAAAATTCCATCCGACCATGCAACAGGTCATGGCCGAGTACGGCGATAAAGTGGCCTGGATCTATAAGCACTTTCCTTTAGATAGTTTGCATCCGCAAGCCCGTCCGGCCGCTGAAGCCAGCGAATGCGTGGGTGAGCAAAAAGGCAGCGATGGCTTTTGGCAGTTTACCGACGGCATTTTCGCCAATCAAACCAGAGTAGGCGCGGCTTTGTTTGAAGAACTAGCTCAAAAAGCCGGGGCTAACCTGGATAAATTCAAAGAGTGCGTTTCTTCCCGTAAATTCCAGCGAAAAGTGGAAGCTGACTATCAGGAAGGTCTTTCCTACGGCGTGGACGGCACCCCAGGCAGTTTTATCAATGGCGTGCCGGTCAGAGGCGCCTTGCCTTATGAATCCGTTAAGCAGATTATTGATTCCCAGCTTTAATTTTACCGCAGTTGATTTTTGGCGGCGATTGTGTTAAACTAAACACGTTATGATGAAAAAGGTTCTAATTATCTTATCCTTGCTGTTTGTCTTAGCCATCGCGCTAATGCCTTTTGCTTTGTCTAGTTGCGGCATGAACGGTTTCCATATAAGCGTTGGCTCGGCGGCTAGCGCCTGCGGTTCTCATCTCAACTTTACCCACCTCTCTTTTATGAGAGCCGTTTTGACCTTGGGTTTGGTGGTGAGCATCGTGGTTTTGGCTGCTTACCCGGCCTTTTATCGGATTTTTTCTTTTACTTCACATAAAGAATCGTTTAAATTCTGTAAAGAGAAATTATCCTCATTAAGGCAAAAATTCATCAGCTCTTTATTTAAGCCCTTTGACCAGCTGGCTTTGGCTTATTCCAGCGGCTTGGTTCAGCCAAAATTATTTTCTCAAGTTTTATAAGATTAATGGTTATAGGCGAATTGGTAAATTTGCCCGGCGTAAAATTTTTTTAGCCAACCATTAATCTCACTCCACTCTCTTTAGAGTTTTTTTGTTATCTTAAAAATTTCTTGATGAATAAATTATATGCGTAATCGTAAAATGAAAAAAAGCCATTGGCTGATTTGCGGGTTAATAGTGGTCGGAGCCGTTATTGTTACTGCCGTTTATTCCGGCCAAAACAACGCGTCAGTCAAAGCGGATCAAAGCCAGTCCGCTGCTCCGGCGGCCAAAGTCCAAAGCCAAATAACCGTTCAAAACGACTTTTATGATTTTGGCACGATCGCCATGAAAAACGGCTTGGTCAGACAGGTATATAAACTGACCAACCAAGGTCAGCAACCAATTACCATTAAAAAGGCCTACACTTCCTGTATGTGCACTAAGGCCAACATCATCAGCCAAAGCGGCAAAGTAACCGGACCGTTTGGCATGCCGGGCCATGGCGGCGCTGTCAGTCGCGCCAATGTGACCATTCAGCCGGGCGAGGAATTCAGCGTTGAATCGGTGTTTGATCCGGCGGCTCACGGCCCGTCAGGCATTGGCCTGGCTAACCGGACGATTTATCTGGAAACCAATTCCTCGGCTACGCCAAAAGTCGAATTAAAATTCAGCGTCAATGTTACCAATTAACCCTAAGTCACTATGGATGTAATTTTAGGCGGTTCCATTATTGCTTCGTTTATCGCCGGGATGGTGGCATTGTTCGCGCCCTGCTGCATTACCGTGCTGTTGCCGGCCTATTTGGCTTCGGCCTTCAAGGAAAAAAGAAATCTGTTAAAAATGACTTTTGTCTTTTTTGCCGGCATCAGCGTGATTTTGCTGCCCATCGGTTTGGGCGCGGCCGGCTTAGCCGAACTGTTCAACGACTTCCACAAAGAGCTGTATATTGCCGGCGGCTTGCTGATGCTGGTTTTGGGCGTAATGTCGGTGTTAGGCAAAGGCATGGCCATTATTCCCATGTCCAAACGCTTAAAAGGCGGGCTGGACGTTGGCAGCAGCCAGTCGGTTTTTGTCCTAGGCATGTTTTCCGGAGCGGCCACGGCCTGTTGCGCGCCGGTTTTGGCCGGCGTCATGACTTTAGCCGTTATTTCCGGAGCGTTTTGGAAAGCCATTTTACTGATCTTTGTTTATATTTTTGGCATGGTTTTTCCGCTCTTTATTCTGGCTTATTTTTACGACAAATTAAAAATAGCGGAAACCAAGCTGATTAAAGGCAAATTATGGGAAGTTCAGCTGGCTGGGAAAACGTTGTTTGTCCATTCCACTAATTTGCTGGCCGGTTTGATTTTTTCCCTAATGGGAGGAGTGTTGCTGTATCTGGCTTGGTCCGGCAACATGTTTTGGTCGCCAGCTTGGCAGGCCAAGCTGGGAGAGGGTCTTAACCAATGGTCAATTAAAATCTTTCCGCTTTTAAGCCAAGTGCCCGAAATTATCTGGGCGCTGGTAATTGTCTTAATTTTCCTCGCCCTGTTTTATTGGATGAAGAAAAAAACTAATCATTAATTAACAAGCTCTATGCAAAAAATAATGTTTAGGCCGCAAGGTTTTTGGGGAGCGTTCGGTTTGGTTTTACTCCTGCTCTTAGTTAATCAGTGGCAGATTTTTTCCCTGGCCGCGGCAACGGGGATGAAAATGATGCCGATAAATTTTTCTTTTGGCCAGACCGTCAGATTAACCGGCGACTTGGCCAAAGACGCGGCCAAAGTCATTTTGCTCACGGGCGTGCCCAAAGTGTACGGCGCTGGACTGGGGGTCAGTTATATTCATCCCAGCCAGGTTAATGACATGAATCAGATGATCGCGGCCATGAGCAAGTATGATCCTGATTATGGCAGTTCGCCTATTCAACTTGAAGGCGATCCTTTGCAAAGATATATTGATATCGGTTTGAGAATCGCCTGTGAATATTGCTGCGGCGCCAAGGCCTTGATTACCCAGACGGGTAAGGCGGCTTGCGGCTGCGCCCATTCGCAGGCCATGCGCGGCCTGTCCGCTTACCTATTGCAGAATCACGGCAGTGAGTTCACCAACGATCAGATTTTGCAGGAATTGGCCAGATGGAAAGGCCTGTATTTTCCCAAGCAGATGATGCAGAAATACATGGAGCAGGTTCAAAGCGGGGAGTACACGCCGGATATGGCGGCTTTAGTGATGGGCTTAAAAATCAAGGCCTCCAGCGGTCAAGCCACGCCGTTGCCGAGCGACCTTGATTTACCTAACATGGCCGGCGGCTGTTAGTTTAAACTAAGCTCGCTCGAGCAAGTAAAAATTTTTTATCCTCGTATCCCTTCCCTCGCTAACGCTCGGGCGGGTACCCTACCTCGGCCTAAAAATTTTTTCTTGCCCTCACTCGCTTGGTTAAAATTTATAAATTAATATTCAAAAATATGTCTGAAGAAAATATCTTAACTAAAGAAATTAGCGCCATCACTCAAGCGATTAGGCCAAAAAAATCAAAGCCAAAAAATAAAAGGTTTTATTTTACCGGCGCTCTGCTAATTATGGGTTTGCTGTTGATTGTTCAAACAGTCCAGTTGTCTTTGTTAAAAGCCCAAGTTAGCCAAGGGTCTTTTGGCTCAAAAGCATTAATCACACCGGCAGCGACCGGGGGTGATTTGCCTAACATGGCCGGCGGCTGCTAGTTTAATGTCATTCCGACCGACGACCGAGCGTAAGCTCGGGAGGAGCGGAGGAATCCCTTATCGTTTGTTTTAAACGGATAAGCGATTCCTCGACTCCCCCGTAAACGAAACTTCGTTTCTACGGGGTCGCTCGGAATGACAAAAGGATTCATAATTCATAATTCAATTCTATGATTAACAGAAAGATGGTTAAATATCTATGGCTGGCGCCAATTGGTTTGCTGGTAATTTTAGTTCTGTATAACAATTGGCAGGTCGGCTGGCTCAATGTCAAGGTCAATCAGGAAAAAGCCAAAGCCAAGGAAGCAGCGCGGCCGGCCAATTTGGAAGTGACTTTACTGCAATCGGCCGATTGTCCTCTTTGTTCAAGTTTGGATCCTTATTTGGATTATTTGGAAAAAAACGGAGGGCAGTTGAATAAAATCAATCAAGTGGACGTTAAGTCGGCTGAAGGCCAGGCCTTGGCGCAAAAGTATCAAATTAACAAGGCGCCGGGTCTGATTGTGGCGGGCGAACTGGCTAAAAAAGAAACGCTGAAAAAGTTTTTTGACGCCAACGGCGAAATCATTGACAATATTTTTGTGTTCCGCAATGTTTTTCCGCCTTACTATGACTTGTTAAATAGTTCGGTCAAAGGCCTGGTCAATCTAACCATGATTAGGGATTCTGCCTGTACGGAGTGCTATGACGTCAGCGCTCATCAAAAAATAATCGAGAACTTTGGGGTAAAATTAAATGAGGTTAAGGAAGCGCTGTCCAACAGCGCCGCAGGCCAAGCCCTGATTAAGCAATACCAATTGCCTTATTTGCCGACCATTGTCCTTTCTCCGGAAATCGAGCTTTATCCTCAAGTGCGCCAATTGTGGCCCCAACTTGGCCAAATCAGCGCTGACGGCAGTTATGTTTTTACCGAAGGAGTCAAGCAAATGGGCGTTTATCATGATTTGGCTTTGGGTAAAATTGTTAAACCGGCCCCGTCTAATCAAAGCCAGAGCGCTCCGGCGGTAAATCAGGAGCCGATTAATCAACCTTAATAAAAATTATGCATAATCACAACAATAATAAAGAAAGTTTTGGGATGATGTGGCTGATGATGCTGTGTTGCGCTTTGCCGATTCTCCTGTTAGTTTTATTTGGAGGCAAGCTAGCGGGCAATTCAATTTGGCTCATTTTTGGCGTCATGGCAATGGTCATGGTAGTTCATTTGTTTATCCATAGGCATCATCGGCCTTCAGACGAGGAATCTCATCAAGATAAACATCAAGATAATAAAGACAATTCACACTCCGGCCGCGGCTGCCATTAGCCGCCCTTCCGGTAACCAACGCGTTCTTGAGAAAATTTTGTTAGTTAATGGTTTCTTATGAGTTTATGAATAAGTTAATTACTTCAATTTTTATCGTGGCTGGTTTGGGCTTAATCTGGTCAATCAGCGGTTTTTTCAGTTTGTCCGGGCAAAGCAGGGTTGCCAATTCGGCCGTTAGTAATAATTCGGATCTTAATTACGAGCAGGCCTTGGCAGCGGAACAAACCGATAAATGTCAAACTCCGCCCGGTTATACCGACGAGGAATGGCTGGAACACATGAACCATCATCCCGACCGTTACGCCGAGTGCTTAAATCAGTAGACAAATGCCACTAAGAAATAAAGCCATTATTTTTGGTTTGCTCGGTGGAATATCCTTGGCCTTGTTTTATCTGACTGTGAGCTGGCTGGCCATGCCTACTGTTCAGGCAGTTTGGGATAACATCAGCCAGTTTTGGTATTTAATGATCATGCTGATTGTCGGTTTTGGCTGGCAGGTCGGTTTGGCGGTCAAAATCAAGGATTGCGGGCAAGGGCAAAAAACCGTGGCTGGCGCTTCCGGGGCCATGTCGGCCGGCGCTATGCTGGCTTGTTGCGCCCATCATCTAACCGATTTTTTGCCGCTGTTGGGCTTAAGCGGCGCCGCTATTTTTTTGGTCCAATATCAAAAACCTCTATTGATTTTGGGCGTAGTTATCAATTTACTAGGTTTGGCATATATGTTAAAATCGTATGGTAAGGTTAAACGGATAAACAGCAGTGAGAATGATTTATCAATCAGGTAAGCGGGTCTTTGCCGATTGGCGCTATGCTTTATTGGCTTTATTATCGTCTTTACTGATTATTTTAATCAGCGTTTGGCTGCCTAATAAAAGTTTGTTGGGTTATATTTTTAGCGCCAGCAATTTAAGTTGGGTGGAAAAGTTTGCTTTCTTATTGGGTTCTTTTGGCATTTTGGGCTCTAATTTCAGCTTTTTTTCCCGCTCGGTGATAATTATTTTAGCTTTGCTGTCAGGGATTAATCTGGCTTTTTTGGTTTATTTTTTAAAGAGCAGAATTAAGTCCGCCGCCGCCAACGGTCTAGGTTTTTTGGGAATTATCAGCGGGCTAGTGGGCATTGGCTGCGCTTCGTGCGGGTCGGTGATTTTATCCTCCATTTTCGGTTTTACGGCCGCCTCCGGTTGGTTAGGATTTTTGCCCTGGCAAGGAGTGGAGTTTGCCGTTTTCGGCCTGGCGTTATTATTATTTTCCATCTTTTTGCTGGCTAAAAAAATTCAGAATCCTTTGGTCTGCAAAATCAAGTAATAGGCAATTAATAACTTAACATGCCTTTGTGTCTCAATATTCAACTAAAGTCTATGAATATGAGGTTTTGGGACGCATTGGGTTTTCACCAAATTTTATGTTATAATTATCTAGCATATGGAAATCGCCACTAAAAAATTTACTAATTTTCTCTTAGTTTTCGGGCTTATTGCCTTTCTCTCGGTAGCATTTTTTGGTGCGTTCCACATTATGGGGATGCAGACGCAAAGTGATGGAACAATGGGCGGTTGTTTATTTACCGGCATAGATGAAATCTGTACCATGCCCCTCGCTGAACATCTCACAGCGTGGCAGAGCATGTTCACAAGTATTCCTGCCAAATCGACCATCCTTTATCTTGTCGTATTGGCCTTTGCTTTACTTCTCTTTGCCTCGGCTTTTCTCAAAAGATATTTTATTTGGGCGGTGGAGCGGCTTGCGGCCATTCAGAGGCTCTACCTCGTACATCATCCGAATCCCTCGCTTTTCAATCCTTTACAAGAAGCTTTCTCTCAAGGGATCCTCAATCCAAAAATCTACTAAATAGGTAGCAGTTTTATATTTGCGGTTTCCCCCAATTCTTACTATTGGTCGTGTTGGGAAAGCTCTCCGCAGGTATTTTGTATTTCACCTAATATGTTCTACCTATGTCTCAACCACTTAAAAAAGTAAAACTTAAAATTCACGGCATGCATTGCGCAAGCTGCGAGGTTCTAATTGAGCGAAAATTCAAAAAAGTTTCCGGCGTGGAGAAGGTGTATGTCAGCCACCATAACGGTAAGGCGGAACTTTTCTGCTCGGCGGACCCAAATATCCACGAGCTGGATAACGTGGTGAAGTCAGACGGCTATCGTGTATCTCTTTGGCAGAATCAGCATCAGGTGACGCATCCGGAAACTCGCAAGAACACCTGGAAAGACTACTTTCAAATAGGCGGGATTTTCCTTGTGATTGTTTCCGCGTACTATATTCTCAAACAGTTCAATCTTGTGCCGAGTCTTGGCATTGCAGAACATATGAGCTATGGTCTCGTGTTCCTCATCGGATTGTTTGCCGCCGTGTCAACATGTATTGCCGTTGTAGGAGGGCTCTTGCTCGCGGTTGCTGAAAAGTTCAACGAACTGCATCCAGAGCTAAACGGCATTCAAAAATTCAGGCCTCATATGTACTTTAATGCAGGACGCATTGTCGGCTATACCGCCTTTGGTGCCGCTGTCGGAGGCTTGGGTTCAGTAATCTCGTTGTCGCCCCAATTCAATGGATATCTGACTGTGCTGGTTAGTATTGTCATGCTCATGCTTGGATTCCAGTTGCTTCACCTCTTCCCATGGATGAGGCGATTCAGTCCGAAGATGCCTAAATTCATCGGACATAAAATTCATGATTTGAGCGGCAAAGAAAGCAAAGGCACACCGTTTGTTCTTGGTGCGTTCACATTCTTTTTGCCGTGCGGATTCACGATGGCCTTACAACTGTACGTCTTGGCAACCGGCGATTGGAAAATCGGTGCGCTGACAATGCTCGTTTTCTCGCTGGGAACACTGCCAGCGTTGCTTTCTCTTAGCGCCATCACCAGTTTTGCTAAAGGAGCATTTCAGCGGCACTTTCTTAAGTTCGCCGGCGTGCTCGTGGTAATGCTTGCGGTCTTTAACATTAACAATGGCTTGGCCCTTACCGGCTCTAACTTCAATCTCGCCTCGGCATTCACATCTGATAAAGGCATTGCCGAAGCTGGTGTTACGCCGACATCCCAAATTGTCGATGGAAAGCAGATCGTAAAAATGAAAGTGAGCGGATATAGTTATACGCCCAGTAAATTCACTGTCGTGCAGGGAGCGCCTGTTGAGTGGCAAATTGATGGTGGTGGCGCTGTTGGATGTGGACAGGTGCTGGTCATGCCCACACTAGGCACTAGTAAGTACCTCTCCCCACAGGGGATCACAACTATCACGTTCACACCAACAGAAACCGGCACGATCCCATTCAACTGCAGTATGGGGATGATGACGCGCGGCGCGGCGTTTACGGTAATACCAAACACTACTGGAGTTGTCGGGGTAAAAGTTGAAGCTCAAGTCAATGCAAATACATCGACTTGCGATCCGACGATTATGAATTGTATCGAGTCGCAAAAAGTCGCTCTGGAAGTCTCGCGCGAGCGTGGCGTGTATCCGGGCTCGCTGACGGTCAAAAAGGGCGTGCCCGTTGATTTAACAATAAACTCCAAAGTTCAGCTTGGCGGTTGTATGTCGGTTTGGGTCATTCCGGAGTATAACGTCACTATTCCCATGAAGGTCGGCATTAATAAAGCATCTTTTACACCCACAAAGACAGGCACAATTGCCATGACCTGTAGTATGGGAAGTAGGATGGCACAGTTTAACGTAATTAATTAGCTATGAAAAACATCTTAAAAATATGTCTTAATCCAAAAGTCCTAGTTGGCATAGGAGTCGTGATTCTGCTGGCGTACATCTTTGCCCCAGAGCTTGCCAGATACTCGTGGATTCTACTTGTACTCGCCTGTCCGGTAGCGATGATATTTATGATGGCTGGAATGAATCATAATCGCGACAGACCGGATAAGGTATTTGCATGCCCAGAATGTGGTCTTTCTTACAAGGAAGCCGAGTGGGCAAAAAAATGCGCGGCGTGGTGCAAAGAACACCATAGTTGCAACTTGGAAATTACTAAACACGCAGTCAAATAAATCGAATTAATCATTATCACCTTTATTAATATAATAGAAATTACTATGACAGAACATGAAATTCAACAAAATCCTCGCGGGCTCTCAGCACTGCGTCCCAAGACCGCATTCATGCTGGGGTTGGGCAGCGTCTTAGTTCTGGCGTTTATCGTCGGTTTCTTTGTTATGCTAGCGATCGTGCTCAAAGGCAAAGATACTCCCGCAACCGCTGGCGCAACTCTACCAACAACTACTATCGTCCAACCGCCAAGCGCGGCGGCCGGTCAGCCGCTTGGCAATCAGCCAAGCGGTCCTGTAAATGTTTCTGCGGACGATGATGCATTTCTTGGCAAAGAAAATGCGCCTGTAACAATTATTGAGTTCAGCGACTTCCAATGTCCGTTCTGCAGAAGGTTCTGGAAAGAAACGCTTCCCCAAATAAAACAAGCTTACATTGATACAGGCAAAGTAAAGTTTGTCTATAGAGATTTTCCTTTACCGTTTCATGCGGGGGCTACGCCTGCTGCTGAAGGAGCTGAATGCGCGCGTGAGCAGGATAAATTTTGGCAACTACACGATGCTATATTCCAAGAACAGGATAATCAAGGGCAGGGAACCATTCAATTCACCGCTGATGATGTGAAGAAGTGGGCGGCAAAGATCGGACTCAATACTTCAAAATTCAATCAGTGTCTTGATTCGGGGAATTACAAACAGGAAGTTGAGAAAGATATTGCAGACGGTTCGGCCGCCGGAGTAAATGGCACCCCAGCCACGTTCATTAATGGACTACTGGTATCCGGCGCACAGCCATTTGCGGCTTTCAAGGTCATCATCGACGAAGAACTTAAGAAGTTAGGCAAATAGATACTAGGCAAACCACTACCATTAACATCAAAGGCACTCACTGTAACTCTTGCAAGCTCTTCATCGAGGATGTTTACAAAGAAATCAAAGGTGCGAAATCATGCGCCGTCAATTTCCAAACCGGTGAGACGACCATCGAGCATGACGAGAACTTTAACTGGCAGGCATTCAAGAAAGAGGCCGAATCATTAGGTGTGTATAAAGTCGAAGTCAATAAATAACTCTATGAACAAAATATCTAAAAATTATATATGGATCATTGTTGCAGTAGTCGTTGTTGGCGGTGGTATTATATTGCTTTCGCGCGGCGGCGATAATACTCCAAACAACTCCTCATCGAATAACTTATACCCTGAACAGTCTATTACCCATGGTCATGGTTTGGCGGTTGATGTGGCAGATCCGAACAAACTCTACATCGCGACACATCACGGTTTATTGGTGCTTATGAATGAAAAAGACCTCTATCGTATTGGGAGGAGTAAAGACGATTACATGGGCTTCTCACCTCATCCCACTGAAGCTAATGTTTTCTTTTCCAGTGGCCATCCAAGCACGGGAGGCAATATTGGCTTTCAAAAGTCTGAAGATGGTGGTGTAACGTGGAAGAAAATCTCAAATGGGACAAATGGGCCGGTTGATTTTCATGCAATGGCAGTCAGCCCGGTAAATCCCAACCTCGTGTATGGCTGGTTTCAAGGCAACCTCCAGCGAAGCACCGATCAGGGCAAAACGTGGGAAATCGTAAATCGTGATTTGCTACCGGTATATCTTGCGGCCGATACCAAAGACGAAAATATAGTTTACGCCGCCACGCCTCGAGGGCAAGGGGTAATGATGAGCCGCGATAAGGGCGCAACTTGGACATCCTTGTCGCCAGCCTTAGAGGGCGGAGCTATCTCGGTAATTGCCATTCATCCTCAAGATTCAAAGATCCTACTTACCTTTAGCGAGAAGCTGGGAGGACTTGGAAAAAGCACCGATGGCGGTACGACATGGAAAAAAGTTGCTGAAGGATTCAATGGCGAGACCATACTCCATATTGCCTTTAGCCGAAGTACGCCGAATATCGTTTATGCGCTCACTCACGAAAATAAATTGTACAAGAGTATGGATGCTGGAGATACGTGGACCCAAATTCGCTTTCTCTCTACGTCCTTATAAGGCAACGCGCAAAACAGGCAGTCTGCGTAGTTGACATTGATACCCCCTAGGGGGTATCATGGTTCTATGAAGACAGATCGAAAAAATAGACTCGTTCGGAGGCTCAAAATCATTGAGGGTCAAGTGAGAGGACTTCAGAGTATGGTGGATAAGGAAACCTATTGTATTGACGTTATTACTCAAACTTCAGCCATTAAGCAGGCCCTCTCCGGAATAGAAGACGTACTTCTTGAAAATCACCTTTCTACGTGCGTGATTGATCAAATTAGAAAAGGAAAAAACAACCAACCGACTAAGGAAATTTTGAAAGTATATAAACTTAAGCGCAAATAATTATAATGCAGATGATTCAATACATAATGAGCGGTTCGTGGGGATTCATAATGTTGGGATCACTTCAGATAATAATCCTTTAACTTAAACTGTATGAAAGAATTAAACTTCAAAATTGTTGGCATGCACTGTGCTTCCTGTTCCGCACGCAATGAAAAAAGTTTAAAAAAATTAACAGGCGTCAAAGACGCCGTGGTTAATTACGCCCTTGGTTCGGCTCGGGTGGAATATGATGAAACCCAGGTTCAAGAGAACGCTTTTAAAAAAGCGATTGAGGATAACGGCTATAAAATGGTTTTACCTGCCAACGCCGATGCTCAACATCAGTCAGACCATCAACATCACCAGCTGGGCAAAGCGGAGCCCGCAAATCAACAAATGGAACAGGGTTCGGGCGAACATCAGCATCTTAATGATGATGTCAGCCAAACCAAAAGCAAGGCGTTTTGGGCTTTGGCTTTGGCGACGCCGACTTTGCTGTTAGCCATGTTTAAGGTGAACTTGCCGGCTGAACTTGCCGGCTATAATTTAAGCGTTTGGTTGCAAGCGATTTTGGGCGTTATTGTTATTTTAGTCATCGGGCGGCAGTTCCACATTATCATGCTCAAACAGTTAAAAATGTTTTCCGCCAGCATGGATACTTTAATTTCTTTAGGCACTTTAGCGGCTTTGGTTTACAGTTTTTGGGCCATGGTCACGGGTGAAACGGAATTTTATTTTGAAACCGGCGCCATTATTACCGCTTTGATTTTGCTAGGCCGTTACTTTGAAGCCAAAACTCGGGGCCAGGCCAGCCAGGCCATTGCCAAATTGATGCAGTTGGGGGCCAAAGAGGCAATTATCTTGATTAATGGAGTCCAAAAAGCCGTGTTGATTGAACAAGTTAAAGTTGGCGACCGACTCTTGGTTAAGCCGGGCGAAAAAATTCCGGTTGATGGCAAGATTGTCCAGGGGCAGGCGAATGTTGACGAATCAATGCTGACTGGCGAAAGCATGCCAGTCGGCAAAAAAGCCGGGGATGAAGTGTTTGGCGCCACCATCAACCTTAACGGCTCCTTGACGATTGAAGCTACCAAAGTCGGCGCTGATACCATTTTGGCCCAGATTGTTAAAATGGTCAGCGACGCGCAAACCAAAAAAGCGCCTATCCAAAAACTGGTCGATAAGATTTCCGGAATTTTCGTGCCCATTGTTTTATTGCTGGCTGTAATTACCGCTGTTAGCTGGTATTTTACTACCGGTGATCTTTCCCAAGGCATTATCGCGGCCGTGGCGGTTTTGGTGATTGCCTGCCCGTGCGCTCTCGGGTTAGCCACGCCAACTGCTATTATGGTTGGTACCGGCCTGGGCGCTAAAAAGGGCATTTTAATTAAAAACGGCGAGTCCTTGGAAAGAGCCAAAAAAATAGACATTGTGGTTTTTGACAAAACCGGCACTTTAACCCAAGGCAAGCCGCGAGTGACCGACATTGTGCCGGTTCAAGATTTTTCGGCCGAGGAAGTTTTAACTTTAGCGGCCACGGTGGAAAATCTGTCCGAGCATCCCTTGGCCCAAGCCGTGGTTAAGTCGGCTCAAGAAAAAAAGCTGGCTCTTAAAAAGGTTGAAGATTTTATTAATTTGGCCGGCAAAGGAGTCAGGGCCAAAGTGGCCGGGCAGGAGGTGGTTATTGGCAATTCCCGCCTGTTAGCCGAATTAAAGATTGAGGCGCAGGCGCTAAGCAAATCGTTGGCCGTTTTGGAAGATCAGGCCAAGACCGTTGTTTTTGTGGTTAAAAATAATCAGGCCATCGGCCTGATTGCCATTGCCGATACTCTCAAAAGCGATGCTGTTGAGGCGTTGGCAAAGCTTAAAGCACTTGGTGTTAAAACTGCCATGATCACGGGCGATAATCACCCAACCGCCCAAGCCATTGCCAGAGAGTTGGGCATTACTGAAGTATTGGCTGAAGTTTTGCCGCAAGATAAGTCAGTGGAAGTCAAAAGGTTGCAGGATCAGGGTCTTAAGGTGGCTTTTGTAGGGGACGGCATTAATGACGCGCCGGCTTTGGTCCAGTCCGATTTGGGTATTGCCATGGGCACGGGCACCGATATTGCCATGGAAGCCGGCAATATCGTTTTGGTTAAGGGCAGTCCCTTAAAAGTGGTGGAAGCGCTTAAACTTTCGCAAGCCACTTTTAAGGCCATTAAGCAGAATTTATTTTGGGCTTTTTTCTACAATATTGCCGCCCTGCCTTTAGCCGCCTTTGGTTTGCTAAATCCCATGATTGCCGCCGGCGCCATGGCTTTTTCCAGTATTTCCGTGGTGCTTAATTCGTTAAGATTAAAAAGAATAAAACTTTAATAATTAATCCTTAATCCTTAACCTATGGACCTCTTTATTTTCTACACCAGAGAATTTATTAATTATCTGGTTTTAGTCGCCACCTTTTTGGCCGCGGTTTTGCTAGTCGCTTTAATTCATCTCAAAGTTAAAAAACGGGATAATTGGCTGACCGCCTTAATCAAAGGCCGGGCGATGCTGTGGGTTTTTATTGTTTCGCTGACCGCCACTTTGGGCAGTTTGTTTTTTTCCGAAATCGCCGGTTATGAGCCGTGTAAGTTATGCTGGTATCAAAGAATTTTAATGTATCCGGTGGCGTTATTGTCGGCCGTCGCCTTAATTCGCAAAGAAAGTTGGCTCATACCCTATGCTTTGGTCATGTCTGTCATTGGACAGTTGATTGCCGCCTATCACTACTTTTTGCAGATCGGGGCGTTGTATAATTTGGAGGTTGATAAATTCGCGCCCTGTTCGGCCGTGGGCTACAGCGCTTCTTGTACCAGCATTTTCCAGCTCAAGTTCGGTTTTATTACCATTCCCATGATGGCGTTTGTTGCGTTTTCGTTGATCACCATTATTCTACTGATTAAATCGGATAAACGCGATTAAAACGATTATACGGATATTTACGGATTCCGCGGATTTATTGTCTGTGGAATCCCCCCTAAAGGGGACAAGCGTTTAAATCCGTGATATCATTAACCCATGATTATCACAAAAGCCAGCGGCGAAAAGGCGACTTTTAACCGCAAAAAATACGAAGAATCTTTGGGCAAGGTTGGTTTGTCGGCGGCTCAAGCCAAAGAGGTGGCCAGCTCGGTTTATCAGGATTTGTATCCGGAAATCCATTCGGAGAAGATTTATTTAAAAACCCAGACGGTTTTAAAAAAGACCAACCCGATTTTTGCCGCCAAGTACGGCTTAAAAAGGGCGATTATGAATCTGGGTCCCAGCGGTTATTTTTTTGAACGCTACATGGCCGCGGTCTTGGCCGCTTACGGCTACAAAACCAAATACAATCAGTTTTTGCAGGGTAAATGCGTGGAACATGAAGTTGATATTGTGGCCCAGCGCGACAATAAAAAGTACCTGATTGAATGCAAGTATCATAATCAGCCCGGAGTCAAATCGGATGTTAAAGTAGTTTTATACGTGTACGCCCGCTTTCTGGATTTAAAAGATGCGCACCAATTTGACGAACCCGTTTTAATAACCAATACTTTATGCACTACCGAGGCCATTAAGTATGCCAGATGCGCTGGCTTAAAAATCATTGGCTGGCATTATCCTCTAGGCAAAGAAAGTTTGGAATATTACATTGAATCAAAAAAACTTTACCCGATTACTGTGTTAACTTCCTTAAACAACTATTTAAGCCAGGCGTTTAGGGAAAGTAATCTTGTTTTAGCCAGTGATTTGCTTAATTACACTCCCGCTTTGCTGGCTAAAAAATTCAGGATAAAAGAAAATCTGGCCAGTCGGTTGATTAACGAAGCCAGACAGTTGACGGAAGCGTAACACCAGCTTGACAGAAATAATCCTAAGCATTAATATAGTTTCATAAACAAACAGGGTCAAACGCCTTTTTAGGCAGACCCTGTTTTATTTTATTTAGTAATTGGCCAGGCGGGTTATTATGAAAAATTCAAATTGCAATTACGCTTATATAGACGGCAATAATTTACACAAAGGGGTTAAAGATCTCGGCTGGATTATTGACTATTTTCGTTTGCGCAGCTGGTTGATACAAAAATACCAGGTCAGCAGGGCTTACATCTTTTTGGGTTATGTGGCAGGCAATCAGCGGCTGTATGAAAAATTACGCCGATCCGGCTTTGTTTTGGTTTTTAAATCCTTGACTTATCAGGCAGAAGGCAAATTTAAAGGCAACTGCGATGCCGAACTTGTTTTACAGGCGGTAGTTGATTATTATGAGAATAGATTTGACGGGGCCATCTTGATTTCCGGCGATGGCGATTTTGCCTGTTTGGCCATGTTTTTATTGACTAAGAAAGTTCTTAAAACCATCGTTGTTCCCAACAAAAGAAGCTGCTCTTATCTTATCAAGAGAATTCAGACCCGACTGTTATTCTTAAATGATTTTAAAGCAAAATTGGTTGTAAAAAGAAAAAGCCCCCGGTACGGCAAAACCGCACAAGGGTCTTTTTCATAGTAACAATAGTATATTATCAAACCTGTTTAATTTGTAAATATTGACAAAATTCAGCAGATATGGTATATTGATTTATTGAATATTGCTCTTTAAATTTTACCCTAATATTAGCCACGGTTTTTAGCTTGTTTAAAGAAATAGGTTTAAAACCGCGGCTAATGGTGGCTTGCGGACAACAAAACCAAAAAGGATGACGCCATGGAATCCATGACCCCATCTTCCGAGATGCCCAAAACGATCGGGTTAGGGCAAATCGGAAAATTGCAGGAATTGCTGGGCGCTCGGCTCCGCAAATCCACCCTCTTGCGCGATCAGGCTCAAGAGGTGATTGAAGATCCGGCCCAAGTCGCAGCTTGGCTTGACGACTGTGAGGCCTCATTCCGCAAACGCGTTGAAGCCCGGAGCAACATGATCGTCCGCCACTTTCGCGTGGATCGCAAACTTTCTCCCCAGAAAATGCTGGACGCTACTGGCAGAAAACAATACACGGACAAAACCGTGGTTGACAATATGCCCAAGGGCGAAGGCGACGAAGGGGATATGTACTTTTTCTTTCTCGGTCGCTCGGCGAGCGATGCCGAACTGGAGAAAGAGTACGCCCTCCGCGGTCTGACCCCCGACCCGATGGCTCAAGCCCGGGTAAACACCGACAATCCGGCCTTTGCCGATGAGCATCCTAATGGTTGCCACTGGCAAGCCAACGGTAATTGGTGTTTCGAGACGTTCGATCGCTGGGGTGATGGCGGGCGCTTCGTCCGCGTCGGCCGCGACCGCAGCGGCTGGGATGACCGCTGGTGGGTCGGCGGCATTCACAAGTAAGGTTCTGGGAAACTTTGAGTTTTGGGTTCTGGTAATTCGGAATCTTGGACTCTTGGATCCTTGTACTTTCCCTCTGATCGCCGGATTAGACATTAGGTGTTATCAAAACACTTTTGTCTAGTCCGTGTACTGGATGACCACATCGTAGACAAGTGCATAGTTTTTTCTGCGAATTCCAAGGGGGTTAAATAATTTAAAGATTGATGAGGTCTGATAGAGTTGTATTCAATCAGCCAATCAGTAAGCTTGTGG
>Ga0209514_10004522_pt1 | contig 18616 bp, 15 predicted proteins | sample Subgrocontami58m_FD_187452 | JGI IMG/M metagenome (GOLD analysis project Ga0209514, IMG submission 187452) | Subsurface groundwater microbial communities from S. Glens Falls, New York, USA - GMW37 contaminated, 5.8 m (SPAdes) (version 3) | ecosystem: Environmental > Aquatic > Deep subsurface >...
AGAACTCCCCGCAACGCTCATGCGAAGCATGTATGTGATGATGTTGAGAATCCGTCTCTTTGAAGAGCGGGTCGCGGATCTCGTTGAGGCGGGTGAGATCAAGACACCGTGTCACCTCTATATTGGGCAGGAGGCGATTGCGGTGGGGGTCTGTGCCGCCCTGGGCACGGATGACTATGTGTGGGGTGGACATCGATCCCACGGGCACTACCTGGCGAAGGGCGGGGACCTCCGCGCCATGATGGCCGAGCTGTACGGCAAGATAACCGGCTGCGCGCGAGGCCGCGGCGGCTCCATGCATCTGGTGGCGCCGGAGGTGGGCATCCTGGGCACGGTGCCGCTGGTAGCCGCCACCATCCCCCTGACCGTCGGGTCGGGTCTCGCGTCGAAACTGCGGGGAGACGGGCGAGTCTCGGTCTCCTTCTTCGGCGACGGGGCGACGGATGAGGGCCACTTTCATGAATCGGCGCACTTGGCGGCGCTCTATCGACTGCCGGTCTTCTTTGTTTGTGAGAACAATTTCTACTCGAGCCACATGCACCTTCTTGAACACCGCGCCGAAGACAATATCTACAAGGCCGGTGAGGTACATGGGATTCCTGGTATCCGTCTCGACGGGAACGACGTAGAAGCGATTTACCGAGCTAGCGTTGAGGCGGTCACTCGAGCTCGCAACGGGAATGGTCCTACACTACTAGAGTGTCGTACCTACCGTTGGCGGGGGCATGTGGGACCGGCTTGGGATCTGGATGTGGGCGTGAAGCGGAAGGACGAATTGGAGGGATGGTTACCGAAGGATCCGGTAGCCCGTGCGCGTACCCGCCTGATGGAGATGGGGGTACCACCACAAGATCTGGAACGGCTGGAGCAAGGGATCCGCGAGGAGGTGGAGGAGGCGGTGGTTCTGGCTCAACAGTCACCTTATCCGGACGAGAGTGAATTATTGGCACACATCTATTGGGCGAGAGGGGGGGGCCAATGACAATACGTTCATTGAGCTATGCGGAGGCCATTCGAGAGGCCCACGCACAACTGCTCGCCACGGACCCACGCGTGTTTCTGATGGGACAGGGAGTATGGAGTCCTTGGTATGCGGGCACCACCCTGCAGGATCTGGAAAAGGAATTCGGTCGTCATCGGGTGATAGACTCTCCCGTATCCGAGAATGCGACAACTGGTGCAGCCATTGGGGCGGCTATTGCTGGGATGCGGCCGATCGTTTTTCATCCCCGAATGGATTTCATGCTCCTTGCTGTGGACCCAATCGTCAACCAAGCCGCGAATTGGTCTTACATGTTTGCAGGGCGAGTTGGCGTCCCGATTGTCGTTCGGTCGGTAATCAACCGAGGTGGCGAGCAAGGGGCTCAGCACTCTCAGTCGCTTCAGGCGTTTTTCATGCATGTTCCTGGCTTAAAAGTAGTGATGCCAAGCACCCCATACGATGCCAAGGGGCTCCTGATTGCTGCAGTGAACGACGGCAACCCGGTAATGTATATTGACGACCGATGGTTGTATGCCGAGACCGCGGAAGTTCCGGAGGAGATGTACTCCGTGCCGATCGGTCAAGGCATCGTACGTCGAGAGGGACGAGATGTGACAATCGTTGCGACATCATACATGATGAAGCAGGCATCCAAGGCAGCGGAAGCACTGGCGGAACGAGGTGTCGATTCTGAAGTGATTGACCTGCGCTCGATCAAGCCATGGGATCAAGACTTGGTTTTTGCTTCGGTGAGAAAGACCGGAAGATTGGTCGTGGCTGACGGTGCGTGGAGGACCTGCGGTATGGCTGCCGAGGTTGCGGCGACCGTCGCAGGTGGGGCTTTTCGCTATTTAAAGGCGCCTATCGCGCGGGTTACGCTTCCGGATGCCCCTGCACCGTCGAGTCGCATGCTCGAGCAGGTGTACTATCCCGACGCTCAGGCTATCATCGCTGCTGTAGAGAAATTGCTTGTGGGGTGAGAAAGGAGATCGCATGGGCTACAAGGTGCCCTTTGTTGACCCCCGCAGACACTTCCAAGAGCTGAAGCCGAAGATTGACGCGGCGATCACGGACTGTCTTTCCAGGGGGGACCTGATCTATCGGCAGCAGTTACGGGAGTTCGAAGAGAAGCTGGCGTGTTTTGTCGGGGTCCGGCATGCGGTCGGGATGAACAGTGGGTACCATGCGCTGCATTTCGCCCTATTGGGCGCCGGTGTCGGGTCGGGAGACGAGGTGATCACCGTAGCGCACACCTTTGTGGCGACGGTCTAGGCGATTATCCACTGCGGGGCAACGCCGGTCCTCGTGGACGTGGGACCTGACTACAACATGCTTCCTGAGCAGGTGGAGCGCGCGATCACCGCAAAGACGAAGGCCCTCCTTCCTGTCCACCTGAACGGGCGCCTGTGCAATATGGATCGGGTCATGGCGATCGCAGAACGGCATGGGCTTCTCGTGATCGAGGATGCCGCCCAGGCCCTGGGGGCGACGTTGAAGGGGCGGAAAGCCGGGAGCTTTGGCGCAGCGGGATGCTTCAGCTTTGATTAATCATATCTTGCCGTACCGGCGATGGATCATCGTCATGCTTCACGCGAGCCTGGTGGCGGCGGGGTACTGGCTCGCTTATCTCCTCCGGTTCGAGTTCCCCCTGTCCCCTGCCGATTGGCGGCAATTCCTAGTGACCCTGCCTCTGATCCTCCTCGTCCGGCTAACGGTTTTCGCCTGGCTCCACCTTTACGAGGGGCTCTGGCGATACGTCAGCATGCGGGATATCCTCTCAATCCTGAAGGCCGTGACGCTCAGCTCTGTCGTGTTCGCCGTTGCCGTGCTGGGGTTGATCAACCCGAATTTCCCGTGGCCGATTTTTCCGATCGACTGGGGAGTTTGTCTCTTGTTGGTGGGAGGGACGCGCCTGGCGCTGCGGGCTGCATGGGAATGGCGAGCACGGAGTCGCAATGGTGGCGAGCGGCGGGCGCTGATCATCGGAGCCGGCGACGCGGGGGAGCTACTGATCCGCGAGATCGGGCGGAACCCAGGCTTGAATTACCACATCGTCGGCTTCGTGGATGATGATCCCAGCAAGCAGGGGAGGCGCATCCACGGAATCGAGGTAGTGGGGACGATTGATCAGCTTCCAGACCTGTGCCTGTCCCGGGAAGTTCAGGAGCTGCTCATCGCTATCCCGTCCGCGACGGGGGCGGAGATGCGGCGGATCATCGGCGCCTGTCGGGCTGCTAGGATAGAGTACAGGACCGTCCCGAGCCTCGCGGAGCTCATGGAAGGGCCCCTCACGGTTTCGAAGGTGCGCCGGGTAGATATCAGCGATCTCCTCCGCCGTGAGCCGGTGAAGATAGACCACACGAACGTGGAAAGCTTTGTCCAGGGAAAGAGGGTCCTCGTGACCGGCGCGGGCGGGTCGATCGGTTCCGAGTTGTGCCGACAGCTCGCGCGTTTCGGGCCTGAGAAGATCGTCCTCGTGGAGCGGGCCGAGAACAATCTGTTCTTCGTTGAGATGGAATTGCGGGAAAAATTTCCCCAGGTTCCCCTGTGTCCTGTGATTGGAGACGTGACGGACGAAAGACGGATGGCGACCATCTTTAGCGAACACAAACCGCAGGTCGTTTTCCACGCTGCAGCCCATAAACATGTACCACTAATGGAGCAGAACAAAGGGGAGGCGGTCAAGAACAATGTCCTCGGAACCATGGTGGTGGCCAACGCGGCCGAGCGCATCGGGGTGGAGGACTTCGTTCTGATCTCCACAGACAAGGCGGTCCGCCCGAGCAGCGTCATGGGGGCCACCAAGCGCCTTACGGAAATGTATGTTCAGGCTCTCAACGCCCAGGCCAAGACCCGCTTCCTCACGGTCCGCTTCGGGAATGTTCTGGGGAGCGAGGGGAGCGTCCTCCAGGTCTTCCAGCGGCAGATCGAGGCAGGTGGACCCCTGACGATCACCCACCCGGACATGCGGCGTTACTTCATGACCATTCCCGAGGCCTGCCAGCTCGTCCTCCAGGCGGCGACCCAAGGGGAGGGCGGGCAGATCTTCGTGCTAGACATGGGCGAGCCGGTGCGAATTGTGGACTTGGCCAGGGACCTCATCGTGCTCTCCGGCCTGGATCCAGAAAGGGATATCGAAATCAAGTTCACCGAGCCGCGGCCCGGGGAGAAGCTCTTCGAGGAACTCCTGAACCCCGAGACCCGGATCCTACCGACGGTGCACGAGAAGATCCTGGTGGTGGAGACGGATCCGCTGGAGTACGGGTCACTCCACGTAGGCATACTGGAGCTTCTGAAGTACGCGGGGGCTGGGGAGGAGCCATTGCTACTGGCAAAGCTCAGGGCCTTGGTTCCGGACTTCGAGAACGGAGTGACCTCGGGCCCCCGCCAGCCGGAAAAGGCCCACCGGATCCTCCTGGTGGAGGACGACCCGTACACTCGGATGACGTTGAAGCGCATCTTGGAAAGCCGCTACCAGGTGTTTGAGGCCGCGAGTCGTCACGAGGCGAATCAGCGGCTGGGGGAGTGTGTCCCTGATTTGGTGATCTTGGATTTCCACCTCCCTCGGACGAATGTCCGCAGGCTCTGCACCCAACTCAAGCAAGCGAAGGGCGACCGGGCTCTGCCGATCCTCGTCCTGGTGGATTCGGCCGACTCGGTGAGCCTAGCCGACGTCCTGACCTTTGGTGCTGATGACCGGATCTACAAGCCTATTCCCGTGAACATCCTTGAGAGCCGCGTGGAGAGCCTTCTCAGGCAGCACGGGATGAGACACGCTCCTCCCCCCACTTCGATGGCGCCATAATGCTGAGCCGGCGTATGCGTATGTTTGGAGCGGTAGGGATCGAAGGGGCCTGAAGAATACAGTTCTGATGAGGGGCGGGGCAGTTTTCCCCACGGGCCGATGATTGGCGTCACCACGACGCTGCCCTCCGGCGGGTAGGAGCTTGCGGTCACCCCACAGGCACCCTAAGCAAACCGCGAGGATCACCGCATCCGGGATTGGCCCCCGCGTCGAATATGGCTACGAGGAAGATTCTCATGCGATGTGCACTCAGCCTCCGGCTTTGGGGCTCGCCGGCGTCCTGCTTTTTCTTGCTGCGGCCCTCACCCCATTGCCAAATCTCCTGGCCCAAATGGGTAGCGTTTCTCCTCGCCTCGAGCCGGCGCATGCAATCGTGGTGCTCGGGGGCGGCCTCCAGCCAGACGGGCTGCTGAGCGATCTCTCCCTGCGTCGCGCCCTCCAAGGGATCGTCCTTCACCGAGAGGAGCTGGCGCCACTCCTTGTATTGCTCGGCGAGGCACGCGGTCAGGGGCCGGCGGAGGCTCGCGTTCGTGCTGAGCTCGCCCGCCAATTTGGACTCTCGCCTCAGGTGATCCCGACAGAGGCCGGGGCGCGGACGACACGGGAGGAGGCGGCCCGCATCCGAGCGCTCCTCCGTCCCCTGGGCGTGAGGCGAATCCTGCTCGTGACTGACTCGCAGCACATGACACGTGCCCAGGCACTGTTCGAGCGGGCCGGGTTTGAGGTGCTGCCGGCGCCTGCGGACGATTTCTCCAGTGCTGCTGTGGCGCCGGAGGAACGCCTGCGGCTCGTGCGGCGGATCGCGCAGGAGTTCGTCGCGCCCCTCTATTACAGGATGGCCGGATACCTGTGAGAGCATGAAGGGGCAGGCATGGAGCAGGTTTTTCTTCCAATCCTGATCGGCTGCACCTCGGCGGCTGCCTATCTGGTTGGGGCCAAGGGATCCCGGCTTTCGGGGAGGGCCTTGAGTAGGGCGGTCGGAAGAATGCTCGAGTGCGTCGGGCTGACGACTGTCTTCCTCGCTGTCAACGTTACGGCAGGCATGGCCGTCATCCTGGGGGCGCCTCCTTGCGTGGAAGCTCGTGTCACTCTATCTCGTCGCAGACCCCACAATCTTGGGGTTCTCCCTTGTTCAAGCTATCACTTTCCAGTGGTGGCAGGAACTCTCGACACGGTCGCCACGGTGAGGGGGAAGTGGGAACATCGGGGGAAGAAATTCTAACTCAAATGCGGATTGCGGAATTCGGAATGCGGAATCGTCCGAAATGCGGAGTGCGGAATGCGGCCGAGAGGCTAGAACCGTGAGCCGCGAACCGGGGCGAAGAATATGGATGGAAGGTGGCGACTTGCTGAAATCGGCTGATAGAAGTACTATGGCGATAGGGTCGTGAGGCGTACGACGTGGCGTTTTCCTTGGGGGCCCCGGTTTGCAGAGGTTGCCAAGCGATAGAGGGGATGTGTTATGGCTGTGCAGGTGCTCAGACGGGTGTTTACGGTTGATGAGTATCATCGGATGGCGGAGGCTCACATCTTTGGAGAAGATGATCGGGTGGAGCTTATTGAAGGAGAGATCGTACAGATGACTCCGGTCGGGAGTCGTCACGCTGCGTGTGTCAAGCGCCTGATTCGGCTTCTCGATCGGGGAGCGGGGGAGCGCGCCATCGTCGGCGCCCAGGACCCAATTCGGCTGGGGACACATTCCGAGCCGCAGCCCGACCTGGCGCTGCTGCGCCCCCGCGCTGACTTCTACGCCTCCGCACACCCTGGGCCGGATGATGTGATCCTGGTTATAGAGGTGGCCGAGACATCCGCAGAGTATGACCGCGGCATCAAGGTACCCCTCTATGGTCAGGCCGGAATCCCCGAGGCGTGGCTGGTTGACCTGGCAGGGGATTGCGTCGAAGTCTTTCGGACACCTGCGCCGCAGGGATACCGGGAGGTTCAGCGAGTCCAGCGAGGTCAATCCTTGTCGCCGCAGGTATTTCCCGATGTCGAGTTCACTGTGGATGGGGTCATTGGATAGTCTTTGGGTGCTGGAAGGCTGGAATGCGAGCAAGCTGCAAGGCGGGAAGGCTGGAAGGCAATCAAGCTGGCATCTAGCAGGCTGGAAGGCCTAACAGGATGCTGAAAAACTCGTTCGAGTAGTGGGCGAAAGCCCCACAAACGCCTATCCGTCAGAATGCAGATTGGAAGCTCCAACACGAGCCGATCGTGAATCCTGAGCCTCCAGAGCGGTTCTGCGAACCATTCGTGGGTTCAGCTGCGGTACTGCTGAGGCCCTCGGGGACGACCCCCGAAAATAGTTTTTCAGCAACCTGCTAAACTGCCAAGGGTGTACGAATGTACGAGGGTACGAAAGTACGTTCTGAATCAGGAATGCGGAATACGGATTGCGGAATGATCGCTCATTTCGGATTTCGGATTGCGGATTTCGAATTGACCACTCTCGGATTTCGAATTTGGTGATGAGCTGGTCGGGGGGTACATTCGTACCTTCGTACTTTCGTACGCTGTGTGCTGGCATTGGCATCCTAGCCTTCGAGCGTCCCAGCAGTTGAAGAGAGGTGTGAGTTATGAGTCCCGAGACGAGAGAAGAGTGGCAAGACCATGAAGTGAACCTGCTGGATTACTGGCGGGTGCTGAAAAAGCGCGGCCGCATAATCCTGGGACTCACCCTTGTCTCGGTGTTCACGGCGGGGTTCTACAGCTACTTCATCATGACGAAGATCTATGAGTCCAGGGTGACGATCCTGGCCCCCAAGGAGTCCGGGGGCGGAGGGGCAGGACTGGCGGCTGCCCTCGCGGCGTCGGGAGCTGGGCAGGTTCTCGGAAACATACTGCCCCCCACTGGAAGCAATCGGGATGTCTTCGTCGCGATCCTGAAAAGCCGGACGATGACTCAGGGCCTCGTGGAGCGATTTAGCCTGAAGGAGTACTACAAGGCCAAATACACCGAGGACGCCATCAAGGGGCTTCAAGGCGCGACGGACATCAAGGTGTCCAAGGAAGGCGCGATATCTGTCAACGTGGAAGACAAGGATCCAAAACTTGCGGCCGACATTGCGAATGCGTATGTCACAAATCTGGATCGGCTGTTCGCCAAGCTGGGGACGACCGACGCCGGCCGGCAGCGGGCCTTTATTGCGGAGCGGCTGGACAAGACGGAGAAGGCCCTGCGCCAAGGCGAAGAGGCTCTTCGACGCTTTCAGGAAAACAACAAGGCCATTGTCATGCAGGAGCAGGCAAAAGGCGCCATCGAGGAAGCCGGAAAGCTCAAGGGACAGATTGTGGTGGCAGAGGCGCAGCTCGAATTCATGCGAAGCTTTTCCACGGAGAACAACCCGCAGGTGCTAGCCCAGAAGCGACAGCTAGAGGAGTTGAAACGGCAGTTGGCTCAAATGCAGTACGGCCAGGGCATGGAACTTCCCCCTGAAAGCCCGAATCCTGGGCAGCGCAGAAGAGAGTTCCAGGTTCCATTCACGAAAGTGCCAGAGGTAGGGATGGAACTAATCCGATTGATGCGCGAGGTCAAGGTTCAGGAGACCGTATTTAGCTTGCTGACAGCACAGTACGAGCAGGCGAAGATCAGCGAGGCACGGGATACGCCCAGTGTCCAGGTTCTCGATAGGGCAGTCCCGGCCGAGCGCAAGTCGAAGCCGTCCGTTAGGTTAAACATGGCGATCGCGGGAGCACTCTCGCTGTTCCTGGGGATGTTTCTGGCGTTTTTCCTCGAATATCTGGAACGGGTTCGGAAGCAGGAAGCTCCATCCGCTGGCTAGCATGCTCGGAAGCCGGCAGGCGGGCAGGCAGCGTACATTCGCACGTTCGTACTCTCGAACGATGTCTGCGAGAAAGGCGTACGAAGGTACGAGAGTACGAATGGACGGCGGGAGGCACGGGGTGTACGCATGTACGAGGGTACGAAGAGATATAGGGGGCGGGCCGTACACTCGTACTTTCGTCCACTCGTACGGTGTTGGGGGATGGAGATAGACTGATTTGAGGATCTGCACAGTTGGCAGGACTAGACTCCATGGAAGTTGAGTGTGTCCGCTGGTCTTCCTGTTCGGTCAGGGTACATTCGTACCCTCGTACTTTCGTACGGAGGTAAACCGAGGCTTTGGAGCAGACGGATCCTCCTGGGGAGTTGACTGATGTGGATTAGCCGAGTGAAGCGAGTGAGAGCGTGGCTGGTGCTCGTGTTAGCGGTCATGATCGGGTTTCCAGTACCTGTGATGGCACAAATGCCCGGAGGGCAGAGCCTCACGGGTCCGGAGCAGGCGGGGCAGATCGGACAACTGGGACAACCGGGGCAACCGGCGACGCCCCGTGTCATCCGGGAGCTGTCGGCCTTTCCGATCATCACGATCGTAGAGCCCCGGAACGGCACCATCGTGACTCGGGAGGATCAGGGGATTAGCATCATCTTCCGCGATCCTCGGGATGAGTTGGACCTCAACAGCTTTCAGGTGACGGTCAACGGTATTGACCGGACTCAACAGTTCCAGGTGACTCCGAGCGGGGCAACCTGGCGACCCACGGCCACTCGAGGATCCGAGGCAACCCAGGGAGCCGTCCAGGAACGTCAGTTGCAACGTCTGAACAGAGAAGTGGAGGCAGGTGGAGCCGGCAGCCTGGAACTCCAGCCGGTTCTGGCGGAGGGGCAGAACACGATCGTGGCCAGCATCAAGAACCTGGCTGGAAACCCGGCCACGACCTCCGCCGCCTTTGTCCTGGACACCTCGACAATCTTGGCGACGCGAGCAGTTCCGCGCTCCCCCCTGGAAAGAGGCTTCCTGCAGGCGCCCTCCCTGCCGTTTACTGAGAGCGCCCGGCGTGGAGCGCCGACGGCTCCGTTTATCTCCCGGGAGCTGTTTCAATTCGGCTATGAGACCTTTCGGAGCCTCTTGCCGTCGCTGGCTCCCGCGATGAATTTGCCGGTCAGTCCGGACTACATGCTGGGTCCCGGGGATAGCCTGATCCTGTATGTGTGGAACATCCCCGGCACGGCCCTGTTCGACTCTGTCCTCTTACTGGTTGACCGTACCGGTGCAGTCTTCGTGCCCCGGGTCGGGTCGGTGCCAGTTCAGGGCCTCACCCTGGCTCAGGCGCAGGAGGTGATGCGGACTCGGCTGGCCCGCTATTACTCTGGCTTTGAATTACGCTTAGCCCTGGGCGAACTTCGCGCCATCGGGGTCTACGTCCTGGGCGAGGTGGCACGACCCGGAACCTACACCATCAGTCCGTTCTCCACGGTTCTTGACGCCCTGTTCATAGCCGGGGGCCCCAGTAAGATGGGATCCCTTCGATCGATCCGCATCACGCGAAACAGTCGCACGTTGGAGGAGGTGGACCTGTATGACTTCCTCCTTCGGGGCGAGCGGAACTTCGGTCCGCCGCTCCAGGCCGGTGAGACAATCTTCGTCCCGTCCATCGGGCCCGTCGCGGCTATTACGGGAGAAGTGAAGCGGTCCGCCATCTACGAGTTACGGCCCGGGACGTCTGTCGGAGCCCTGATTGCCATGGCGGGTGGTCCCCTGCCGACGGCGCGGCTCGATCGAGTCCAGGTGGAGAGGATTCAAGGGGCTGCCGGGAAGGTGATCCTCGATGTCTCCTTCGGTGCGAAACAGGGCGGGGGGGAATCCGAGCTGCTTCGGGACGGTGACCTGGTGACTGTTTTTCCCGCACAGGATCGGTTGAACAACACGGTGACGCTGGAGGGATTCGTCCGGGCACCGGGCCAGTATGAGTGGAAGCCCGGCATGCATCTGAGTGACGTCCTCAAACCGGATGCCCTCTTTCCAGAATCGTATCGGGATCGGGTGGAGATCGTCCGTGTCCGCCCTGACTTTTCGCGGGAGGTTCTGACCGTTGACCTGCGAGAGCTTTGGGCCTCGAACCCGGGACCGAATCCCGCGCGGGACATCGTTCTACAGCCGCTGGACAGGATCAGCGTCCAATCGGAAGTGGTCGGACCGGCAACGGTCACCCTGAGCGGCGAAATGAAACGGCCAGGGACATATGCGATCACCAAGGGGGAGCGGCTGAGTTCAGTCATCCGGCGGGCCGGGGAGTTCACCGACAAGGCCTACCCCAAGGCCGCGGTATTCACCCGCGAATCCGTGCGCAAGAAAGAGAAGACGCAGCTCGAAGCGTTTGTCCGGGAACAGGAGCAGCGGCTTTTCGCCGAAACCAGTGCCCTGGTGGCGGGGGGAGAGCAGGCCGGCCCCCTGCGGGAGTCCCTGCTCCAGCGTCAGGCACTCTTGCGCTTGACAGCGCAACGTGCTGTCCTGGGCCGAGTCGTCTTGCGCGTGGGCGACATCGAACAGCTCGAGGGAAGCGAATCGGATATTCCCCTGGAGGATGGGGACACGCTGTCTGTCCCCATGCGACCCTCGACGGTGATGGTGCTCGGGGCCGTTCGGAACCAGACAGCGGTCCTTTACCAGCCAGGGGCCCCTGCAGAGTACTACGTCGAGAAAGCTGGCGGCCTGAGCAAGGACGCCGAGAAGGGCGAGACCTACATCCTAAAGGCCGACGGGTCAGCGATCCAAGGCTATACGAAGGTTCGGGAAATGGAGCCGGGCGATGCCATCCTGGCTCCATCCACAGTGGAGCCCAAGTACAGGCCGCTTCCGCTTTGGCGAGACGTTGCTACCATCATCGGGCAGTTTGGTCTGACGATCGCGAGTATGGTGACGATCTTCAGGTAACCCTATGGGAAGCGCGGCGAGTCCCCTGAGGGAACTCCACGGGCTTAGACATCTGGATAGGCAGGCTGACTGGGATTGGTGGTCAAGCACGTAGAAGTTGCCTAGACAACCCTGGCATCGGCGGACTATAATCCGCCGATTGCTTTTTTGGAAACCTGGGGAATCGGGTAAGGAGAGAGGCGTACGAAGGTACGAAGGAACAGCTCGAATGCGGAATGCGAAATGCGGAATGGACGTCATGTGCGAAGGCGTACGAAAGTCCGAAGGTACAAAGGTGGACCAAGACCGGAGGAGTATCGTAGCGTACGCTCGTACATTCGTACACTCGTACCGTTTCTGTGGATGACCACGCATGAAAACTGAAGCTGGGATGTCGAGGCGCGAGGGGGCGGAATCGCCGGGGCCGGTGGTCTCAGTCGTCATCCCCGTGTACAACGAGGAGGTGAACCTGGAACCGCTGTGGGAGCGGCTCCAGAGCGTTCTAGACGACCTGGTCCGGCCCTACGAGGTGATCTTCGTGGATGACGGGAGCCGGGATCGGTCCCTGGAGATCCTGTGCTGCCTCCAGGAGAAGCACGGCGTCGTCCGGGTGATCCAGCTCAACCGGAACTACGGTCAGCACGCGGCCGTGTTCGCCGGGCTGGACCACGCCCGCGGGGACGTGATCGTGACGCTGGACGCGGACCTCCAGAACCCGCCCGAAGAGATCCCACGGCTCCTGGACAAGATCGGCGAGGGCCACGACGTGGTCGGCGGGTGGCGGCAGAACCGCCGCGATCACCTGGTGCGGCGGCTGCTTTCCTGGGGCGTGAACAAGGTGACCTCCAAGGTGGTGGGGGTCGAGATGCGGGACTACGGCTGCATGCTCCGCGCCTACCGGCGAGAGGTCGTGGAGGTCCTGCGAGGCTGCAGCGAAGTCTCCAGCTTCATCCCCGCCCTCGCCAACAGCTTTGCGGGATCGCCCACCGAGATCCCGGTCGCCCATGACCGGCGGATCAATGGCCGGTCCAAGTACAACCCCTTCCGCCTGATCCGGCTCAACTTCGACCTCATGACGGGCTTCTCGCTCCTCCCCATCCAGATCGTGAGCCTGGCGGGAATCGGGATCGCCGTCCTGGGTCTGGGCTTCGGCGGATTCCTCATGCTTCGCCGCCTGCTGATGGGGCCGGAGTCGGAAGGGGTATTTACGCTCTTCGCCATCCTCTTCTTCTTTGTGGGCATCCAGATCCTCGCCCTGGGCCTCATCGGCGAATACATCGGCCGGATCTATACGGAGGTGCGGCGGAGGCCACGGTACGTGATTCAAAGGATCTATGAGGCGAATGCGGAATGAATAAGGATCCAAAAGCGTACGAATGCGAATAGGCTGAAGAGGCAGGAAAAGATACACAGGGTGAAATTGGGCGGGGCTGTAATGAACGCCAAGGCTGGGGCGGAGAGGCCGGACCGGAACATCAATCTAGATGGTGCGCGCAGGAACGTCTGCGGGAGCCAACTATCGTTCCGCGTGTCGGGCTCAGTCGAAGGCTGACTTCATCGCCAAGATGGGCATCGTCGAAGAGGAGCTGGACGAAACCCTCTACTGGCTTGAGGTCTCACAGGAGGCGGGATTCCTTCCTCAAATGGAAGTGAATGGTGTCATGGGAGAGGGTAGGGAGCTTCTGGCAATCGCCGTATCTTCCATCAGGACTGCTAAGCATCGATCATGAGGCAAGACATGCAGATTTGCCGCGCTCAGATGCCCTTGCCGTCTGCCCCCTCTGAACGATCGGCTTGAGGTTGGTGAATTCCGCAATTCGCATTCCGCATTCCGCATTTGGCCGATGAGTCGCAAGGAAGCGAACCCAGCGAAGAGCGACCTTCCTCGGACTATAGTTTTCGGTTACCATGACTTCGGCGTGGCGTGCCTCCAGGAGTTGCTGGACCAGCGGGTGAACGTCGTGGCGGTGGTGAGCCATCGCGACGACCCGGGGGAGACGATCTGGTTCGGGTCGGTGGCGGACCTGGCGGCCGCCCACGGGATCCCCGTGATGACCCCGGAGGACCCGAATGCGCCCGCATGTGTGGAAGCGGTGCGATGCCTCCGGCCTGATCTGATCTTCTCGTTCTACTATCGCCGCCTCCTCTCCCCGGCCATCCTGGCCCTCCCCTCGCTCGGGGCCATCAACCTGCATGGCTCCCTGCTCCCGAAATACCGGGGGCGGGCACCGCTGAATTGGGTGCTGGTGCACGGGGAGCGCATGACGGGCGTCACCCTGCATTACATGGACGCCAGGGCGGATCACGGGGACATCATCGCTCAGAAGGCGGTGCCCATTGCGGTCGAGGATACGGCCCTCACCCTGTCGCGAAAACTCACGGCGGCGGCCCGCGCCCTCCTGGCGGAGACGTATCCCCTGATCGTGACGGGTCGGGCGCCGCGGATCCCTCAGGACCATTCGGCGGCCACCATCTTCGGGCGCCGGACGGCGGCTGACGGCCTGATCGAGTGGTCCCGTCCCGCCTGGGAAATTTACAACCTGATCCGCGCGGTCACCCGGCCCTTCCCGGGGGCCTTCACGTTCTGGGCGGACCGGCGGATCTTTCTGTGGTCCGCGCGGCCGCCCGGGAGCCGGTCCTCCCCCGCACCAGCGGGGACCGTCCTGGGGACCGGAGAGGGCGGGACGCTGGAGGTGGCGACAGGGGACGGGGTCCTGGAGGTGCTCCGGCTGCAGGTAGACGGGGGACCGGAGACGGATGGGGCCAATTTTTTTGCTACGACGGTAAAGAGCTTGCGCGCTCCTCAACCGAGGTTCGGCTAAGAGCGTACGAAGGTACGAATGTACGAGGGTACGAAGGTACCTCTCAAATGCGGAATGCGAAGTGCGGAATGCGGAATGAATGTGAAAAGCATACGAATGTACGAGGGTACGAATGTACTCAATCGATAGAATTCCGCATTTCGCATTCAGAATTTCGCATTCGAGCGAAATCAGCGGGAGCGGAAAGGAGAGGCCATTGAAGGTCCTGATCACGGGCGGGGCGGGGTTCCTGGGCTCGCACCTGACCGACGCGCTCCTGGCCCGCGGGGATGAGGTGACCATCCTGGACGTGGGCGGCGACCTGAAGGTGCGCCACAACCTGGGCCATCCACGCTTCCACTACATCCGGGATTCGGTGTTGCACACCGAAATCCTGGAGAGCCTGATCCTGCGGTGCGACCTGGTGTACCACCTGGCGGCCGTGGTGGGGGTGGAGCACTACGTGGGCGACCCCTACGAGGTGCTGAACGTAAACATCAACGGCACCCAGACGGTCTTGAAGCTGGCCTACAAGTACAACCGCAAGGTGGTCTTCAGCTCGACCTCGGAGGTCTACGGGCGCAATCCCAAGATCCCCTTCGCCGAGGACGACGAGCGGGTGCTGGGATCCACGCGCATTGACCGCTGGTGCTATTCCACCTCCAAGGCGGCGGCCGAGCACTTCTGCTTCGCCTACCACCGGCTGGGCCTTCCCGTGGTCGTCCTGCGATACTTCAATGTCTACGGTCCGCGGCTAGACAAGATTGATGTGGGCCGCGTCATCACCATCTTCATGGGGCAGGTCCTGCGGGGCGAGCCGGTGACGGTGATCGGGGACGGGGCGCAGACGCGGTGCTTCACCTACATCGACGATACCATCCGGGCCACGGTGGAGGCGGGGACGAATGACCGCGCCGTGGGCGAGGTCTTCAACGTGGGGACCGACGTCGAAACCAGCATCCTGGAGCTGGCCGAGAATATGATCCGGATCGCCGGCTCCCCGTCCAAGGTGGTCTTCGTGGCCCAGGAATCGGTGTACGGGGACAGCTACGAGGATGTGCCGCGCCGGGTCCCCCGCGTTCAGCGGATGCATGAGATCCTCGGCGTCCGGGCGGAGACTCCCCTGGAGAAAGGGCTCCGCCAGACCATCGAGTGGTTCAAGGCGGGGAATGGACGATAAGACCAAAAGCGTACGAGAGTACGAAGGTACGAAGGTACTCCTCAAATGCGGAATGCGAAATGCGGAATGCGGAATGAACAGGGGGCGAAAGGCGTACGAAGGGACGCAGGTACGAGGGGATGAAGGTGCCGAGCGTACATTCGTACTCTCGTACGTTCGTACGCTCTTGCTCCTATGACCGTGTTTCTCGGCCTCAAGATTGACGTATGCACTTTTGACGGCCTGCGGGTCGGGGTGCCGAACCTCCTCCGTCTCTTTGACCGGCACGGGGTCCGGGCCAGCTTCTTCGTCGCCCTGGGCCCGGACACGACCGGGCGGGCCATCGTGCGCGCCCTCCGGCCGGGGTTCCTGGCCAAGATGCGGCGGACGTCTGCCATCCGCACCTACGGCCTTCGGACGATTCTCTCCGGGACGCTGCTGCCGTCACGGCACGCGGGCCGACGCTTGGCGCCGACCCTGCGGGACGTGCTGTTGGCGGGGCACGAGCTGGCTGTTCACGGCTACGACCATCGGCGCTGGCAGGATCGGCTGTCGCGGATGAAGGATCACGCGGTGCGGGAGGAGATCGCCCGGGCCGTGGCGGTCTATCGGGAGGTGACGCACTGTGCCCCCCGCGGGTTCGGCGCACCCGGTTGGCAATGCAACGCGACGAGCCTCCGGGCGATCGAGGAGGCGGGCTTCGCCTACGCCAGCGACACCCGGGGCAAACGGCCCTTCTTCCCCCGCGTGGACGGGCGGGCGCTCCGGACCCTGCAACTGCCCACGACGTTCGCGACGCTGGACGAGATCCTGGGACTGGAGGGGATGAGTGGCGAGGACTTCGTGGATCTGGTGCGCAGCGAACTGGGGGGGATGGCCTGGGGCGTGCTCACGCTCCATGCGGAGATGGAAGGGGTCGGATTCCAGGCCGTGGCCGACCGGGTGCTCGCGGTGGTCAAAGCGGCCGGCGTCACGTGTCTTCCCCTCGAGGTGCTCGCGGACCGGGTTCGCGCGGAGGGAGAGGAAAACATCCCGGTGGCCGATGTCATCCCCCGGCCCATCCGCGGGCGGGCGGGGACCGTGGCCATGCCGGCCGGTCTCGAGGTCACGTAGTTCACGGGTTCAGTGTATCTCATAGCTGTGTGAACAACTGCGTACGACAGTACGAAAGTACGAATGTACGCTGGCAATGCTAACCCTGATGCGAGGAAAACCTTGAACCGCCATGACGCCAAGGTCGCCACGGATGCCATGTTCCGATTTTTTCACCACAGGACGCAAGAACCGGTTTCTGGGGCCTTCAGAAGTTTCGTTCCTTTCCCCCAAGAGGCCATTTCCCTTGGCGTTTTTGGTGCCTTGGCGGTTGAGAATTTCGGATTGGGGCTAAATTCGGTCCCGTACCTTCGTACCCTTGTACATTCGTACGGGTTCCTTCATGTCCCCTTCCGGTTGGAAAACAGCCAGTTCTTCCCGCTCCGGCCGAGCACCACGGGCCCCGGGTCGAGGGCCTGCAGCTTGGCGATGCGGCTCGGAGAGTCGCTGAGGAGATAGATCCGGCCCGCCCCCCGCCAGAGCTCCGCGAACTCCGCCTCCTCCAGGAACGTCCCTTTCGCCTCGGGATAACGCGACCCGAACTCCAGGTCTCCGAACAGGCCGTGCAGGACGCGGGCCCGCTGTCCGGTGTAGAAGTTGGCACTGGCGAAGTTCTCGTAGGGTCCCTCGATGATGATCTGGTCGCCGGGGCGGAACTCGCGGAGGATCACGTCTGCTAGCCGCACGATGGACCGGTGCGGTTCGAACATGACGATCCCCGTTTGGACGAAGGTCAAGGTGGGAAGCATGGTGCCCACCAGGCAGGCGATGGTCCACGCGGGCCGTCGCCGGAGCCAGGCCAGGGTGGCCGAGGCGATCCCGACGAGGAGGATCAGCGTGGCCCACTGGAGGAGGGGGACCAGTTCCTCGTATGACGGAACCGTGTACACCTCGGCGTTGGAGAGGATCCCGTACTGGATGTCCCGCGAGTAAGCATCCATGGCGGTGAACATGTTGTACAGGGAGACGTTCTCCAGGCGCGGGAAGAGCCAGGAGGCGGGCAGCAGCCCTATGGCTATGGTGAGGAGGCCGAAGCAACTGTAGGAGAGCCCGCTGGCCAGGGCGCGGCCAGGGCGGGGAGCCATCTCGGCCTCCCACAGGCGCCCCACGCACAAGGCCAGCGCCGGAAAGGCCGGCATGGAATAGTACTCCAGCCGCGAGGGGGTGAGGGCGAAGAACCCGACGACGGAGGCGGCCCACAGCAGGATGAAGAGGAATCCCCGGTCTTCCCGGCTGGTGGCTTTCAGCCGGGGCCAGAAGCGCCGGAGGGCCACCGGGAGGAAGGCGCTCCACGGGAAGGTCCAGACGACGACCATGATCAAATAGGCGTAGAGTGGCATGGGGGCGTAATCCAGGAGGTGCCGCTTGGCCACGAAGCGCAACACGTGCTCGTTCACGAAGTAGAACCAGAAGAAGCCGGGATTCTTCAGGCCCATCAGGATGTGCCAGGGGGCCGCGACGGCGAGGAAGATGACGCCGCCGCGGAGAAGCTCCAGGCGCCGGAGGAGCCGCCAGTCCCGGGTGAGGAGCAGGAAGCCCCCAATGGTCAGCACCGGGAAGGCGAGCCCGATCAATCCCTTGGTCAGGATGGCCAGGGCCATGGCGGCATAGGCGCCCAGCATGGGGCCCCGCCGGGGGGCCGGGTCGAGGAGGCCCCGCAGCACCCCCCAGAAGGTCACGGCCAGCAGGGCGGTAAACAGCATGTCGGTCAGGACGATGCGGCTGAAGATGAAGTAGCCGAAGCTGGTCGCCAGGATCAGCCCACTGACGAGGCCCGCCCGCCTTCCCCAGAGATCCCGGCCGATCCCGTACGTCACGGCGACTCCCCCGACGGCGGCCAGGGCGGTTACCAGGCGGGCGGCGAGTTCGGAAAATCCGAGGAGCTGGTAGGCGAGGGCGGTCAACCAGTAGAGGAGGGGCGGCTTCTCGAAGTAGCGGACGAAGTTGAAGCGGGGCGTCAGCCAGTCCCGGAGGAGGACCATCTCCCTCGGAATCTCGGCGTACATGCCCTCGTTGGGATCATACAGCCCGGCGGTGCCGAGCCGCGCGAGGTAGAAGGCCGCCGTGCCCAGGAGGAGCAACAGG
>Ga0209514_10004524_pt1 | contig 18608 bp, 16 predicted proteins | sample Subgrocontami58m_FD_187452 | JGI IMG/M metagenome (GOLD analysis project Ga0209514, IMG submission 187452) | Subsurface groundwater microbial communities from S. Glens Falls, New York, USA - GMW37 contaminated, 5.8 m (SPAdes) (version 3) | ecosystem: Environmental > Aquatic > Deep subsurface >...
CGCAAAATTCATTGGATTCCACAAATCAATATAGCGTTTTAAGACCGATACCTGCTCAATTCCCGCCGTTTGGCGTAATTCTTTGATAATCATATCCATCTTTTGTACCGTCGCGTCACGATCCTGCTTTAGTTCAATCAACCCATCCGCCAACGCCTTCACTTCTTTTTTCAAATCAGTATTCTTCTTGATATAATCATTCTTAAAAATTTCCGTCTGCCGCAACAGATTATTAACTTTATTTTCTAGCCCTTTGACAATAATGTACAGTGAATTAGCATCATATTGCGGTCCGGTTGGAGGTGGAGATACAGCCATTCAGTGTAAATAAAGAAAGAGGGGATAATAAAGTTATGTGAGTATTGGAAAGTGGTATTTTTGAGAGAAGAGTTTAAAAATAATGAGTAAAATGAAAGTTTATGAAAGAATCACGCAGAGATTTTTTACGATTAGCAGCAAGAAGAACATTTACAGCAGCAACCATTAGCACAGTTACTACCTCGAGTATTATTGGAATGGTTAACGGAGTATCGTCCGAAGGAAATGATAGCACAATTAACCCTAATCCACTCAAAAAAGAGGACGCTTCAACAGAACAACATCCCATCTCCTGCACTGACGTTTACATCTCTGGAATTCCCGTTAAACTCTGTGGTGTCTGGCACACCCGTTCTTTCGCTAGCGAACACTACGACCACTTAGAAGAACTCGTTCGCCACGCGTCGTTCGTCGTCAGTGAAAGTAATCCTGAAGATTTCAATAGGAAAAGTGTAACCCACAACTTCCAAGCATACTTTGGAACGGTCTACCAATTCTGTCAGAATTTCGGAAAAAATGTCGTTTCTCTTGATCCGGAATCAGTCATTGCCCCGAATATAGAAATCTTTTTGCAAGGGTTTGGAGGAGCACTCTATTCCTCTGTTCACGCATTGGATTTATGGAGAAAGAATATCAAACCAACCACAACCAGAAAAGAACTACTCAAGACAGCTTGGGGATTCTATTTTTTCGCAAGTGCCTTCGCTCCCGGTGGCCTTCAACTCCAAACTTGGTTCTCGGGAGAGGGAGAAAAGGGCTTTGATGATCTCGTCAGAAGACAACGCTTTTCTTATAACCACATCATCGATCAGCGTAATGTTGAACTAACAACACGAGTACAGAATCTGCAAAATATTGTGCCATCAGAAGAATTCTCAAAAGGAGATTACGTCCTCGTCAATTTCGGGAAGGGACATACTCTGGGAATAGAATACTATCTAAACCACCCGATGATTCATAAAATTAAATCCGCGCTCTATGCCCCAACCTATGGTCTTGTTGATTCCAATGAAATCGCATTGTACGTCCCCGATGGGAAAAATAATTGGACAAAGAGGGTTTTAGAATAGATTTAATACATTACAGAGTCATCTAAACCACAACAATAATAAACTCCTTCCACCTCTTTTCAAGTAAAACTATTTGTTTAGCTTTCGGCGGTCGCTCGTCTCGTCACGCTCAAACTGTGGGATCTCGGCAACTTGATCTAGCCGAAGAATAGCGTGAATCTTAATTTCAGGTAGAAACAGCACAGCTCAACGAGCAATAATGACCGCGCCGAGCTAAACAAACACCCTAAAAAAGATGGCAGATGAACAAAAAGCATGTTTCAGTAATGAAACATTCCACGAAGGAGAAAACAAAATTCTCAAAGTCTCGCTAGAGACCTGCACCTTTCTTCCTTCCATTGAATACAGTGAGATCTGTATGTCTAAGATTATCGATCTCCTTCTCGAAAACAGCGGTGTTACGACAATTATTCTTACCCAACAGCGAGAGTATGAATACGATTACTCGCAAACCAAACTCCTCAACGAAGTTGCTTTACTCTACCGCAAGCTAACTCGTGAAGAACGTTCAAGCTATTCTCACTTAATTACAAATCCCCAAACCGAGCGCTATCTGCGCGCAAGCTATGCGTTATTCCAACGCATTATCTCAAGAAGACTCAAAGAAGACCCTTTCGCTGCCTACGTCGAATTAAAAAGACTTGAACGAGAAGAAAAAATCAAAATTGAAAATAGTATTGATCAACGTCAGAGAAGCGTTCAAGAACGTTTTCTTCATATTCTTCTCGCAGTCATCCAAAAAATCGAACAATTACGCATCATTGCCCTTCTTCTGCCGTTCAGTAAAGAGTACCATTTAACAGAACGCATTATCTACGGCAATATCTTTCATCCCACGACTAAACCTGATTTTATGTATACAAAACTCATCACTGAATTTCCAGAGGGTGAACTTCTTGAAAGCTATCAATTCATAGTCGGACCAGATGAGTGTCAAGTCAATATCTTCCAACCAGAAAACGACATCAAAACAATGTATCATCTTACTCCCCCCGAATTTGAATTCTCCCAAGACGAATACCGCCTTCTCGATAACGCCAAGAGAATTATGTCTGAGCACAAGCCCAGCAGAGAAGAATTCGTCGACCCCCAACGCATGCGCGAAGTATTTTATTCTATCGGCAATGATCTTCTCCGCGACCTAATTGAACACGAGAAATTGGATATCGATGACGAACGCACCGGACAACTAGCTCAAGCGTTGCTGCGCTACACTGTCGGCTTCGGCTTAATCGAATTGCTCCTTTCCGATCCGAAAGTACAAGACGTCAACATCAACTCCCCAAATGGAGAGATACCCATTTTCATCGTCCACCAAGATTATGGAGATTGTTATACTAACATTTATCCTACACGCTTAGAAGTAGAAAGTTGGGCCACTAAACTTAGATTAATTTCCGGTAGACCATTAGATGAAGCCAATCCCATTCTTGATACAGAATTAAAAGTAACTGGTTTCACCTCTAGAGTATCGGCGCTTACTGCACCTCTTAGTCCGACGGGTTTAGCTTTCTCCTTCCGCCGTCATCGTGATTATCCCTGGACATTTCCATTATATCTTCAACCAAAAATTAGATTCATCAATCCTCTTGCCGCCGGCTTACTCAGTTTTCTTATTGATAATAACGCCACCATTCTCGTCGCCGGAACAAGAAGCAGCGGGAAAACTTCTTTTCTCGGTTCGATCCTCGTTGAAATCATGCGCCGCATTCGCGTCTTAACCATCGAGGATACATTTGAACTTCCACAAGAATCTCTCCGCACCCTCGGCTACAACATTGAATCACTGAAAGTTGCTTCTGCGCTATCATCTCCCGGATCAGAGGTCGATCCATCCATTGGTATTCGTTCCACCCTGCGTCTCGGCGACTCCGCAATTTTTGTCGGTGAAGTTCGTTCAAAAGAAGCAATTGCTTTATTTGAAGCAATGCGTGTCGGTGCCGCCGCAAATGTTGTCGCCGGAACAATTCACGCTGATTCACCCTACGGGGTTTATGATCGTGTCGTCAACGACATCGGCGTACCAAAGACCTCATTCAAAGCCATTGATGTTATTATTACTGCCAACCCCGTCCTTTCCGGATTAAAGAAATTCAAACGTGTTCTACGCATCACCGAAGTACGCAAAGAATGGGATGATGATCCATTGAAAGAAGGAGCGTTCGTCGATCTCATGGTCTATAATCCTATCACGGATCAATTAGAGATTACCGATGAATTGAGAAACGGCAATTCTGAGATCCTCAAACGAATGGCTGGCCGCGTCAAAGAATTCTCTGGTGATTGGGATGCCGTCTGGAACAATATCGAATTACGCGCCCAGGCTAAACAAGCAATCGTCGATACCTTTAACGAATTAAACGATTCTTCTCTGCTAGAAGCGGAGTTTGTTATCAAAGCCAATGATCAATTTCATCTGATCTCAGATCAAGTCAAAGAGAAGAAAGGAAAATTAGATCGAGATGAAATCTTTCTGCGCTATAACGAATGGCTGAAGAAAGAAGCACGGAAGAAGAAGATGTAGGAATGAAATTCTCCAAAAACACCCCATCATTCTTTTAAATAGCCCTCTTTTTTAGAGATATGATGATCACATTAGAACAACGCATGGAACAGAAAGAAGAACAAGAGAAACTGATTACTCTTCTCAATGGAGTCGAACTCTATAGTAAAATCGTCAGGCGCTGCCATTACCATAGAATTGGAATTCAAGTACAGAATAATGGAGAGGATACTTTCGCCTATACTTCGTTTAATGATCCTAACGGCAAAATTACTAACGTAGAAAAAGGACTCCATCAACCCCAGATTATTGGGTCTGTAGATGAATATGTCTTAACTGAAATTCTTAATAGGGTAGATGAATTACAAAAACATCCGTTGAATGCGGCATTGCATTATGGTAGTAAATTCAGCATCAGACCGAGAAGCGCTTATTGGAAAATTATGGGCGCGTTGATTGGATAAAAGCACATAAATTATATAAAGCAAAAGTGATTTTAACATATAATGGAAACAGTAACAATTCCCAAAGCCGAATTAAAGCAGCTAGAAGAAGATAATCAAAAATTAAAGAGTGAAGTAGAAATACTTCGCAATACTAAACTGTATAAACGACTTCTGGAGTGTTTAGAAAATCTAAAGAAAAAAGAGTACACACGAAAAGATATCGGAATCTAGAGAGTTTATGACGTAATTTAGTTATTGTATTTTCCTGCTTCTTAAAGCTAGTTTTCATTTCAATATCAAAGATAATGATCTTGTTTTCTGTTTTTTGAAAATAGAAGTATAGACGTAATGCGGGGTGTTTATTCTTCATTTCATAAAGCCAAAGATGATTATCTAAGAGTTTTCCCGCAGTAGGACCATTGTTCTCCAATTCATCAAGCCAACGCCGGATTAACTGTCGATTATTGCTCCCCAAGATTAATTTTTCTAAGTTCTTCTTAACTTCTTCATCGAACACAACTAAATATGGCTTCTCCATTTTTCTTTCGATAATGATAAACTACTTTTAATTTCATTGGTTTTAGAATATTGAGATTATCCCCTCTAGGAATCATAAATGACAGTTACAAAGTATTTATTCTCTCTTCCTCTTCCACCACAAAATCAATCCAATCGCTAAAACAATAATTCCCATTCCTAATCCCACACCCTTGGCAACAGCTACTACTTGATTAGGCTGCTTTGGGACAGATAACTTAGGTGTTGAAACTGATTCTTGCGAAAGATTATCTCCGACCGGTTTATTTATCGATGAGACATCAGGGGGAGAAACTACATCGGGAATTTCTCTCTCTACAGAAAAAGAAGAGACGTTAATAGTTAATTTCTGCTGTTCTGGAGAAATAATTAAAAGAGAAGCTGCATTCTTAAAATAGGGAAGAAGAAGATTCATCTTAACATTAGATAATAAAATCGTGCCACTACCATTAACTTCGCTTGTATTCTCATCCCACGATTCGTAAAAGATTTGATTTGGAAAAGAAAAATTAATCGCAAAGAGCGAGTTATTATTTGATGTAAGAATAACAGCATTATAATCGCCGAATGGTGTCTTCGGCTCTTCCACCAACGGAACAACTCTTACTGATCGTTCTGCTATCGTCCCGTTAGTATACTGTAATCCCAGCTGATAATAATCAGTTACAGCCATCGCCAATGAAATAGATAAAAAAAATAGACCAAAAAATATTAATCTTTTTTTCATTGTATACCCATCTCTTTACAAGTAGACGCTTTAATCAGTTTTTGACCACATTGAAATGCAAATTTCTTCCTATGAATCTCATGCCAAGGATTACTATCAGGATTTAATAAGTGAAACCAACAATTCGAACCTTGCACGGCGCATTCAATATGCGTAGCAAAATCCTCATGCTGATTATTACACCCGTATGCCCTCGCACAACCATATTGTGGGCCATCTGAACCATCAGACCAGGTATCTGCATTGTCATATTCTGCTTTGTCTCCAGTAACTTTCGGCCCTAAATCTTTTCCATAAGGAAGTTTTCCTTCTGGAAGCATCGCCAAATTATCCCACTTCACTTGTTGATCTTTATCACGAAACGAATTATGAGCAAACTCGTGATAAATAATCTCGTTATAAAAACCATTAAGGTGAAGAAATACTGTCCCCCTGACATTAGCACAAGCTTCGGCATTGGCCCCACAAAACTCTTCCAATTTCTTAACATCCGGATACACCACGATAGTCTTTGTTTCACCTTTCAACGCCGGAGGCATATCCCGTAGCGCTTGACTCAATCCAATCAGAACTTGCGGATCGACATCAGAACCAGTCTTGCCAAAAGCATTAACCTGAGCATCATATGCCATCTTGCCAAAAGCATCAGTCGTCGCACCCAATTGAATCACTTTTGCATCAGAATTACGCTTGAAAACAACACTCGCATCATGACGCAGCTGGGCATTCTGTGTCAAATCAATCGTCCCGGCAGGCGTTTCATAAAGGGGATTAAATACTGCTTTTGCCAGCACCAGATAATGGCCTGTCTCATCCATAATCACTCTTCGCCCTTTCTTTTCTTCAAAATCTTCAATAATCGTAAACGCCGAAGATCCAACTTGACGGAACTGCTCATTCAATTGATGATAAAACTGACCTTGTTGAAATATAAACGTGTTTGGACCATTTTCAAAAGTAAGTCTACCAAAAGGCTTGACTCTCACTTCAGGAATCTGTGGCAGCGTTGTCCCCTTATAATCAGCAAACAGTCTGTCAATTTCAACTTCTCCACCACTTTCTGGTGCAGTAATTTTAACCTTATCTCCTTTCTCAACATTCAAAAACGGATTCCCCGGCAAGAAATTAACAGAATTATAGTTTAAATTCATTGCCATCTTCTGCTCTTTTTTATTAAATGAAACATACGATCCCGAAACATCCTCGTGAGAATAACCATCAAAAAATAAATCTGTCCCCACTGGAATTCCACCTTCAACCACTACTCCCTCAATCTGTAATAATTTTTCTGGAAAAACAAAAACCCGTTTATCATCCACCGAAAGAAAACCGCCACCTATTGTCAACCCTTGATAAGTATGACTTCCTCGCGTAAGATCAATACGAAAAGAACATCTCTCTGGAATACGAATTTCTTTAGAAGACGGAATAAAATTAATATATCCATCATTCGTAACCACTAATTTTCCAGAACGAAATTCTTTACTAGTCAAGCGGACAGAATTTTCGTTAACAAAATCCTTACCATAAAACTCCGTTACAAATGCACCGTCTTCTCTTACGAATACTCTCGTTTTCCCAACCGCTTTGGAAAGATCTACAGTCTGATGAAACACTTGCTTAATCGCTTCCTCAGCCTTATTACTATCAACATCTTTAGCGATATCCTGAATCTTAGCAAAATTCTTGGCAATCTGTCCCGCCGTCATTGCCTTCCGCTGTTGAACATCTAATTGATCATACTTTAATTTTTCTGCAGGAATCTCTGAAATTCTTGTCACAGGAACATTTGATTGAACAAATGTTTCCCACCCCACATCTGTAATTGTAGAATAGTCTCCATTAATATAATCAAATAAAGCCGGATTACTCGGATCAAAACAGAGGTTATCTGTCTGACCAGGAGGACAATCTGCAAAAACGGAGACTGCTAACAACAAGAATAACAACCATACAAAAAATATTTTCGATGATTTATTCACTAGGTTCAGCCGTTGCTTCATCTGCTATCACCTCCTGGACCACTTCTTCTTCAACAGGAGGACTCTCTTCTGCTAACGGAAAATCATATTCTGCCAAATAACGATATTCATAACCGCTCTTTCGATCACTGACGGAAAAGATTAACGTATTATTCTCCACTAAAGTCATCTCCGCTCGCAAACTATTCTCATCCACTAAATCAGTAAGACAGCTCACACAAATATCCGTTGAATGATTTTGTTCTTCAACAACAAATTGATTAATCACCTCATAAATCACACCCAGACGAGAGGGAATTTGCGCAGAAATATCTTTCAGAGACGTTTCCGATAAACCTTTTTGAACACTGACTGGAAAATCCAACACAAATTGAACAGATTCGTTAGAAATCTGCGAACTTGCTTTTATCTCTCCAGCAGGAATAATAAGTCCTTTATTTTTGAACGAATCAAAATTGCGCAAACAAAACGATAATTCATCATTAACATACAGCGAAAGCTGCTCTGAAACATCGTTTAACGAAGGCAGATAAGTTACATTCTGGAGGAAGTAATAGGGCAAACCCAGCGCTTTATCCGCAACGACTGGCAGCTCATAATATCCTCCATGTTGGCCAATAAACAAAAGTGCATCTGTTCCAACACTCTTCAAGCAGGTCTGAATGTAATCTTGGACAGGAATAGCAAATGATAATGCCCCTTGTGCACTTTCTACTTCCGTTTGACCAGTTGAAGTAGCAATATACCCACGAAACAAAAGAACTGCCCCCGTCAAAGCGAGAATAATAATCCCCACTATGATAAAAATCGTCACCTGTCCCCTTCTTTCAAACATAATGGAGATTAATTCCTAGAAGAATTTAAATGTTCTTGTTCGAAAAAAGAGATTGTTTCAGAAATATATTTAAACAACCACCCACCCAATTAGAAAATGACCTATCGTATCCTTACCCACGCTGGCTGTATGGACGGCTTCTGCAGTGCCTTCGTTATCAAGAAATATTGGAATTATATCATCAAAGACACGACAATTACTGAAAAAAACATCCTTGAAGCAGAAATTCTTCAACTTTTTCCCAGTGACGTACAATCAGATGAATTTCAATCAACACCGAAAGATATCGTTGTCGACCTTTCCAAACCCAAAGGAGAAGTTCTATTCTGGTGCGATCATCATACAACTAATCGACCAGAAAAAATCAGCCACAAGAATCATCATTGGCTGGCAACACCCAGCTGCGCCGGATTACTCCTCGACATCGCCGTTAAAAATGGCCTCACATTAACAGACGAATTACGCCAATTTCGAGAAGCAATCGACAAAATTGACGGCGCCGAATATACCAAACCAGAAATTACTGACTGTTATTATCAACCAAAAGACTGGAACAATCTAACAGCGCTGCAAAAACTACATGCTCTCGGCGCAATGTTCAACACTCGTGATCGTAATCTTAACCAAGAAATTTTTAAGACACTACTTACCTCTCAACTTCAAGAAACACCGCTTTCAAGTAAAGCGTTATGGCAGCTTTATCCACCAATGTATTTCCGCTCCCAACTCCAAAGTTATCAAGAATGGCGCAATCACGTTGATACCTATGTTTATTATGATGAAAAATCAAAGTGTGCCGTCCAAGATGATCGTAAAGTGCCGTTCTCCAAAGGCGTTGCCGACCGCTTCTATATGTACTTCAAATATCCTCAAACTTCCTATACACTCAACATCAAACCCCTCGATGAAGAAACCGCAAGAATTGGTCTCGGCAGTAATATCTTTCACCGCGAACGCTGTAAAGTCGATCTCGGAAAATTATGTATGGACGTCGGCAAGAAATTTGGACAAGGCTCTGGCGGCGGGCACAAAGCCGTTGGCGGAGCGACGATTCTCATGACAAAGATTGATCTTGCACAGGAATATATTTTGGAAAGATTGAAAGAAGGGGAAAAGAAATAATGAAAAAAGTGATAGATCAGAAGCTCTTAGAACACTATCTTTCTTTTTCAACATACACGTATCCTGGATTATATGAAAAAATTCTAAAATCAGACTTACCAACAGACATTCGTGCCATCGGCGATCTTGTGAGACGACAGCTCATTCATCGCACGACACTAGAATGGGGAAACGTTGGAACAAATGCAGATCAAAAGTTTGGTGACATGACAAAAGTCCAATGGTGGCGACAACCAGAAGACGATGTCTTAATAACAGCCGCTGCAATACTTGCGGAGTTATATCGAAGAGACAAAAGAGGTTTTATCAAAGAAAGAAAAGAAGAAGATAAGTTGATCCTAACTTGCCGTTATGTCACTATTCTCATCGCTTCCATCTTAAAATCGAAAGGTATTCCCTGTCGTGTCAGAGCAGGACATGCACCATATCTTAATATGGGAACATTAGGTAACGTTAGTACCGACCATTGGATTAATCAGTATTGGAATGTAAAAGAGAAACGCTGGGTAACAATAGATGTTGATGGCAGCTGGAGTTTGCATGACCGTTTCGATCCATACGATCTTCCAAAAAGAAAATTTGATTTTCCCGCAGATGCTTGGCTTAATGTACGAGCCGGAAAAGATAAAGCCAGTCGCTTTTGGAATTCTGGTGGAACAGGAGGTCAGGTTGTTCTTTTATGGTCACTCTTCTACGACTTCCATTGCTTGATGAATAATGAAGTACCATATATTCACGTGCCAGAAATAGCATTTGAAAAGAACTTTCAGAAACTTAGCGAAACTGAGCTCAAAGAAATCGATGATCTTGCCCGTTTGATGCAGAACCCCGATGAAAAATTCCCAATGTTAAAGAAAATTTGGGAGACAAACAAGAAATTTAGATTGCTAAAAGGAGGGCTGTTATAAGATCAACAAATCATTCTCATTCTTTCATAAAACAAATATCACAGCCTTCCAACCCTTCTTCCATCCCCATATGAATCTGACAGATCGTCTTTGTCTTTTTAACATGCTGAACAATCCGCTGCAATTCGCGATAGGCAGAAGTCTTATCAACGACTCTTCCCGCTGCATCAGCAATAAAATCTTTCAATTCTTTGCTGAAAACAACTTCTCTTCCCCGCTTCGATTTAGTATACTGTGAGACTGCGCTTTCCGTGAGGTTCAATAAATCCGCAATCTTTTTCTGAGAGTTGCCTTTTTCTTTCAGCGCAACGACTAATTCTTTACGTATCGCCGGAATAATATACCACACTTCAATTTCTTGAGGATGTTTCTCAGGGATCTCCATAACTTAAACAAAGATTGAGAAGTTTAAAAACTATCCTGTTTTTTCAGATAATTAATTCGCACCTGTTTTTCTCAGAATCTCCACCGTCTCCTTCAACGTCTTCAACACAATACTCAAATCTTTCTCATTCGTACCTTTGCCAAACGTAAATCGAATCGTTCCTTGCGCCATCGCTTTAGATAAATGCAACGCTTCCAAGACGTGACTAACAGTCACAGAATTAGCCGTACAAGCACTGCCAGCTGAAACGTAAATACCTTGCTCACCGAGAGCTTTAAGCAGTGTTTCAGCATCAATACCGCCAAAAGAGATATTAACATTATTGGGCAAACGCTGCTTAGGATGTCCATTTAATTTACAGCGTGGAATAGCGTTCATTACTTTCTCAATAAACCGATCACGCAGTTGTGTCAACCTTTGCGACTCTTGAGTCATCTCTCTCGCCGCCAGCTCCAACGCTTTACTAAACCCCACAATCCCCGGAACATTCTCCGTTCCTCCTCGCAAGCCCAATTCCTGTCCGCCACCAAAGATCAACGGCGCAAGATTAACTCCTTTGCGCACATACAACATTCCCGTACCTTTCGGGCCATACATCTTGCTGCCATTCAGCGTCAGCAAATCAACACCTAATTTCTTTACAGAAAGATCTAACGCTCCAGCGACTTGACAAGCATCCGTATGAAACAAAACGTTCTTCTTATGTGCAATCTCTCCAATTTCGCTAATCTGCTGAATCGTCCCAATTTCATTATTAGCATACATCACTGAAATAAGAATAGTCTTCTTTGTAATTGCTTTCTCCACATCACGCGGATTAACTCGACCATAATTATCAACATCAAGATAGGTTACCGTACATTGTCCAGATTCCTCCAGAAAACGGCACGTCTCCAGAACTGCTTTATGCTCAATCTTCGTCGTAATGATATGATTCCCTTTCTTCTGATAAGCACGAACAATTCCCTGCAAAGCCAGATTAATACTCTCCGTTCCACTAGCAGTAAAAATAATCTCCGAAGAATCTTCAGCCTTGAGAACCGTTGCCACATTCTTTCGTGCCGCTTCCAGCGCGTCTTTAGCTTTTTTTCCAGCCGGATGAACACTGCTAGGGTTAGCATAGAGAGGATAAAAGTATGGTTCCATAGCGATCAATACTTCCTTACGTACCGGCGTAGCTGCAGCATAATCAAGATAAATCGATTTCATAACTTGTAGTAGAGATAGATCTATTTAAAAAAGTATAGAAAAAAATCAAAAACTTATTGAGAATCTACTGAAAAAAAGAATCCGTATCCCACCGGGGAAGAAGAGCTCTTTGTAATTTCTCATCATAGACCGCTTGACGGAGTATAGAGAGACCTGCATCGGAAGATTGTCCGGCAGAACTGTTTTTACAAACCACATCCATCTCAATATCTTCATATTCTGGTTCAGATATAGGTAATAATTCCATTTGATCGTTAGAATCTAAATCAACTAAAAGATCAAAAATATCCAATTCAATAGCACCACTATTAACAGGATTCGCTACTGTAACAGGACCAGTAAAATCAGCCGCCAGATATTCATCAGTACCTCGCAGATAAGAACGAGACTCTCGTAGATGATATGAAAGACCAGAGTATTCAGGAGCCGCTTTTTCATTGACAGATACATCAAAAACATCTAATGGAACAATTTTTTTACGCGGTTCAACTTTTACACCATTCTTTTTTCGAAGAACATCCATTGCATCATCAAATGAAGATTTCTTCCGGACAAAACCAGCAGCATAAACCTCGTCTTTAATAAAATCAGCAGCTAAATACTCATCTTCTTCTCTCTTATAAGACCAATTTTCCTGGCGTTCCATCATAGCCATTTTTTGTGATTCTTTTTCTTTCTTCTTCTGATTACGATAATAATTAACCGTTGCAATCGCACTGCGATATTCTCTCCGAGCGCTTTTATCAACCCCACTCGTGTTCTTTTGAGTTTGATATTGCTCTTTCAACGAAACGCTTAATTCAGCTAAATCATCGAAAGACAAATGATTTAATTCTTTCTTGACATACGTCTTCGTACCTTCAAGAGTTCCTTGAAAGTCATATTTACTTAATCCCGAAACAATTGATTGATAATCCTTACCAGCAACTTGCCGTTGAGTTGCAATAACTTGATCATAAAATTGCTCCGTTCGCGGTACAGTCTGCTCACTACCAACAACTGCTTCTAGTCCAGTATTTTGATTACGTATAGGGTTGGCCATTTAGTCACTACTTAACAGTGTTAAAACACATGCCATTTATAAACTTTCCGCTAGAATTTGACAATTTCATAATAAAAGAAAAAAAAGAATTAATTTAAAAATTAATCGCTAAGTTTCAGTACCAACTACGACTCGGCTTCAGCAGTAGATTGTCCTCAGTTCCCGCGATTTTATCAAGTAATGTATACGTCGAACCACTAGACAACCGTGCTGATTGTAAAGAAGGAATTGCCAAAACAATCTCTCGACTAACAGTACTATCTCCACTCGTAAACTCTTCAGCTAAACGGAAAACATCAGCAACCACCCGTCGAGCATAAACTGTTGCCATCAAGACACGCTCATTACTTCGTTTTTCTTCCCACGATAATCCTTGCGTCGTAGCATCAGCAAATTCACCCAATTGATACGCTGCTTCCAATTGACTGCGCATTCTCGCCAGGCCGAATTGAATCGCTTGATTTCCAGTAAATTCACCTGACTGTTGAGAACTACTTAAGAGTTGATTATAAACTCCTATCGCTCGAGCAAAATTAACAGCATAATCTGTAGGTAATGAAAGAACTGACTGACCTCCCATCGGCTTTAATTTCCTCGCAATCGTCTGCAATTGAATATTCTCCGTTCCTTCCCAAATTGGAAAAACAGCCGCAGCATTGGCGTACATCGACATCCCCGTTTCATTAATATATCCATCACCGCCAAAAATCTCCAACGCTCGACGACAGACTCGAACCGCAGTATCCGCTGCCAAATATTTTGCCATTGACGCTTCTTCTTCAGGAAAACCATTTAATTCACGAGCTAAGATTCTATCTAACGTTCGACCCGAGGAATACGCCAATTGAGCAGCTGCTTCCAATTCCATCCGCATTTCCGCCAATGTCTGACGAATTGCTTGAAATTGAATCAATGGTTTGCCACGAATCTGTTTTGTCTGTGCTGCTTCCAATCCCAGATCATAAGCATGAGAAGCAATACCTAAAGCCAAGACTCCAACGAATGGACGACTTGTATCCAAAGTTGTCTTCATCACTCGCTGCATTTCCACCATCTCTTCCATACTTTTTGCATGCATACCTAGCATCGCATCTTTATGAACACGACAATTATCAAGAATAACTTCTCGCGTATCTGAAGCATGCAACCCCATTTTATCATAAGGCTGACCAACCCCATACCCCGGATTATCTCCTCGCACAATAAAACCACGAATACCTTGTCTATTTCCTACCTGTCCCAATTGAGCCATCACTACCGCATATCCTCGTTCGGCTGCCTCTTTAACATAACCTGCACCAGTAATAAACGCTTTCGTCCCATTAAGAACAAAATAATCGCCATCATTTACTGCTTTTGTTCTAATCTGTGTCGCATCACTGCCTACACCTGCTTCTGTTAACGCAAACGCAAAACGACCTGGCATTTCTCCTTCCATCGCTTTCCTAATTTCTGCCTGCTGGTGTGGCGATCCTGCTTTTAAAACAGCTGCCAATGGCAACCCCGGACCAATCAAAACAATTCCTCCAGAAGGCGACTGACACAATCGCTCCGCAATCATCATCATTGAAACAGTATCATACGGAAATCTACCTTGTCCATCAGGGATATAAAGAGAAGTAAAACCCTGTCTCTGAGCATCTCTTAAAACAACATCACGCACCTTTCCATTACGTTCATCTTGTAACACATTTTCCAACGAAAAATGCTTCTGCGAAAAATCATCCGCCGCTTTACGAAAATCTAATTGGTCTTTAGTAAATGTTGGCATGGACACACCTCAACTGGTTTTAATAGATAAAGTGGTTAAAGGTTAATAAAAGTAGTGAAAGAGAGGAAAAGTGCTATCTAAAAATTATTGCACTTCACCATCCCCACCAAAACACTTATATATTATTGGTTCATTAATGAACCACATGGATCAAAAAAGAAACAATCTGGAACTACAGATCATTGCGTTACTAGTCAAAACAGAAAGTCACATTAGAGGTATTGCTCAAAAGCTAAATGAATCTCACTCGACCGTCTTGAGGAAATTAAATCATCTCAAGAAAGAAAATGTTATTGATTCAAAGATAGAAGGAAAAAACAAAACTTTTTTTCTCAAAAAGAATCTCCTTTCACAAAGTTATATCCTTCAAGCAGAACTACATCAATTAACAAGAATCTTAAAAAAGTATCCAGAATTAGGCATTATCTTTGAAGAAATTTTAAAAAAAACAACTGAAAAAGTAATTGTGCTTTTTGGCTCTTATGCCAAAGGCTTAGTTAAGCCTGGAAGCGACATTGACATTTACATTGAAACAAACAACAGAAACGTTAAAAAAACAATTGAAGAAATACATTCAAAGATCAATGTCAAAATAGGCATATTTGATACTAAATCTCCTCTTATCAGAGAGATTATAAAAGATCATATCATTCTTCGTGGCATTGAAGATTTTTATGAAAAACAACTATCTGGATAAACTGAAGAATGAGGAAAAGCTAGAATTAGTTGAACCGTCTGAGGAGATTAAAGAATCTTATTCGAAAAAGTCTACCAATTGTTTAAAATCAGCAAAATTGTTATTACAAAATAATCTTTATGAGAACTCCATAAGTATGTCTTACTATGCAATGTATAATTCGTTGATGGCGTTATTGTTTAGGATAGGAATAAAATGTGAGAATCATGGAGGGTCAATTCTGTTACTTAAACTATTATTTAAAGAAAATGAATTATTTAAACTGATTTCAACAGCAAAAGAAGAGAGGATTGATAAACAATATTATGTGACAACGGAGAAGGATGAGATCACTAAAGAAATAGCAGAAGAATTGTTAAATAATGGTGAAGACTTTATTTTAAAGATTAAACTAGTCATTCACCATCTAAATAATGATAGTATTGACAACTTCAGAAAGAAGCTTGAAACCATTTAATTTCCATTCACCCCACAATCACATTTATATACCTCTCTACCATCACCAAACTATGAAAAAAGAGGTGCCAGTCTGGACTCTTCCAACAGCCGAAGTATTCAAAAAAACACAAACTTTAGCCAAAGGCTTAAGCCACCAAGAAGCATTACAACGATTACAACAACACGGCAGAAATGAACTAGCTAAAGAAAAGCGCATGCCGGGCTGGTTAATTCTTCTACAACAATTTCGCAGCCCTTTGGTTCTCATCCTTGTTGCCGCCGCAATCATCGCCTATTTTCTTGGAGAACATCTTGATGCCACTGTCATCATCGGCATTGTCATCCTTAACGCCGGCTTGGGATTCTATCAAGAATACAAAGCAGAACGCTCCCTTAGAGAATTAAGAAAGTTGATCACCCACCATAATCACCTCCTTCGAGAAGGGATAATCATTTCCGTTGACAGTAAAGAAATCGTCCCCGGAGATATCATCTATCTTCAACGTGGAGATATTATCCCCGCAGATATCCGTCTCTTTCAAGTCAATGGCTTAACTACAGAAGAGTCCGCCTTAACCGGGGAATCACTTCCCGTAGAAAAAACAAGCGAAGCAATCAGTGCCAGCTTTACCCAACCCCAAGATTTAAAGAACATCGCACTCGCCGGAACAACCGTCGCCAGCGGCACCGCAGAAGGGATTGTCATCAACACGGGAAGCAAGACTTTCCTTGGAAAAACAGCACATTATCTTGCCGAAGAAGAAACACATGGTGACTTCCATAAAGGAATGATAAAATTCAGCAATTTCCTTCTTAAAGTTGTCCTTGTAGCAACAATTATAGTTTTTGCCGTCAACACCTTCCTCGGAAGAGAGATCATCACCTCATTTCTCTTTGCTATCGCCCTTGCCGTAGGTATAACTCCCGAAGTGTTGCCAATTATTATTACCGTCACACTTTCTAAAGGTGCACAGAACATGGCTCGAGAGAAAGTCATTACAAAAAAACTAGCATCCATTGAAGATCTTGGGAATATGGATATTCTCTGTTCAGATAAAACCGGAACTCTAACCGAGGGAAGCATGTCTTTAAAATCGTTTGTAGATCTTAACCACAAACAAAACTCTAAAATTCTTCTCTATGGTCTTCTCTGTAATTCAATAAAGAAAGATAAACAACAATCCTCATTTGAAAACCCCATTGATCGCGCCATTCTACAAAGTCCCGCGATCAAAGAAATTGAAAAGGAAGTTAAGCATTACTACACCCTCGCTGAAAACGAATTTGATAATCTCAGACGGAGAATGAGCGTGTTAGTGGAGAAAGAAAACATAAAAACATTAATCGTTAAAGGTGCGCCGGAAGAACTGTTAAAGAACTGTGCATTTATCGAAAAACAAGGAAAAATCAAAATCACCCCAGCAATTCGCAAAACAATTGAACAACAAACCACCAATTACGAAAAAGAAGGATTAAAGACAATTGCCATCGCTGAAAAAAGAATAACGACCCACGCCGCCACAAAAGAAGATGAACAAAATCTTACTCTCATTGGCTTCTTACTATTCCACGACCCACCAAAGAAAAGTGTCAAAGAAGCATTACAAATCCTTCAAAAACTGGAAGTTAACATGAAAATAATCACCGGTGACAGTCCAGAGATAACCCGCCACGTTTGCCGCGAAGTAAAAATAAACATCACCGAAGATAAAATTATTCTTGGCAGTGAACTAGAGAAAGCCAATCCCATTCTATTCGACTCCCTCTGCAGCAAGTATAACATCTTCGCCCGCGTCTCACCAGAGCAGAAACTTAAAATCGTCAAAGCCCTCCAAGAACAAGGCCACGTTGTCGGCTTCTTAGGTGATGGAATTAACGATGCTCCTGCATTGCATCAAGCAGATGTCGGCATCTCCGTTAATACTGCTTCACCGGTTGCCAAAGGCACAGCCGATATTATTCTGCTCCATAAAAGCCTGCACGTTCTATCACAAGGAATCCGCGAAGGAAGAAAAACATTTGGCAACATCATGAAATATATCTTTAACACTGTTAGTGCCAATTTCGGCAATATGTTTACCATCGCCATCTCTTCTTTCTTCCTCAGATTTATCCCATTATTGCCTTCACAGATTCTTCTCGCAAATTTTCTCACAGATTTTCCCATGTTAACATTATCAAAAGATCATGTCGACGAAGAAATTCTCCATAAACCGCGGCGCTGGAATATCAAATTCATCAGTAAATTCACCTATATCTTTGGGGCAATCAGTAGTCTCTTCGATCTGCTATTAATCATTCCGTTGATCTTTCTCTTCAAAGTCGCACCTGAATTATTTAGAACCGCCTGGTTTACACTATCAATTCTAACCGAGATAGTCAGCGTCTTCATCACCCGTACACGAAAAGCGTTCTATCGAAGCCGGCCAAGCCTATGGTTAATTGGCATGTCTATTTTCGCCATCGCTTTAACACTAATTATTATCACTTCCTCCTGGGGGAATAAAATCTTTGGCTTCGTCAGAATGCCCCCGCAGATATTGTTATATAGCTTCGCCGTGTTGATTGTCTATATTGTTGTCTTAGAAGTTGCTAAAAGAATATTTTATAAGAAAGTA
>Ga0209514_10004525_pt1 | contig 18607 bp, 15 predicted proteins | sample Subgrocontami58m_FD_187452 | JGI IMG/M metagenome (GOLD analysis project Ga0209514, IMG submission 187452) | Subsurface groundwater microbial communities from S. Glens Falls, New York, USA - GMW37 contaminated, 5.8 m (SPAdes) (version 3) | ecosystem: Environmental > Aquatic > Deep subsurface >...
CCCGGTTCGTTGCCAAAGCAGGACGTAATACCCTGCCTTACTGTTAACATACCTATGGCCGGCAAAGACCTTGCGCAGTGTTAGGTTGTCACTAGAACTAGGCGTTGGCTGCCATACGTTGATTCCTGGTTCGACGTAGACGTAGTCGACATTTGCGAGGTCTTCGCCTGCATCCTGTGCCCACATCAGCATGACTCCCTGGCCGTCTTTGACTCGGCTTGCGTGAAAATCATGGTCGAGCCCAGACTGAGACAAGCCAATCAACAGTATTCTCGCTCCGTCGTAGTCCCTAAATTTCTGGTCAGCCTCTTTCACTATACCTCGGAATTCCTCCTCTAGCTCTCTTGCTATTGGGTCAGTCAATGCCAAATCATACGGAACCTCAGGCGCAAGCAACCAAGGAACCAGTCTGCTACCATCCTCTCTAACCTTAGAAAGAACAAAACCAGTGCTTAACCGCTGGGTATGACTCAAAACGCCAGACTGGACAAGCTGAGATATTTCCGCCACGACATTTCGGGCTACCTGAGGATCAATCTTACCCCGCCCAGTGGCGTCAACAGGGATTTCGAGCACATAGGTCCCAGGTAGTTGGTTCTCAAAACGTGGGGAAATACATTCCTGCAGGAAGTTTTCAAGCTTCCTCAACTCCTTCCTCATAAGTCGCGTTAATTCCAGGACATATTCACGCCCGGCACCGTCTTCGAATCTGAAATCTGGATGTCCCCCTTGCCTGGAATGGCGTTCACGGTCGGGCTTTTCCAACAATTTGGAATTGCCCAGGGATACCCAATGCATGAAATGGTTTGCCCAATCCAGTTCTAGCTTATCGTCCATTTGCGTTGCTCGGATGGTGTCAAGCTTTCTGTTGCTAAATGTCAATCAGTGGGCCATACGGGTTTCGAACCAGGCAGCCTTACCTACCTCATGGCGTCCGTTTGCTCTCCATCGCCTCCCTCACCGCCTTCAGCAGCGCTTTCTCTTCTTGGGGCAGCACGGTGCGAGGGTCCAGCACCACGCGGTTGTCTTGGATGCGGGCTATTACAGGGATATCGGCCTCCCGCAGCCGCTGGGCCAGGGCATCGGCGCTACAGGAAGAGGCGCTGGGATCGAGGGCCAGCAGCCATGTGGGAAGCGTTTCGCCCGGGAGGCTGCCGCCGCCTATGGTGGACTCGCCTTTTTGCAAGCTAACGCAGGGATTGCCGAGCGCCGTACGCCACCGGGCGGCACGACGTCGTATCGTCTCAGGCGACGCGGAAATCATCTGCCAAACGGGGATTGCGGTGACGGCCTCGTCCTTCAGGTAGTGCAGGAGGGTTACCCTGAGGGCTGCCAGGCTCATCTTGTCTATGCGCATGGCCCTGGCCAGCGGGTGGCGGGCGATGCGCGCTATAAGGTCGCGCTTGCCTACGATGATCCCCGCTTGCGGGCCGCCCAGCAGCTTGTCGCCGGAGAAGAAGGACAGGTCGCAGCCAGCGGCGATGCTCTCTTGCACCGTGGGCTCGTGGGCCATGCCGTATTGTGCCGTGTCCAGAAGGCAGCCGGAACCCAGGTCGTACAGCACTGGCAGTTTGCGGCGCTTGCCCACGTCTACCAACTCTTCCGTGGTAGGGGCGTGGGTGAAGCCCAGCACCTTGAAGTTGCTGGCGTGGACCCTCAGGAGGGCAGCGGTGTTGTCTGTGACGGCTGCTTCGTAGTCGGAGGCGTTGGTGCGATTGGTGGTCCCGACCTCCACCAGCGTGGCGCCGCTCTGGGCCAGGACGTCTGGGATGCGGAACCCGCCGCCGATTTCCACCTCCTCACCGCGTGAAACGATGACCTCTTTGCCTTGGGCGATGGCGGCCAGGCCCAACATCACAGCCGAGGCGTTGTTGTTAACCACCAGAGCGGCCTCGGCGCCAGTCAATTGACATAACAGTTCGCTGATATGCGCTTGCCGGGAGCCGCGCTTGCCGTCGTCCAGGTCGAGTTCCAGGTTGGAGTAACCCTTGGCCGCGTTGGCTGCCGCCTGGATGGCTGCTTTGCTGATGGGCGCACGGCCCAGGTTGGTGTGCAGGACGACGCCGGTGGCGTTGATGACAGGGCGGGGCGCCTCCTGCCAGGCCCGCTCGGCACGTCGTTGTACCTGCGCCACCACCTGCGACAGGGTAGGCGGATCGCCGCCCTGGGCGATGGTTCGTCGCGCCTCGTCCAACTGCTGGCGCACCAGTTGCAGCATCGCGGTGCGGGAGTACGACTGCACCAGCGCCAGGACTGGCTCCTGGGACAGGACTAGGTCTACGCTGGGCAAGCTGCGAAAGTCATTGGGCATGGTCAATGTCACTAAGCTATGGAGTTGGGGCTATTGTAGCATGGGCAGAAAGGGATGGAGGTAGATGGTGTTCATGGCAGCTTTATAGTGGCAAATCACCGCGCTCAGGTAACGGCGGTTCTATTTCCGTGCCGGCAGCCGCCGACAAAATGTGCGTATTGACACACCACCACATGGGTGTTACCGTTTTAGGCAAGATGACAACTAACTATAAGCCGGATATCAAGGGTTGTACGTGTTGGCCGTAGGGCCAGCGCCGGAATAGAAGAGAAAAAGCGCTGCGCCCCTCTAAGCTTTTGTGCCGAGAGGGGCGCAGCGCTTTTTTCATACCTCACAGGAAGGATAGGAGGGCAGGCCGATGACTACCGTTCGCCAAGACCCGACCATCGAAGAGAAGGCCAAGCTGGACTACTCCAAAGGAGTGATCCCATATTTCCCCGAAGAGATTGACCTCTTTGAAAGAGAGGCGCAGCGTTTCCTCAAGGGAGAGATGGAACCCACTGCTTTTCAGGCCTTCCGTTTGCTTCAGGGCGTGTACGGACAGCGCCAGCCCGACGTCCACATGTTCCGCATCAAGATCCCATTTGGCGGCCTTACCGCCGACGAGATGGACGTCATTGGACAGATAGTGGAGAAATACGCTCCGCTGGAGAAGGGTCATGTCACAACCCGAGAGAACATCCAAGTCCACTTCGTCAAGTTGACCGACGCCCCGACCGTGCTGCGCATGCTGGGCGATGTAGGTGTGACCACTCGCGAGGCGTGCGGCAATACCGTGAGGAACGTAGTGGGTTGCCCGCTTTCAGGAGTCACGCCTGATGAGCCCTTCTACGTGACTCCATACCTGGTGGCCTTCGCCCGCTGGTTTGTGCGCCACCCGTATACCCAGAAGCTGCCACGCAAGTTCAAGGTGGCTTTTGAAAGCTGTGCTCAAGACTGCACGGTCACAGCTATTCATGACCTGGCTTTCATACCCAAAGTACGCCTGGATAAAGGCGGAACGCCGCACAGGGGTTTCCAAATGCTGGCCGGAGGCGGCACCGCTATTATGCCCAGGATTGCCTACACTCTGTACGACTTTGTGCCGGTGGAGGACTACCTGCGGGTCAGCGAGGCCGTAATCCGCGTCTTCGACCGGACGGATGAGTTGCGGAAAAACAGGATGAGGGCACGTATCAAGTTCTACATAGATCGCGTGGGCATCGAAGCCTTCCGGCAGGAAGTAGAGGAAGAATTGACGAAGAAGTGGGCTCGCAAGTCATTTGATCCCACTCCCCTCATGCAGATCCCCGATGAGCACCTGGACGCGCCGCCTCCTCCAGTTGGGCTGGCTAACGGCCACCATGGACCTGAGTTCCAACGATGGCTGGATACCAACGTGCGGCCCCAGAAGCAGGAGGGGTACAACAGCGTCTGGGTGAAGGTGCCACAGGGCGATATCCAGGCGAACCAGTTCCATGCGTTGGCCCGGATAGCCAGACAATACGCTGGAAGCCGCGTACGCACCACCACTGAGCAAGACCTGGTGTTCCGGTGGATTCCCAATGGCTATCTGTACAAAGTATGGCAGGAGCTTGGAGAGGTGGAGCTGAACGAGGCAGGCGTCAACGAAATCACCGACGTCGTGTCCTGCCCCGGCACGGATAGCTGCAAGCTGGGAATCACATCTTCCATGGGCCTGGGGAGAGCTTTGCAGAAGACGTTGAGTGAGATGGACATACAGGACCCGCTGACGCGTTCCATGCGCATCAAGATAAGCGGCTGCCCTAACGGTTGTGCCAGGCACCATATCGCCAACATAGGGTTCCACGGCGCCGCCACCAAGGGCGATGGCAACCAGGTCCCCGCCTATGAGATGTTCGTGGCTGGCAACTACGGCAACGCTGATCCTGTTCGCTTCGGCCAGCGGATCAAGGCCAAGGTCCCGGCCAAACGAGTGCCCCAGGTGCTGCGCCAGGCCGTCCAACTCTACCAGGACCAGCGCCATGATGGCGAGACCTTCAACCAGTTCGTCGACCGTGTAGGCGTTGGGCCTTTCGAGGCGATTGCTGAGGAGCACAAGGAGCCAGGCCGCCTCAACCGGGAAAACATCAGCACGTACCTGGACTGGGACAAGACGGTTCTATATAAGGTGGAACGGGGAGAAGGCGAGTGCGCTATTTAGCGGTGGTCACTCTAGCGGCTGTGCGCGGGCGGTTGCCATGTCTGTGAGCCGTAAGAAGGCCCAGGACTACGCCGAAGGCGTCCTGGCTCGTCCCCGCAGCGATTACCTGGTGACGGTGAGGCGTGGCGAGAGCGGGACGACCTTGCTGTACCGCGGTCGGGCGCTTACCAGGTGCCACGCCAGCCGTGTGGGGTTTGTGCAGGCCGTCTACATGGCCCAGGCGTTGGGGGTGGAGCTGCCGCCTCCGAAGGGAAAGGTGACTGCGGAGGTGCCGGCCGGTGTCTTGTACCGTGCCGTGGCCATATCAGCCCTGAACTTCCGGCGGCCGGAGGCGCGCCAGGTGCTGGCGCAGCTTCTGACTACGGCGGAGATGCAGAGGACCGTCCACGGCGGCGCGGTGGCCTAGGAAGGCTCTGTTGCTTCATAGGGGCGAATGGCCTTGCCAGGTATTCCTCACCACGCCCCAACGTATTTGTTCCTTCCCTTCCACCCCCTTCGCTTCGTTTGAGGACAGGCTCCCTGCGTACGACTCCGCTTCTCACCATCCAAAGCGAACAGAACAACTAACTTTGTTGCTCGACAAAAGGAGAGAGGCTGGCGAGAACCCCGTCCACCCTTGGGATCCTCTGACCAGCCTCTCAGTCGGCACCAGGCCGGGCGATCTCTGCCCTAAGGTCCTTCAAGCCGCAGCCTGGCGAGATTTGGGCGTAACGCCCTGGCTACCTACGTGCCCGTGGCTATGGCAGTCTGCCTGCTCACCTGGCGGCTCGCCTTGGGCTCAGCCTCGCTGACCCAGTAGAGCCCCAGAACCCCAGCTCCGGTGGTCATCACGCCGAGGATTACTATGATAACCCCGGTGCCGATGGCCAGGTTGGCTACTCCGAATCCCATAACCGCCATGCCCAGAGCCGTCCTCAAGGTTACGCCATTGAGGTAGATCGCCCTGTTGGGGTCGTCGCGGGACATCTTGGAATAGGGCCCCCACTTGCCCATGGTGTGGAACTTTATGATGTCGGCTTCGGCCTGAGCCGTTGTGGCGTCCTGCACCAGAGTGCCCTCCGCCACGCCGAACTTCACTCCGTCCTTACCCGTGGTTATCTGCTCCTCCAGCAGTGCTGCCTTGATCTGCGCCTTGGCAGCCAGCCCCTGAGTTACGAAGAAGGCACCTGCAGCCAGGAATCCGAGCCCGAATACCAGCACACCGATCCAAACGTATCTCTTGATTGTCGCCTTCATGTCCGTTCTCCTTTCTTCTGTTCTTCTGTGTTGTCTTTTGGTGTCAGTTCGTTCTAGTACGATGGTACTAGTACGCCAGTGGCAGCGTAACCTCCAGACGGGTAGCCACTGGGCGGGCTGACGGGTGGGTTGGGGTAGCCTCCACTTACCACAGAAGATAGGTGCGCCCTGCCCTAGCGGGTAGGTGAAGCGCAGGCCATACGGGGCCAGAGGTCAGCAGAGGTGGCCGCGGGTAAGAAGGAAAGGAGTAGCGTTAGCTAGCTAGAAGGACTTGCGGAGCTGCGATCTTGACGGGCAGCCCAGGCAATAACCTGGGCCCGGTTCTGGAGGTGCAGTTTATCCAGGATGTTCTTCATGTGGTACTTGACAGTGTTCTCACTGATGAACAGCTTCTCCGCGACCTCTTTGTTAGTGAGGCCCTGGGCCACCAGGCCCAGCACATCCTGCTCACGACTGCTAAGGACCTGGACATCCTCCACCTCGCCCACCTTCTTGGCCTGGACGCGAAACTCCTCCAGCAGCCTGCCTGCCAGGCGTGTAGGGAGGACGGCCTGGCCGGCCTCGATGGCGTCCAGGGCCTCGAAGAACTCGGATGCCTCCACGTCCTTGAGCAGGTAGCCGTGAGCGCCACTCTTGATGGCCTCGAACAGGTCCTGTTCATCATCCGACACTGTGAGAATAACGATCCGCAGGTCTGGATACTTGGCCTTGATAAGCCTGGTGGCCTGCAAGCCGTCCATTTCCGGCATGCGGATATCCATCAGGATCAGGTCTGGGTTGGCATCGGCGACCTTTTCCAGGGCCTCTCGGCCATTGCCGGCCTCCGCCACCACCGTGTGCCCGCGGGCGCGCAGGAGGCTGGCGATACCGTCGCGCACCAGCAGGCGGTCGTCCACCAGCATCACCTTCACCGGGTATCCCTCCCCACTCGCGGCTGAACGGCGCCAGGCACTCGCACCCGCACGACAGTGCCCCTGCCTATGGTGCTGTCCACTTCAAAGTTGCCGCCTATAGCCTCCGCCCTCTCCTGCATGGTCTGAAGCCCCAGGTGAGGCCACTCGCCTCGCCTGACGGCCATGGGATTGAAGCCTATGCCATCGTCCGCCACTTCTATCTCCAGGTCGGCGTCCCTGGCCGTGAATCTGACCGACACATGACCGGCCTCGGCGTGCTTGCGGACGTTGGTCAGGGCCTCCTGGACAATCCTCAGGATCTGCACCTCCTGGAGGGGAGTCAGGTCTATGTCCTCGGGATGCAGGTTCCACTGCACCTCCACGGGCTTGTGGAGTTGAAGTTGGTACTCATTGACGTATTCTTCCAGGACACCCTTCAACTCCTGGTCAGGGCCTATCTGACTCCTCAGGGCCAGGATACCTTCGCGAATGTCCTGATAGACCTTGCGAGCAGCCTGGCTCAGCTCCCGCACCTGCTCCTGGGCTACGTCGACATCGCCCTTGGCCATGAAGGCTTCCACCGCCTGGGCTTTAGTGCTGACGTACCCCAGCACCTGGGCCAGGCCATCGTGCATTTCCCGGGACAGGCGGATACGCTCGGCTTCCACGGCCAGGGCTTGGATCTGCTCGTTCAGGCGGGCGTTCTGGATGGCCACCGCCGCCTGGTTGGCGAAGAGCTGAACCACCTCTTCATCGGTCTCGGTGAACGGGGCGCCGCTCTCTTTTTCCGTCAGGTAGAGGCTCCCAACCACATGTTGCTTGTAGCGTATGGGAACACCCAGGAATGTGTTCATAGCGGGGTGTCCAGGGGGAAACCCTGTGGACGCGGGGTGGTCCTTGATATTTTCGAGACGCAGCGGCTGCCCTCCCTCCAGAATCAGACCGAGGAGACCCTTCCCAGAAGGGAGCCGCCCGATGGCCTGGCGTGTCTTCTGGCCGATGCCGGAGGTAAGGAAGGTCTTTATGCGTCCGCTCTCGTCGGCAACACAGAGGGCAGCGTACCTGGCCTGGACAAGCTCACGGCTCAGGTCCACCACGCGCTGCAATACAGAGGAGGTAAGGCGCTCCTCTGACAGCGCCAGGTTGGCCTCATTCAGCGCTCGCAACTGGACATTCCGGCTGGCGGCGACGCGGGACAGTTCGGCAACTTGACGCTGCAACCTGGCGATGGCGCGGAACATCAGCCTGGAGAACACGGTGACCACCAGGCTGATGAAGACGATCAGCAGGAGCACACCCGTGGCGGAGTGCAGGAGCCGGTTCCCCGGCCCGAGGATCACGTAGTGGTAGAGCAGGAGGAATCCAATGGGCGCAAGGATTCCCACCCACTCCAGCCTGGAAAGGGTCAGGCTACGATAGAAGGTTTCTTTCAACCTGGCGAAGCGGCTGGAGCCGGGACTCATGGACGTAGCTTCCTCGAATTGGGCTTAAGTCTACTAATGATACCAGATGTGCGAAAAGGGAGAGCCGGTTGGATCCGTAATTGCCTGTGAGCTTGCTGTAACCTGGAACGCTGCATCCTCTGTGCTATAATCCAGCCGTTGTGCCTTCCAGGCCATTTCCACTGATACTTGAAGCTCAAACCCCGCCCGTAGTGTAGTAAGGAGGTTGCCATGGCGACGACGGAGAAGGCGGCGGACACCAAGACCCTGTACATGGACATGCTGTATCGCATGTTGCGCATACGGGGCTTTGATGAAACGGTTGTAGGACTGGTGCAGCGCGGCGAGTTCGTGGGCGCTGTGCACTGCTACCTGGGCGAGGAGGCGGTGGCGGTGGGCGCTTGCACCGCTCTGCGGGACGACGACTACATAACAGGAAACCACCGCTCTCACGGCCATCCCATCGCCAAGGGCGGCGACGTGCGGCGGGCCATGGCGGAGCTTTTTGGCAAGAAGACCGGCTACTGCAAAGGCAAGGGCGGTTCCATGCACCTGGCCGACTTCAGCATTGGCATCCTGGGCGAATCGGGCATCCTGGCATCGGCGCTGCCGGTAGCGGTGGGCGCCGGGCTGGCCTGCAAGCTCCAGGGCAGGGACAACGTAGTGATCCCATTCTTCGGCGACGGGGCCAGCAACGAAGGGGCCTGCCACGAAGCCATGAACCTGGCGTCGGTCTGGAAGCTCCCCGTGGTGTTCGTATGCGAGAACAACCAGTACGCCGTAACAACCCACTACCATGAAACGGTGTCGGTGGAGAACGTGTCCGACCGCGCTCCCGCATACAACATGCCAGGCGTGCTGGTGGACGGGCAGGATGTGTTGGCCGTGCACGAGGCGGTGCGTGAGGCCGTGGCCCGCGCTCGCTCCGGCCTGGGGCCGTCGCTGGTGGAGGCCAGGACATACCGCTACCAGGACCACTCGGAAGGGATCAACCGAGTAGCGCCAGCCCCACCCAGGAGCGGAGTCACACCACCTCCACCGTACCGCACCCAGGAGGAGATAGCGTACTGGAGAAAGCGAGACCCTATCATCATTCATAAGGAGCGCCTCATCGCTCAGAAGCTGGCCACGGAGGCTGAGATAGCCCAGATGGAAGAAAAAGTCCGTGGCGAGATAGCGGAAGCGCTGGAGTTCGCCAAGCAGAGCCCGTACCCGGAGCCGGAGGAGGCATTCGACGACCTGTTCACCAACCCCATTCCTATCGACAGGACATAGCATTAAAAGCCACTCATGGTGAGCATGTCGAACCAAACGAGCGGCGGACGGTTCCCGCTCACTTCCTTCGATAGTTCGGCAAGCTCACTACAGGCAGGCTCAGGATGAGCGGAGCTTATGAAGTTACTGACCCAGGGAGGACATCATGGCAACAATCACATACGCAGACGCGCTGAACCAAGCCCTCAAAGAAGAGATGCATCGCGACTCATCCATCTTTGTGATGGGCGAGAGCATCCGGCGAGGAGTTTACGGCGTCACCGGAGGGCTGTGGCAGGAGTTTGGGGACAATCGCGTGCTGGACACTCCGCTTTCCGAGACGGGGTTCATGGGCGCAGCGGTAGGAGCGGCGCTGCTGGGTATGCGCCCTGTCGTTGGGTCGCTAAGCTCCTTCATGTACGTGGCCATGGACCAGTTCGTGAACCAGGTGGCCAAGATGAAGTACATGTTCGGCGGACAGGCGAAGCTGCCCATCGTCTACCGCGTTGGAATGACATACGGCAACAACATCGCGGCGCACCACTCGGACAGGCCCCATCCGATGTACATGAACGTGCCTGGTTTCAAGATTGTGATGCCCACCACTCCATACGACGCCAAGGGGATGATGAAGACAGCGCTGCGGGACAGCGACCCGATACTGTTCTTTGAAGACAATACCTTGATGGGCAACCGAGGCGAGGTGCCGGAAGGCGACTACACCGTTCCCTTCGGCGTGGCCGAGGTGAAGCGACAGGGCACCGACGTCACCATAGTGGCGCTGGGCGGGATGGTGCCGCACTCCTTGAGAGTAGCCGAGCAGTTGTCGCAAGAGGGCATTTCGGTGGAAGTGGTGGACCCGAGGTCGCTGGTGCCGCTGGACAAGCAGGCCATCCTGGACTCGGTGGCCAAGACCGGACGGCTGGTGGTGGTGGACCCGGCGCACAAGACGTGCTCCGCCGCCAGCGAGATATGCGCCATGGTGGCGCAGGAGGGGTTCTGGAGCCTCCAGGCACCGGTTCAGCGGGTGACCAGCCTGATGGTGCACTTCCCCTTCAGCCCTGCGCTGGAGAAGCACGTCTTCCCCAACGAGGAGAAGATTGCGGCAGCGGTGAAGCGGACGCTGGAGTAAGTATGGAGAGCAGAAGCCGCCTGTGAAGTGTGTTCTGTCGACAGGGCTTCGCAACCATGCACAAGACAAGACTTATGACGCAGGTTGAGACGCTTCGCCAAGCGCCATTGGAGCGAATATTGCCCCAATTGATCAACGAAAAAGGGCTATCTGGTGCAGCAAAAGAAATAGGTGTCAGCAAGCACACTATTTCTCTGTGGATGCAGCTACTCGGTGTCAACATTAGGACGTTTGCACTAGCATCCGGAGATAGTGTGGAGATCAAACGACTGGGCAAGGATGACGTGTCCCTCGATATTGACCAAGAGAGTGGTGCGCCAGCACAAACAACTGGTCAGACTCAGTATGCTCATGCTGTTACTCACCATATTGGAGAACTCATGCGCTTGGTTGCAGAGCAGCCACATACAGATCGGAAATCTGCCTCTGAGGTGACTGCCCGTCTGCTGGTGATCAGAGATGACCTGCTGGCCTTGGAAAAACCCGATGCCTCTCTTGATTTCGAAACCCAGAGTATGATCAAGAGGATCATCCACGAGATTCGTGAACGTACGCCATGGGCTGCGGAAAGGCTAAGGGTCATGCTGAGAGAGCCAGTAGTTGCGGGGGTCATTGGAGCAGCGCTGCAGCATTATCTCTTCGAATGAGCTACCTACAATCAAGCAACGGCATGATTGCGTCATGTTCTTTACCGTACTCCGAACTTGAGGCTTGCAGATTCAGCGAAGTTTATCGGCCCTGAAGCGGAGATTGCTTCCGGGGAACCATAAAGAAAGGGCTTCCGTACCATGTCTACAGACGTAATCCTGCCCCAGTGGGGTATGAACATGCAGGAAGGCACCCTGGTCAAGTGGCTCAAGAAAGAGGGAGACCAGGTTGCCCAGGGCGAGCCTTTGGTGGAGGTGGAGACGGCCAAGATCAACTCGGAGCTGGAGGCACCGGCGGCAGGGGTGCTGGCCTATGTCCTGGCTGCTGAGGGGAGCACCGTCTCCGTGGGCACAGTGGTAGCGCTGATCGCCGCGCCGGGCGAGAAGGTGGAGAGGCCCGCGGTCAAGGCTACGCCCGCTCCCCCCACTACAGCGGCCCCCGCTGCCAGGCCGACGACACGTCCGCAACCAGCGTCGCCCTCGGCCAGCGGAACCACTACAGCACAGGTTGTTCCCGCCGCGCGACGCCTGGCCCAGCAAAACGGCATCGACCTGGCCAGCGTCCAGGGCACAGGCCCCGGCGGCAGGATACTGGAGGCCGACGTACAGCGCTCCATAGCTGCGCCGGCAGCGCCTCTTCCAGGCGTGACGCCCCTTACCGGCGTGCGTAAGACCATCGCAGAGCGGATGTTCCAGAGCATACAGAGCATGGCGCAGGTCACGCTGACCACGGAAGCCGACGTCACGGAGATGGTGGCGCTGCGCAAGGAACTGTTGGGACAGTGGCGGCAGCACCGCCTGCGACCCATGGATCAGGATCTGGTGGCCAGGGCAGTCGCACGGGCGCTGCGAGAGCAGCCACGCCTAAACGCCACCTTCGAAGGTGGCGGAGTCAGGCAATTGGAAGAGGTCAATCTGGGCATCGCGTTGGCTATACCAGACGGCCTGACTGTAGGTGTGATCCGGAACGCCGACAAGAAGCCGCTGCTGGCCGTAGCCCAGGAGATACGAGAACTGGCCGTCAAAGCACGGGACGGAAAGCTCTCTCCAGACGATGTCACGGGCAGCAGTTTCACCATCACCTACCTGGGCAGCTACGACATAGATGCCTTCACACCCATCATCAATCCGCCGGAGGTGGGCATACTGGGAATAGGACGCATGGTAGAGAAGCCTGCCGTCTACCAGGGCCAGGTGGTGCCGCGCTCCATGATGTTCCTGAGCCTGACCTTCGACCACCGGGCGCTGGACGGGGTGCCTGCGGCGCAGTTCCTGCAGACGGTGAAGCGCTACCTGGAGGAGCCACGGTGGATGGCGGCATAGCCATAGCCAGGGGCGATTCGTGAATCGCCCCTACAGGTCGTGGTTCGACAAGCTCACCACGAACGGCAAAAAACAAAAGCCACTGTCATTCTGAGGAACGTAGTGACGAAGAATCTGGGGCGAGGGTTTTGCCTGCGCCCTCTGTGCTGGCGACTGGTTCATTTGACGGATCAGATTCTTCGCTCCGCTCAGAATGACAAATGTAAGGAGACAGCGCTTTGAGCCTGGTGGGCATCATAGCCAACCCCTCGGCAGGCAAAGACATCCGTCGTCTGGTGGCCTACGGTCGTGTAGTCCCAACCCACGAGAAGGTGAACATCATTCGCCGTGTGCTGCTCGCCCTGGACGCCATGGGAGTGGACAGCGTCGTCATCATGCCCGACTCCTCCCACATGGGCTGGCAAGCCATGGAAGACACGCAGCTTGGCCTCAAGGCGGACATCCTAGACATGCCCCTGTTCCAGGACGAGGACGACTCCACCAGGGCCGCTGAAATGATGGTTAGGATGGGCGCGGGTTGCATTGTTACCCTGGGAGGAGACGGCACCAACCGCGTGGTGTCCAAGGGCTCGGGCCGCGTGCCCATAGTCCCCATATCCACAGGCACCAACAACGTTTTCCCCGCCATGGTGGAGGGCACCACTGCTGGACTGGCGGCGGGCCTGGTGGCTGAAGCGCTGGTGGACCCGGCCAGGGTGTGCATAACTTCGAAGCGGATAGAGGTGTACCTGGACGGGAAGCTGCAGGACATCGGCCTGATAGACCTGGCCGTGTCCAAGGAGAGGGCGGTAGCGGCCCGGGCCATTTGGAACATCGACACGATAGACCAACTCGTCTTGTGCCGCGCCGAGCCGTCCGGCATAGGACTGTCATCTATCGGGGCATGGCTGCACCCCATATCGGCCTCAGACCAAATGGCCATGCACCTCACGCTGGGGCCTGACGGAGCCACCGTGATGGCCGCAATAGCGCCCGGCATGGTGCGGCGAGTGCCCGTGGCCCAGTGGCGGCTCCTGCGCATGAATGAGCGCGTCGAGGTGACCTACACGCCCTGCACCATAGCGCTGGACGGCGAGAGGCAATTCACAGTGCAGTCCGGCCAGCGGGTCGAGGTGGAGGTGAACATGAACGGCCCCCAGGTGGTGCTGGTGGACGAGGCGCTGCGCGAGGCGGCCAGGCTGGGCGTGTTCGTGGAGTCGCCACAGTAGCCTTTCACGGTTGTCCTGAGCACAACACCCCTCTATAATCCCAGGCGAATTCCCAATACATCATCAGGAGGTGAGCCATGGGAGGGCCAGGCCGGAAACTGCGGGACTTGATCGCACGAGGTGAAGGAGTGCTGGCAGTGAACTGCTACGACCCCTTGACAGCCAAGCTGGCTGAGCGCATGGGGTTCCAGGCCCTCTACTTGGGAGCCGGCACTCGTGGCTACGTTATGAACGTCACCGAGGCCATGATCACCGTCACCGAGATGGCCACAGCCATACACGAGATCACAGTGAAGACAAAGATACCTGTGGTTGTGGACGGCTGCACCGGCTTCGGCGAGCCTCTGCACATGCAGCGCACCATCTGGGAGTATGAGCACGCCGGCGCCGCAGCCATAGAGATCGAAGACCAGATAGTCCCAAAGCGGGCCCATCACCACAGGGGCTTTGAGCACCTTATCTCTCTGGAAGACATGGTGGACAAGGTAAAGGCCGCCGTGGCTGCCAAGGAAGACCCTGATTTCGTCATCATCGCCCGCACCAACGCCATACGCGACGAGAGCGTGCCGCAGGCCATAGCACGGGCAAAGGCTTACAGGGCGGCAGGGGCGGACATGATCCTGGCGGGCGGACGCAATCGCGAAGAGATGGAGATGCTCCACAAGGAAATAGGTGCGCCCATGGTAGCGTTTGCGATGATGGGGAGCATGGAGCGTGTTGGTTTGACGGTGAGAGAGGCAGCAAAGATAGGCTATACACTGGTTCTGGACCCCAACTCCGCCCTGGTGCCCGCATTCCATGCTGTCCGAGAAAGCCTGATGGAAATCAAGAAAAACGGCAAGACCAACATGGACGCCGCCACGGTTACAGCCACCCAGCAGGAGATGAACGAGACCGTGGACCTGCCCGCGTACTGGCGGCTGGAAGAGATGACGACGGAGAAGGGGGCCAAGGCAAGGTTTGGCGGGTAGTTGGTGACCAGGCAGTTGAAATCCTATACAATCGTATTTGGGGTTAAACGCGCCCGTAGCTCAGCGGATCAGAGCATCGGTCTTCGAAACCGGGGGTCGTGGGTTCGAATCCCACCGGGCGCACCACTTTGCAGTCCCAGGTAGCAGTCTTAGCCCAGGTCTAATATTTAGGCTAGTAGTTGTACAAAATACTAGCTGTGGTTAGTCTACGTATAAGAATGCGGCTAGCATTTGTATAAACCACTCCATCTACCTTAGTAGCGTTCTAAGATTTAGTGTAGCATTCGTATAAAATACTATCTGCAATTAGTCATAGTATTATACTACGGTTAGGCGTCGTATAAGATAATGACAATGGTTGTCAGGGGCTTCTCACCTGTGTATGCACTCGCCGCTGACCGCACGTTGCAGCACGTCGCTTGACGGGGCTGCGCGGTACTTATACTATGCGCCGCGAGAACACTGGTATGTGTCTCAGACACCTCCACCGTGCGGTGGAGATTGTGGCCAATGAATCCTCGTTAGGACTTATAGGAGGGAAGTATCATGAGCCAGGCTCGAGAACGCTTCAGGGCTATTCTGTCCAGGAACGCTTGCACACCGGCAGCTCCAATCTTCGACTCGCTGTCCGCCCGCATCGCCGACATGCTGGGATGGGAAGCATGCAAACTGGCGGGGTCGGTTGCAAAGGCCGCCGACATGGGCGTACCAGACAGCGTGCCGTATACCAACATGACAGACATGGTAGACGTATGCCGTCGCATTACACGCGCCGCCAGCCTACCGCTGACCGTTGATGCCGACGACGGCGGCGCAACGCCGGTGAACGTCTTCCGCACCGTTAGAGAGTTGGAAGCCGCCGGCGTAGCATCCATCGAGATCGAGGACAACTTGGTGCCCACACGGCTGGACACCACAGTGAGCCGCCACGCGCTGATGATCCCGGAAGCGGAGCAAGTGGGAAAGCTCAAGGCCGCGGTGGCCGCCCGCACCGACCCAACCACAGTCATTGCTGCCCGGACCACAGCGATACAAGAGCTATCCAAAGAAGAAGCCATCCGGCGCATCAAGGCCTACTCCCAGGCGGGGGTGGATGCCATCATGCTGCCCGGCGGCAGCGTTCCCCTGAGCCGCGCCGACATCGAAGCCGTGCACAAAGCTACTTCGCTGCCAATTCTATCCACCACGTCGCCGACCATTACCGGCCTCTCCGGGAACATAAAACAGGACGCTCCATTCTTTGTGGCTAACGGGGTGAAGCTGGTTTACTTGGGCGTTGGCCTAGGGCAGCCTCCCTTCGCCATGGCGGTCAAAGCCATATACGACGCCTTGAAGTACCTGAAAGACGGCGGGTCGGTGGCGGACCTGAAAGACCGTCAGGCCACTCCGGAACTCATGAGGCAAGTGATCAGGAATGAGGAGTTCCTGAATTGGGAGCGCGAGTATACTCCTAAATGATTCTGAACGCGTAACGCTCCTGCCGGCTACCGCTGGTTGCGAGAACTACATCATTTCCCGCTCGTGGTGAGCCCGTCGAACCATTTGAGCTGGAAATGAAGGCCCGCTCACCCTGAGCAACGTCGAAGGGAGTGAGCGGGCCTTCGGAGTGCATAGGGTGGGTTTCGCTGCGCTACACACACCATCAAAGTGAGTGCCAGCGAGTGCACTTCCCCCTCCATTCCCCAACTATTGGCGTCTGCTGCTACAATACGTGCGTGACAAGGCCTATTCGCAAACCCCAGGGGCGCTCTGAGCCGCCCACAAGCCCTACGGTGCCAACGCCCACCGATTCCTGGGAGCAAGTCGCCGACTGGTACGACTCCCTGGCATCGGAAAAGGGCACCGATTTCCACCAGCGCGTCGTCATCCCTGGAGTCCTGCGCCTGCTGGATCTGCAGAAGGGTGAGAATGTCTTGGACGTAGGCTGTGGGCAGGGCGTGGTCAGCAGAGCGCTTCATCAGCATGGCGCAGATGTCACTGGGGTAGACCTCTCTCCACGGCTTGTGCAAATGGCACGCCAGCGCTCCCCAAAGGCCATCCGGTACCACGTGGGAGACGCTCGCAGTATGGAGTTCCTGGCCGACCACTCCTTCGATGCCATGGCCTGCGTGCTGGCGGCCCAGAACACAGACCCCATTGAGCCGGTTTTCGTGGAGTGCTCGCGCCTGCTGCGCCCCCAGGGACGCCTAGCGCTGGTGGTCAACCATCCCGCTTTCCGCATCCCCAGACAAAGCCGCTGGCGTCTGGATAGAGACCAGAAAGTGCTGTACCGCGAGGTGGACACGTACCTGAGCCCGCTGAGGATACCCATAGACATGAAGCCTTTCAAAGAGCCGGGTAGGAAGTTCACATGGACGTACCACAGGCCAATTCAGGCCTACGTCAACAGCTTGGCGGACGCCGGCCTGTGGGTCAACTGCCTGGAGGAGTGGCCCGCAGCCAAAACGAGCCGCGGAGGCCCATGGGCCAGGGCCGAGAACCGGGCCCGCGCAGAGATCCCATTGTTCCTGGCCATGCGAGCTGTAAAGGTCCATCCCGCTGGCTCCCTGGCGGTTGACACCGGCACGTAACATGTTTAGGCTTGCACACCAATTCAACATCGGCCTCACAGCTATGGCTAGCTCCAGATAAGGAACTCTCTAATGCAAGTACAGACTTCCTCGGCGCATCTCCTGGGCAACAGCCCTTACCGCTGGATTGTTGCCACAGTGCTTTTCCCTTTGCAGGTAGCCATGGGCATCAACATGTTTGGCCCTACGCCACTGTTCCCAGACATCATCGACCACTATGGCATAAGCAGGAGCGCGGTCAGCATACTTATAGTGGCCGTGAACGTCGTTCTGACCGCTTTCCTTATACCAGGCGGGGTGATCGCCTCGCGGTTGGGCACCAGGAAGGCTGCGGCCATCAGCGGGCTACTCATGAGCATTGGAGTCCTGGTAGTGGTCGCCCCAAACTTCTGGGCCATCGTTGGGGCGCGCCTGGTGTTCGGAGCTGGCGCCGGCATTCTACTTCCAGCCACGACGGCAATAGCGACTGAGTGGTTCGGCCAGAAGGAGCGCCCACTCATGGTGGGCCTGAGCCTGGCGGGACAAGGGCTTGGGGTAGCAATAGGCATGTTCGTGAGCGTCCCTTTGGCAGACGCCCTGGGTGGCTGGCAGGCCGTCCTGGCCCTGTACGGCGCCATAGGGCTTCTGGGGACGGCGGCGTGGCTATTCCTTGGTAAGGCTTCTCCAATTTCCACAACGCCGGTATCCGCCTTCTCAATAAGCCAAGTTGTGGAGGTGTTCAGAGAGAAGAACGCCATACTCCTCTCCCTGGCAGGTGTAGGGCCCTTCGCCGTCTTCGTGGCGTTCGCTACGTGGCTGCCCACCTACTACCATGAGGCACGGAACATGCCCCTGGAACAGGCAAGCTCGTTGGTTGCCATGGTGCCTGTCATGGGAATCATCATCAACCCTATCAGCGGAGTGCTGATGGCAAAGCTAGGACGACGCAAGCCCATACTGTGGGCGACAGGCCTGCTGTTGCCAGTAACTGCTATGGGAGCAGTGCTACTCCCTAACACGTACCTCCTGGCCGCATCCATAGTCGTGATGGGCATCTGTTTCTGGCTGTTCAACCCCACGCTGTTCACCATTCCGACGGAGCTGCCCGGAGTGTCAGCGGAGAAGGTGCCACTGGTCACTGCAGCAGCACTTACCGCAGGCAACTTGGCTACGGTCTTCTCTCCTCTGCTGGTAGGCGTAATGGCCGACGCCATGGGAGGGTCGTATGTACCAAGCCTGGTACTGCTATCCTTGACGCCGCTCTTGATCCTCATACCTGCGGCGTTCTTGCCTGAGACAGGGCCCAAAGCCGCCAGGCCCCACAAGGACTGACAGGTATGCCTGATACCGCTCGGTATGGATCAATGCAAGGCGGACGCTTCGGCTAGTCCCTAGCCCAGGGCATCCAGGCACTCCAGCAGCGGCCTGGCGATGGCTGTGAATATCGGCGTGTCTCTCAAAGTGTAAGCACTGGCCC
>Ga0209514_10004530_pt1 | contig 18592 bp, 16 predicted proteins | sample Subgrocontami58m_FD_187452 | JGI IMG/M metagenome (GOLD analysis project Ga0209514, IMG submission 187452) | Subsurface groundwater microbial communities from S. Glens Falls, New York, USA - GMW37 contaminated, 5.8 m (SPAdes) (version 3) | ecosystem: Environmental > Aquatic > Deep subsurface >...
CTGGCCAAGCGATGCCCTTTCGAACGAAAGGACTTCAACGCTGCCCTATCCTCTTCAGGAAGATGTATCTTGGTTTGTCTCATACATCATAATATAATGCTTCGTTATTAATTTGTCAATATACTAGTATATTTGAAGACGTAAAATGTGCTGAAGGATGGGTTAATGATCCAGTTCACATGAAATTAAGAGAAGTAGGAAAAGAAAGTTTTATAAGCTATGATTTAGTTACAAGATGGGAAGAATCTGAAGTCAAAGGAATCGAGTGGTCTAAATGTCCTGTTTGTAAAAAGATAGGCAGTCCTCCGAAGGATAGTTGCGATTGTGGTTTCATTCTTTCTCCTAACATTAGCTTAAAAATGTTTGGGAAACAATAAATGCTTTTCGTGGTTTTCCATTATTTTTAAATTATTGTTTTGTCTTGGTGTCTGAAGAAAATGGCTTACAATAGTAAACAATACTTTGTTAAAATCTGAACGGTAGTGGTTGAATGCAAGATGAAAGCCGACCGCTTTTATCATCATAAATTGTTGTATTTTTCTTTCGATGTATGATTGATTTGAAACGCTAATGTTTTAACATTACTTTGTTAACAGGTTGTCCGGGAATGCAAAATTCAAAAAATCAGGTATTGATATTATAAGGACTTACGACACAAGAATTTGTAAAAACAACTATTCTCGGACAGCCTGTTAAGATTCTACCTTGATAAAAAGTAAGTGACTGTATAATAATTTGTAGTCCGATGTTGGATTGGAATTGTCACTAGAAAGGAGATAAAGATGCTTGGGTTTAACCTTCCTTACATACCGATACGCCAGCAGCTATACACAGGAGGCGAGCTTTTTAAGGGCTTTGATTTTGGACAGCCCTTGTCTTGGGCTCAAACTGAGGACTTTACCATCTACCGCCATTTCGTCATGGAAGGAAGAAGTATGCCAACAAACCCGTTCATGGGGATGATGCAGGCTCTACATGACAACGCTATCTCCCAGTCTACATCTGCGCTGATAGCTGGTCGCAAGGTGGTGGCAATCATGGGCGGACACAAAATGGAAAGGGACTCGTCAGACTACAAGAATGTAGCCTTGATCGCACGGAGGCTCGCTCGCGCTGGACTATTGGTGTGTAGCGGAGGTGGCCCTGGAGCCATGGAAGCGAGCCACTTGGGCGCCTCGCTCTCTGCTGGGAGTGACAAGCACCTTGATGACGCACTAGCGCTCCTGAAACCTAATGCGGTAGTACCCGCACTTGCGAACATCATCGACCCAAAAGGAGTCATCAACCAGACGTTAGTGGGTCAGGCGCATGCGTGGTTCAAGCCGGCGTACGAGCTTGCCTCATCCATCGGTTCAGCCACGGCAAGCCTAGCGATCCCAACGTGGCATTACGGCCATGAGCCTTCGACTCCGCTCGCCACGCACATTGCTAAATACTTCCAGAACAGCATCAGGGAAGACGGCTTGCTCGCAATAGCTCAACAAGGTATCGTGTACGTAGAGGGTAAAGCGGGCACGATCCAAGAGATATTCCAGGACGGGGCACAAAATTACTACCGAACGTTTGGACAATTCAGCCCCATGGTGCTTCTTGGGGCGCAGTACTGGACAAGCACATATCCCGTTGTCGGCGTTCTGCAGAAGTTGTTCGCTGCTGACTACGCCAAGTACGTTCTTGTCACGGACGACATTGATGCGGCTGCGCAGTTCATAGAGAAATTCAACCCCTAGCCAGGTAGACATTCTATGTCAAGCTCTTTTTTTCTTTTAGAAAAAAAGAGCTAAAAAGCCTTTAAAAATCAGGGATTACAAAGCCATAGCCCATGGGACATTTCTAGCTTTGAGGTTTTGAATATGCAGCGTTTCATCATAAGATGTTCCCTGTGACCAGACGGCAAAAAGGATTTTGATCCATTTTTTACCGAGGTTTCTCAGGATGGTACAACGGCTTTGATTTCTCTCTTTGTGGTAATAGTAAAATGCCCTTGCCCAGGAGGAGCAGTTGATACTGGTAAATGCCCAATCGTGGAATGTCCTTCTGAGGGATTTTACGCAGGCGTAACGCAGCCGGGTAGACATTCTATGTCAAGCTCTTTTTTTCTTTTAGAAAAAAAGAGCTAAAAAGCCTTTAAAAATCAGGGATTACAAAGCCATAGCCCAAGGGACATTTCTTGTTTTGAGGTTTTGAATATGCAGCGTTTCATCGTAAGAAGTTCCCTGTGACCAGACAGCGAAAAGGATTTTGGTCCATTTTTTACCGAGATTTCGCAGGATGGTACCATGTCTTTGGTCTCTCTCTTTGTGGTAATCGTAAAAAGCCCTTGCCCAGGGAGAGCAGTTGATACTGGTAAATGCCCAGTCGTGGAATGTTCTTCTGAGGGACTTTACGCAGGCATAACGCAGAGATACCTTTCGCCACTTTCCGCTTTCCCTGACAACCGGCACGCAGCCGGAGAGTTTTGCGATTTCCTCTGAGGCCTGGAAGCGGTGATGGCCGTCTTTGCTGTTTGTCCCAAGGGTTGCGCGATCAGTTGAGTGAAGCGAAACCCAACATTAGCCATTCGTGGTATGTAAGAAACCGTTGTGCTTGATGGAAACGGCCATACCGGATAACCGATAGTAATTGACAAATCAAAATAATTTTTATATCCTTAGTAAAATACTTATTTGTAGAAGGTAAAATTTATGGAAAAGCAATACATCGAAAAACGCAATGAAAGTTACTGGGTTGCCGGAACCCGCGTCTCGCTTGATTCCGTAATACTCGCATTTTTGGATGGCCTGTCTCCCGAAACCATAGTATCAGAGTGTTTTCCCGTTCTGACACTGGAGCAGGTTTATGGCGCCATTACGTATTATCTAAGCCATCGGGATGAAATGGATGCCTATCTTAAGCAGGCTGACGCAGAGTTTGAAGCCCTTCGACAGACTACCAATGAGCCTGTTTTTTCTAAGAAAATGGCTAAGGCACGTAGACATATCCAAATGTCACATTTATGAAAGTTCGTTTTCAAGCGGATGCCGACCTGAATCAAATCATAGTTAAGGCGACCTTACGCCGTGAGCCGACCATTGACTTTCAAACTGCCCAAGCGTCCCAGCTTTCCTGCTTGAAGGATGAAGAGGTTTTGTCATTAGCAGCCAAAGGGGGCAGGATTCTCGTGACGCATGATCGTAAAACCATACCCCATCACTTCGCTAAATTCATAACCTTTCAGACTAGTCCAGGAGTTTTGATTGTTCCACAAAGGCTACCAGTAGCTGGTGTTTCAGAAGATTTAATTTTGATATGGGCGGTAACTGATGCAGAGGAATGGATAAACAAAATCCGCTCTTTGCCATTATTAAAGTAGCCAGGGTTAGGTTGAGGCACGAAACCCACTTTTTGTGAATACCACAAATGGCTGACATTGGATTTCACCTTGCTCTACTCAACCTTATGGAACTGGTAGGAAAGCAACGCACTATCGCAGATCAAAACACCGGGCGTAACCTTCTTTTTTACGGTTGTGACGTATCGGAGGAACAAGATTCTGTGTCATGAAGCAAACGTGGCGCTGATAAAGGAGGCTTTTCTGCATGTAACCATTCACCACCCATTTCGCATTCGCGCATTTGCTTTGCTTCCAGACCACATTCACTGCTTATGGACGCGGAGAATGATAATAACTATTCGATCGTTATGTAAGGCAGGGCGATTATGATGCTGATTGGGGAGTAGGGCGTAAGATTAAATTTGATGCAAAGGTGGGATATGAATGAATTGTGTAAGTCCAAAAGACGTTGGGTTTTGTTCCTCAACCCAACCTACAAAACTACAAAACTAAGAATATAATCGGGAAATGTAAGCGTAGCTTTCCCGATAATAAGGTTGCCGCTGATGCTGGCGTGAGTCGAGCGGAAAAAACTTCGCTTATTTCTACTCTATTGCCGTCATATTCTGACAACAATGTTTTTTTCAGCTAAATATTCTTTTACTGCCCGAATGGAAATTTCTCTGTAATGAAAAATAGAGGCAGCCAGGGCTGCATCAGCTTTACCCTTAGTAAAAACATCAAAAAAGTGTTCCAATTTACCGGCCCCACCAGAGGCTATAATGGGAATGTTTACTGCCTCTGATATGGTTCTGTTCAACTCGATGTCAAAGCCGTTCTTGGTACCGTCGCAATCCATGCTTGTTAGTAATATTTCACCGGCGCCCTTTGCTTCAACCTCCTTTGCCCATGTAACAGCATCCAACCCGGTAGGCGTTCGACCGCCGTGTATATAAACTTCCCACTTTGTATTGGCAACATTGCCTTTTACTCTTTTTGCGTCAATAGCGATTACGATACACTGGCTGCCAAAACGTCTGGACGCCTTTGTAACAAATTCTGGATCTTTAACTGCAGCTGTGTTTATGGAAACTTTATCAGCCCCGGCATTTAACAATCTGCGGATGTCATCGATATTCCGAATGCCTCCTCCAACGGTTAAGGGCATAAATACCTGTTCAGCAGTTTTTTTGACGACATCGAGAATGATGTCCCTGTTTTCGTGTGAGGCTGTAATATCGAGAAAGGTTAACTCGTCAGCGCCTTCTTTGTCATACAAAGCCGCTATTTCAACGGGATCTCCTGCGTCTTTTAAATTCAAGAAATTCGTTCCTTTTACGACACGCCCGTCTTTTACATCAAGGCAAGGTATAATTCTTTTGGCAAGCATAGTTAAATTAGGCCTTCGGCAACTTAAAGGTAGGAGCCGTCTCCTGACGGCGACCGGCAATTCACAACAGCGTGGTGTGCCCGGTCGCCAACAGGAGCTGGCTCCTACCAAAAACTTTGAAATTCCTATACATTAAATTAGGTCACCTACGGCGACGACTTTTTCTTGTAGCGCCGACCTTTATGGTCGGCATTGGCGGGGGATAAACCCCCGCGCTACGAGATCACTTTGAAATTCCTATACATTAAATTATGGCAAAATACACAGGCAGGCAAAATGAGGTTTAAAAATCCTTTTCCGGACTGCTAGCTTTAGCGTAAAGTCTTTTGGGTATGCGTCCGGAAAGGAATGCAAGTCGACCTGATTCACACGCCAGTTTCATGGCCCTTGCCATACGTACAGGGTCTTTTGCAAGGGCAATTCCAGTGTTAAGCAGCACACCATCACAACCAAGTTCCATGGCCATTGTCACGTCTGATGCGGTACCGACACCGGCATCCACGATAATAGGAACCTTTGCCGATTCGAGGATAATTCGTATGTTGTTTTTATTTAAAATACCCTGACCCGATCCAATTGGTGCGCCAGCCGGCATGACACAGGTTGCACCCGCATCTTCTAGCTTTTTTGCGACAATAGGGTCGTCTGAGGTGTACACGAGCACGGTAAAACCCTCTTTGACCAAAACTGTTGTTGCTTTCAGCGTTTCGATGGGGTCGGGCAGAAGTGTTTTCTCATCACCGAGCACCTCCAATTTTACCATGTCAGACATGCCGGTTTCCCGTGCAAGGCGTGCTACCCGAATGGCATCATCGGCAGAATAACATCCCGCCGTATTGGGCAGGATTTTATATTTTTTTGCGTCAATATAGTCTAACAGGGACTCCGATTCGTTGATTTTCATTCGTCGGACAGCGACGGTAACCACTTCTGTACCGCTACTCTCTATGGCTTCTGCCATTATTTCCATAGAAGGGTATTTCCCTGTACCAACAAAAAGCCGGGAAGTAAACTCATACTTCCCGATCTTAAGTTTTTTATCCTCTCGTTTCTTTTCTACGCTATCCACCACCAACAAAAGTCACTACCTCCAATATATCCGCATCGTTAAGCATACAACCAGAAAGTTCTTTCCTGGGAACTATTTGTAAATTCAATTCTACCGCTGCACGGTTCTTGTCAATCTTATATAATTCAAGCAATTTTTCTACGGTTGTTCCTTCAGGACATTCTTTCTGTTCGCCATTTAAGGTAATTCTCATTCTTTCTTCCTAACCGCAACAGGCTTTTTGTCCATCACATATTCGCCTGTTGCCGTTGCAACATTTTCCCCACTCCAACGTAAAATCAGGGTTTAATAAGACACAATAACAAAATCTTAAAAAATGAATTTCTAGCATCAAATATTAACGTATTTAAAATAAAATGCAAGGGAAAAGAAGGTTTGACAAAGAGCCTTATTCTGCATATAATCCTTATTCTTTCTGCATAAAATCAACGATACAGGTTTGGAGTATTTACAAGTGATAGAAACCACCGCAAGATTGTATATTAACGAGATCATTGACATTGTAAAGCGTTATGATCGTTTTCTCATTACTACGCACGTTCGGGCTGATGGGGATGGTATCGGGTCTGAAGTAGCCTTGTATCATGCGCTCAGGGGAATGGGGAAGTCGGTCAGTATTGCCAATGATTCTCCGATTCCACAGATTTATAAGTTCATCATTCCGGGTACGGGGATATACATCCATCCCGAACTTCCCAAAGACCGTGCAGAGGTTGTTTTTACCCTGGATTGTCCTACCCTTGATCGGTTAGGGAAGATACAGGGAATCATCCCCGAAGATGCTGTAATCATAAACATAGATCACCATATCTCCAACGAACATTTCGGGAAGATTAACTGGGTGTCAGAAGAGATGTGTGCCACCGGAGAGATCATCCTCTCCCTTCTGAGAGAAGGAAATATCGACATTACCCCCGACATGGCAACTGCATTATATGTTGCGATGGTGACAGATACAGGGCGGTTTACGCATTCCAATACAACACCTGAAGCGCTTAGAATGGCCGCATTTCTGATCGAACGCGGTGCACGGCATGTTGAGATTACCAAGCATGTTTATAATACTAACCCTTTCAATCTGATCAAATTGAATGCCCTGGCGCTCAATACCGTCAATCTTCATGCAGACAAAAGAATTGCTACTCTATGGCTTACCAGGAAAATGCTGGGGGAAACAGGCGTTAATCCTATCGATGCACAGGAATTTGCAGACATTCCGATATCGATCGACGGAGTCGTTGTTGGTGTATTACTTCGGGAAATGACAGAACCCAACTGGATCAAGGTAAGTCTGCGGAGTCGAAATGGTTTTAATGTGAACAACATTGCCAACAAGTTTGGTGGTGGTGGTCACAAGTATGCGGCCGGGTGTGAAATACAGGGTACCATTACAGAAGTACAACGACTCATTCTTGATGAGTTAGAAAAGGCACTATCGCAAAAGAAGTAAGATGTTAGGGATTGACAATAAATAACATGAACAACTTCATGTTGCTGTGCCATCAGGGCTAAAGCCCAAGTATGACGTGTACCCACTAACCCCAGCCTTAAGGCTGGGGTTAGTGACGGTCTTATCTGGATTGGGCTTTAGCCCTGACAGTGCCTGATCTTCAAAGTGTCGGACAACAAACTTGTTCAGATTATTTATTGTCAATCCCTTAGCTTAATCTAAGAATTATGCAGACAAAAAATTTGGATAAAATAAGAAGAGAGTTAACATCCATAATTAGTGCCGTAAAAACTAGAATCGATATGGAAAAGAGGTTCGGTGTAGATACGATCACCCTCTCTAAATCGAATAAGGTAATAAGCCGCCCTTTACCAAATGCTGTTCCACAAATCAAACCTATAGAGGCTACTGTTGTAATAAAATCTATCAAGGAACAAATCTCCGTGTCAGGGGCAGGGACAAACGTTTGTCCACCCAATGATTCAACAAAAATATCTGATGACCAAACCTTCATGAGTGAGAAAGAACGAAAGATTAAACTATTGGAAGAATTGAGAGGCGAAATGTTGGCTTGCCACAAATGTCCCTTAGGCAAGACCCGAACCAATCTCGTCTTCGGCGTCGGTGATCCGATGGCAAAGCTCATGTTTGTGGGGGAAGCGCCAGGACGGGACGAAGATCTCCAAGGCGAGCCCTTCGTAGGTCGTGCCGGTCAATTACTCACAAAGATTATTGAGGCTATTGGTATGAAACGCAGTGATGTGTATATTGCCAACGTTTTAAAGTGCCGTCCGCCGGGAAACCGCAATCCCCTTCCGGAAGAAATCGTCCTCTGCATGCCTTATCTCATCAAACAGATCGAGACAATCCAGCCAAAGGTCTTATGTGCCCTCGGCACCTTCGCCGCACAAACTCTGCTCAATACAAAAGCTCCCGTAGGGACGTTACGGGGCAAATTCCACGAGTATAAAGGAATACCCATGATGGTCACCTATCATCCCGCCTATCTCCTGAGAAACCCCAACGACAAGGCCAAGGTCTGGGACGATATGAAAAAGGTACGGGACTTTTTGAATGAATTATAGTCAATATCCACCAGCTACGCTGGCGGCTTGATTAGCCTTAGAAGGGCGATACTACAGGTTTTCAACCCATGGCAACAAGCTTTATCAAAGAGATGGCAATGCTGGGAATTGAACAGATACTTACTTCCTACAATAATCCCAAAGCATTAAGATGATTTCAAATTCAATTACCAATAGCATCATTGATACGGAAAAACGATAAACACAAAAATACTATTGAGAAATAAATTTTATACTCTACAATAATTAAAATATGTCTACTTAATTCTCACACTGGATTATTCATTATCTCAATGGATAAAGAAAGACAGTTAGACCACGCAGATAAACGGAATCGGTGTCTTTTTTCACAATTTTATTTAATCTCATCATAAAATAAGAATATCCAAACAATGAACCTCTTTTTGTATGCAGGAATAATAGCTAAAGAAATTACCGCAGATGAATGGAATTGCTTGTAAAAATTATGAAGTTTTGTAGGTTGGGTGAAGCGAAGCGCACCCAACAAGATCATTGTGCCGATGGGTTAAACGAAGTGAATCCATCAACTTTATATGGCAGGTTGCCGATGATATTCTCAAGGGTTCGTACAAACAGCACGAGTATGGAGATTGCCACAGGTGTCCTCATAATCTTTATCTGAGAAGAACGTCTGCAGACGCCGATTTCTACGTTGAATGGATTTGATGTGATACTTCTTGGAAGACCATGTAAGCAATTCTGTACATCTTGACTATTTTAATGGGCAAAAGGGGAAAATTATTAAGGCGAATTTTATCAGGTCGATCAGATTACAACATTTCATTCAATCAACTTGTAAATCTTTTGCTTTCACTTGGATTTAAAATGAGACAGGAAGGAAGTCATAAAATATTTACAAAAGATGGAATAATTGAGAGAATCAACTTGCAATCGGAAGGTTCAAAGGCAAAAGGATATCAGGTGAGGCAAATAAGGAAAATATTAACAACATATAAATTTAATATACGGAGAAGCGATGAGTGAATCACAATACGAAATGATTATTTATTGGGATAAAACAGACAATATTTATGTTGTCGAAGTACCGGAACTACCAGGGTGCATGGCACATGGTAAGTCAAAAAAAGAAGCACTTGAAAATGCAGAAAAAGCAGTAGCGTTTTGGTTAAAAACGGCAAAAGAAGATGGTGTTCAAATACCAGAGCCCAAAGGCCGTTTAATGTATGCATAACATTATTGACCTAGCCCACGAATAAACAATGGGGTCTTGTTTCTTGGCACAAGGTTGTGTAAGCGATAAATTATGCCACATGGCAAGACCTTTAAGGATAAAATTTGACGGAGCGCTTTACCACGTTACATCAAGAGGCAACGCAAGAGAACCTATATTTATTACTGATACAAATCGTGTCCTGTTTCTTGATAAAAAAGAATCCGCTTCAATAGCAAGAATAAAGACCCCTTTGGCTTCGTGATGGTCACCTTCCATCCCGCCTATCTCCTGAGAAACCCTAATGACAAGGCCAAGGTCTGGGACGATATGAAAAAGGTGCGGGATTTTTTGCATGAATTATCTGGAAAAGACTCGAAAATTTAAACACTCAAAAGAAAAAAGTAGCTTGACAAATGCCATGCGGGTTAATAACAATACCCGCATAAAAACACGAAGACCGATACTTTAGTCAGATTCAATTCGTAGTGGTCTTGTCATGGCATATTTTTATCTATTCCATATAATTCTATTCTTCAATTGAATTATGAAGGTTTGACCCTGCGACTTGCCTGTGTAATACCAAATCAACCATAATCAATGAGAACCCTGATGTGAATGAAAAACAAGTGTTATCAAAAGATTTTCTGAAACACTGTTTAAAAGTTTTCAAGGAAATAAAACCTTTTAATGGTTTTTTGAACACAGCTATCAGCTAAAGGATTCTTCCTTGTTTAAATTTTACTATTTAATATCAAATTGAACTTTTTATGTCCAACATTCAGCATCAATTTTATCTGTAAGCATTTTCCAATCACGTGATCCGAATTTGGCAAATTCTCCTTTGGAGAAATTTATATTCAAACTACTGAATTTCTTCTTGTAAAATTCAAAATCTTGAACACCTTTATATTTTTGAAGTGAACTACTGAAGCTTTTTAAGAAAACAACTATTGCGGTTGTTGCAAGTAATCTGTTATTTTTATCTAAATTCCAATTACTCGTGAAGCTTGCCTTGATAGAACTGAAATAAATAGCCAAAGAGCGAACACAAAAATCTACATAAGCGTCATATATTTTTTGATCTAATTCGCCTGTGAGAAGTTTCTTTTTATTAGCTCCCTTCCAATATTTGAACAAGGTTTCTTTCTTTTCAGATATTTCCACCACCCCCTGTAACCCGAATTTAACAATAGTAGGCGTTTTAATTCCTTCTTTGTCTAAAGGAGAAAGTTTGAAAAGATTTAGGAATGGTTCTCTTTCATTCAATCGCATTAAAACAGTACCAGCAACACCTATCGGTGAAAGTGGGGCTTTTAATGTCTCAATATAGTGCAATAAATCAGTTCTGACTTTGCTATGATTATTATTCATTAAAAGAAACAAACCGCTTTCAAAAGTTCGTTTCTTAAGTTCATCAAATTTCCCTTCTTCATAGAAAATGCCAGTAACGAACAAATGGCGCTTGTCCCGATGCTGTGCAATTTTATTTTCAAGATGATCATTACCTTCATAATGACCTAATACTCGATGTTGTCCATCAATAATTCCAATAGAGTTGATTTTATATGGGATTCTAATTTGTACATTGCTGATTGTCGCGATTTGGTTTACATCAATTATCTTGTTATTCTTAGAGAATGAAGTGCCTTCTGGAAGTGTGACAATAATATTGTCAATAAATGTTCTTCCTTCTTTTGCTAAATAATTTCTTATCCTTTCAACTTTATTCTTGTCAACTAATCTTTGATAATATTGTCCAATTCTGTTTTCCCAATTATCTTTTCTGAATACATAAGCGCAATCCAAAAGTTCTTTTGCTTTCATTACAAACGATACTACCTGAATTCCTTCAGGAAACCCACTACTTGATTCTGGAATAATAACGGCTGAATCAATATGTCTTTCCTCATGGCTGGAGCTTACGCTACCAATATCATCCAAGTTTAATCCAAGAAATTTAAAAAACTCATTTCGTGAAGAAAAACGAATGCTTTTTGCAACTCTTAAAAAATACTTCAATGCTTTTGGTCCAATATATTTAAATTGAGGAAATCTATTTCTTATGTCCTCGTCAACTATTGTCTCTGTAATGTATATATAAGACAAAAAATATCTAGGCAAAGGATATTCCTTGAACTTGTCCTTACCTAATTTTTTTAACCATTCAAAGAATTCTTTTTTATTCTCAAGTATTTTTTGATAATAGACTTGCTTTGTTCGAAGATGATCGTTACTTAAAGAAATTGTTTCCTCACATAGAATAATAATATTCTCGAAAATATATACACCATCTAATTCACCTGGAGTATCTCCAAATTTTTTCTGTATCCCATTTGTACTAATGTATTCAAATCCCATTGCTTTAAAGAGAGCCTTAACATCCGCATGAAGTCTATTCTGACGTCTCAACGATGCTTTCTCTTCGGCTGATAAAACCTTTTTTATTTTCTTCTTACGCTTCTTTAATTTTTTTGCTGCCATGATTTGAGTTAGTGGGTAGTGATTTTTATAGCAATATCAGAATACATGTAATCAAATCGAGTTGAATTTTCGAGAACATTTTGCATTTTGCATGGAGATGTGTAAGAGAAAAATTTATCAAACTTATATTTGTATGCAGTGACTCCATTCGTTTTTCGAGTAAACTCAGAGTCCTTTTGTATAATTACTTTCGGATTTATTTTAGATTGCTTAATCAAATCCAGTAATTCCTTATTCTTTAAATCAACAAGAGGCATCTTTCCATTTTGCAATATTACAACTTCAATATTATTTTTTGATTTGTCTTTAGTGTAGTAAACAAATAGATGTTTGTTCAATTTATTTAAATGTTCGCAAATGTTACTTGCAACTTTTAATTTTCGTAACTTGTTGTTAGTTTCTTTGAAATTTGCAAATAGCAGTTTTGTTTCTTCCAATTCTTTTACCCGCTTCTCCCAATATCTTTTTACGCCTACTAGCACCTCGTCTTCAAATCGCTTTTTATAAAACTTGTTTACATCTAAACCTACTGAGTTTCTCTGCATTTCATTTGCCATTGCTAATACAGATCCTGATCCAGCAAAAGGGTCAAATATCCAATCATTCTCATCACTGCAAAGTGAAATTATTTTTTCAACAAGGGGAAAAGGAAAAGGACAAAGGTGATTCTGTTTGCTATCTCCCCAACCTCTAATTGGTGTTGTAAAATTCCAAACATTTGAAGGTGCTTTACCATCTGGATTATATCGCTCAGGATAAGTTTTCCACCATTTTTTTAAATCAAGAATTTCGCGAACGCGATCTACATTGAATTTGAAATTATCGCTTTTCGTGAAGAATAAAATATATTCGTGCTGGTTTTTGAAGTTTCCTTTATGATTCCATGGTAAATTTTTGCCTTTATCCCAAATGATAATATCTCTTAAAGACCATGTTGGGTTTGTATTCGCTTTCAATTTATTCACAATGTCAAACGGAAAAAGTTTGACCTCTTTGTTTTTTTTAAAAGTATCAACAATCAACCAAAATGTTGCGTTAGGAGCGGAAATATCATAACAATCTTGAAATACCTTACACACAGTATCTAGGTATTCGCTATAGCTTTTTTGCCCATATCCTATTTGGTCTTTGTTATTATTATAATCAAGGAGATCGAAGTAAGGGGGAGATGAAATGACCAACTGTGGGGCAGGAATTTTTTGCTTCTCCACTATCTTCATTACATTTTTTGCATTAGCAACGATATAATGCTGTTGAATCATGTTTTCTTAAAGTTTGCAAAAGCAAATTAACTAATAAATAACCACAAGAAAAATAATTGGTAATCCTTATCAACAGTCTTTAGTATTCGAAGGGAACGAGTGGGACTAGTAGATATTAGCAAATCTAAAAACTCATTAATATCATAAAAAACGGTACAAACATACAAGTAAAAAAGGAAGGAATAAACAAAATAAAAAAGGTTCTCGGTGATAGGAAATTGCTTTTTCCTTAAGAGTAATAGTAAAACAAAAACGAAGAAGATTGCAAGTTTTTTTATTTTTTTCAGCAAAAATTTAAAATCAAAGGAAAGAGAAATGGGAAAGAATGGTATGTGAGGGATTCAGGGGACACCATACTTAATTTTGGAAATTTCCATTCTTCTTTTGTGACCCCTTCAGACCCTTGATCGGATTCAGATTTGCAATCTGAACCCTTAATTTTTCCTTGACGATAATAAACATAATTGTCGATTACCATTAAGGAGTTAAGTATGACTAAGCATCGTATTGCACCCGTACACCCTGGGATATATCTGAAAGAATTACTCGATGAATTAAAAATATCACAATACCGGCTCGCACAGGATTTGGGCGTGCCCGCTATGAGGATCAATCATGTGGTACATGGCAAACGTCCCGTAACTGCAGAGCTTGCCTTGCGTTTAGGGCGCTATTTTGGCCAAAGCCCTCGCTATTGGATGAACTTGCAAAGTCGGTATGATATGGATATTGCTGAAGATTTCTTATCCGAACAGGTAGCACGTGAAGTACGCCCATTGACGGCAGCAAAACTGTCATTTCGAGCGGAGCGAGAAATCTTCTGACCATTGAAATTACACGGTTTACAGATTTCTCCCGGAGCCTGCCCTGAGCGACAGATTTCTCGTCACTTCGCTCCTCGAAATGACAGAAAGCGAAGGGGGCGAAATGACAAAAGTATGGGTTTCCGTTCAAACACTATGTAAGGCTGTTAATGACAATGCCGGTAACTAATTTGGGATAAAAATATGTCGACTTCGGAGGCATTACTTTACGTGCCATGGCAATTTCTCTGACCTGTTCAATGCGGGTAGGCCTCAGAAAGAATGCCAACTGGTATTGCCCGGACTTTACCAGCGATACAGCCTCTGTTTCTTCCTTTACATATTTCACATATTCCTTTATGGCTACATCCGTGGAATGGATACCCAATATCTTATGTATGATCGCACTGTGAAGGATTCCGGCATCCAGATGCCTCCATTCGGGATGATCGTTAGCAAATACTGCATCTAATAATTTTTCATTGCTTAACAACAATTTATAATAGGCGTCTTCCTGGCCGACATACATCACAAAGGTATGATTTTCGGCTTCATTATTGAGTCCCGACATAAACTCTTCTACACGACACCCCTTGCCGATCAGTTCAACCGTAAAAGATTCTTTGAGAGACTTAAGAATCCGGTCGAAATTATAATCCTTTATGTTGCGAATAAGCCGATGCGCCGGAAGAATCTGTAATCCTGGGTTATTCATAGACACACACACCATCATTACATAATCTAAGGGTAAATCGCCTGAAAGCCTGCCATTTTCCTTGCGCATCTGCTCTTTATAAGCCAACGAAGTCTCATAACGATGATGCCCATCAGCAATAAAGAGGGGCTTCTCCTCCATGAGACTAACCAATCTATCAATGGTCTGTTTCTCTTTTATTACCCAGAGCTTATTTTTTACACCCGTATCATCTGTAAAATCTATTTCTGGTTTTGAAACAGCCATCGCTGATAAATAGCTATCGACCTCATTATTTCCATCGGGAAAAAGGGCAAAAATGGAACTAAGGTTTGCCTGGCATGACTGAGTAAGTTTTAAACGGTCTGCCTTAGGGCCGGGAAGTGTTTGTTCATGAGGATAGATGTACCCTTTGTCAAACGGCTCCAGCTTCACCAAAGCAATAAAACCCCTGCGACGAAACCACCTGTTGCCGGACAAAAACTCCTGGTCGTAAATATAAATCGCCGGAGCATCTTCTTGCTTGAGTATCCCCTGTTTTCTCCAATTACTAAGAAATTCGGCAGCACGGGTATATTTGTTGGTTTTCTCGGTATCTCCAGAGAAATCTTTTCCAAAATCCAAACGGATAATATTGTTTGGATGAATCTGATAGTACCGTTCTTGCCCCTCCGGTGATATTACATCATACGGCGGTGTCACAACGGACGACATGTCCGCAATGAAGTCTTGATTGTACCGCAATCCTTGAAACGGTTTTATAATAGCCATAGTAAATTTATTCTATAGGAATTTTCATTTTATTTATGCGGGTTTCAGGGTGGCATGGACAACCTTTGTTTGTCCGTGCCTAACAACTCAAGAACTTCAAAATGAAGGGTATTACAGACAACCCCCTCATCTCCCCCTTTTCTAAGGGGGATTAATTCAACGATTTACGATTTTAAATCCAAAATCGTTCGACTGATCCTTCGACAAGCGTTCGACTGAGCTCACGCCGAAGGCTCAGGATGCAGTGCCGTTCATGGTGAGTCTGTCGAACCATCACGACGAAGTCCAAAATCGTAAATCTGAAATACTTTGATTCTGACCTATCCACTTTAAGTGCCTTCCTCCCATGACGTGAGATATTTCACCTGTTCTTGGGTAAGGGTATCAATCACAATGCCCATAGATTTCAGTTTCAGACTGGCTACCCATTGATCTATCTCTTTCGGTACATCATAAACCTTAGGCGAAAATTTACCCTTATTTTTCATTACATACTCGGTAGATAGCGCCTGAGTTGCAAAACTCATATCCATCACACAGGCAGGATGGCCTTCTGCTGCCGCAAGATTAATAAGGCGGCCTTCACCCAGCAAATAAATAGACTTTCCATTCTTTAATACATATTGATCAACAAAATTACGAACTGATTTATTGACTTTCGTCGCTATGGATTCCAAAGCCTCAATGTCAATCTCCACATTAAAATGGCCGGAATTGCAAACCATTGCCCCGTTTTTCATGGCTTCAAGGTGCTCTTTTCTGATTACGTGCATATTCCCAGTCAAGGTACAAAACAGATCACCGATCTTCGCCGCTTCAATCATCGGCATTACCATGAACCCGTCCATGGCGGCTTCCAAAGACTTAATCGGATCAATCTCAGTAACCACCACGTTCGAACCCATCCCCTTTGCCCGCATAGCAAGCCCCTTTCCACACCATCCATAACCGGCAACAACAAATATCTTACCAGCCAGCAGTGTGTCTGTCGCCCGGATAATTCCATCGATGGTAGATTGTCCGGTTCCGTAACGATTGTCGAAAAGATGTTTTGTGTCAGCGTCGTTCACAGCGACGACAGGGATCTTCAGTGACCCGTCTTTCTCCATAGCCCTTAACCGTATCACACCCGTGGTAGTCTCTTCCATACTCCCTAATATTTGTGGAATAAGTTCCTTTCTCTCTTTATGGATAGCGGAAACCAGGTCGGCGCCGTCGTCCATCGTAATGGTTGGTTTATGGTCAAGCGCCGATAAAAGATGTTTGTAATACGTTTTATTGTCTTCGCCTTTGATAGCAAAGACAGGGATACCGTAATCCTTCACGAGAGAGGCAGCAACATCATCCTGCGTGGACAAAGGATTTGAGGCACAAAGAACAACGTCAGCACCACCTGCCTTGAGCGTCCTGACCAGGTTTGCCGTTTCCGCTGTTACGTGAAGGCAGGCAGACATTCTTGTGCCCTTTAATGGCTTTTCCTTCTCAAATCTCGCCATTACCTGCGCCAGGACTGGCATATCATTACTTGCCCATTCAATGCGTTTCTTGCCGCCTGGTGCAAGGTTTATATCTTTTATATCATAGTTCATGAATTCTCCTTTTCTCTTCTAAAAAACTTTGCTGCCTAAAATCTTCAGATATTTACCATAAAATTCAATAAAAATCGAAATGTTTTTGTAAACAACTTCATCCTTATACTCTCCGTATTCATGGATGATACGATTCCTCAATCCTGTCGTTCTTGCCAACTTCGAAGCTATGTCTTTTTCGACAATCCCTGTTTCACCCATTTTTATGAAAGAATCGTGATAAGATTCAGCAGTAACTCCACTTTTTGATAAGACAAAGCTGTTTATATCACATGCTACTTCAACAATTAACTGTAAGAGCCTTTCTATTGCGCGTCGTTTAATTTTATCCTCTATATACTGAAGGAAAACTAGCGACTCAAAACTTTTAAGTTCCTCATAATAATTTTTGAGATAATTAAGCTTACTTATAAATATCTCTTTGTCTTCCCGAAGCCAGTTCATCCTATCGATTCTAAAGATTTCCTTAACAGATATTCCTTGTTTTTTCTGAACTTTTCGGTCTCCCAATACTTCTTGAGGCTGCGAAGCCTGAATTCCACCATTGCTGTATAGTTCTTACAGGCCATAGGTTTGCCTTTTTTGATAACCTGGTACAATAGTAAAGGAGATGCCTCATTTAAAAAGGCAATATCTATCCGTTCGGTTCTAAAAAAATCAATAATGGTATCACAAACACTGTTTTTGTCATATCGTATGCTCTCAAAATAGATACCTATATCAATATCGCTATCTTCACGAAAACTATCAGAAAGAACGGAACCAAACAGAAAGATTATATCTGCCCCGATAAGTTGCATCAACTTTTCATAATCTTTTTTAAGAATTGCCTCTTTTGTTAGCATTTTTGTAAAAACTTAGTCCACCGCAGTCGTCGTAACGACGGCGGTGAACTATACGTTCTCTTTAAACGCCTGCAGCCTTTCGCAAGGCATCCACCATATCCGTTTTTTCCCAGGTAAATGAATCCTCTGAGCGGCCAAAATGGCCATGTCGGGCGGTAATCTTGTAAATTGGTCTTCTCAGTTTCAGCCGATCAATAATACCTCTAGGCGTCATATCGAAGACCTTTTCACAAATTTGGGTGAGTTTCTCATCGGAAACCTTGCCCGTTCCTTCCGTTGTGATATGGATAGCAAGTGGTTTTGCAACACCGATGGCATAAGCCACCTGTGCCTCGCACCGGTCTGCCAACCCCGAAGCTACCACGTTCTTTGCAATGTGTCTGGCTGCATAGCAGGCACTTCGGTCGACCTTCGTTGGGTCTTTACCAGAAAATGCCCCGCCACCGTGACGACCCCAACCGCCATACGTATCCACGATGATCTTTCTCCCTGTTAAACCACAATCTCCCTGAGGACCACCGACTACGAAACGCCCCGTTGGGTTTATATGATAAATCGTTTTACTATCCAATAAATTTGCGGGAATCACCTGCTTTGCAACTTTTTCAATCATATCAGCTTTAATCGTTTCATACTTCACATCAG
>Ga0209514_10004531_pt1 | contig 18591 bp, 17 predicted proteins | sample Subgrocontami58m_FD_187452 | JGI IMG/M metagenome (GOLD analysis project Ga0209514, IMG submission 187452) | Subsurface groundwater microbial communities from S. Glens Falls, New York, USA - GMW37 contaminated, 5.8 m (SPAdes) (version 3) | ecosystem: Environmental > Aquatic > Deep subsurface >...
CGTTGTTATCAAGGTGCCTGTGTTCCTCTCGTCTGTAATGATCCTGATGGCTTTAACGTTAAGCAGAACTCCACTCTCTCTTATTCCTCTTCAGAAGGGATTATTGATCTTGTTGCTGCAGATTACTGTGAATCTTCAAGCAAAATTGTGGAGTTCGTCTGCGCCGGAGACGATATCACTTGGCCAGCTGGTGTGCAAAACGTCTACTCAACTCCTCACACGTTAGTGCAGGCAGTTCATCTTTCTTGTCCTACGGGTTTAGTTTGTGAGAAAGGAGCGTGTGTGAAGAAGTGAAATGCTTAATATCTCTCTTTTCTATTTCTTCATTCTTTTTCAATAACCTCCAAGAACATTTAAATATATACCATCTTTTCTACAATTCAACATGATTGGCGAACAATGTCGGGAAAGGGATTATATTCCTCATTGGACAAGATTGTTCTAGTTATCACTTTAAAGATTTAAAATATGCTTCTTCTAATGAAGATCTTCAAGGGATATATAGCTCTATCCAAGGTATTACTGGAACCGGATTATTTGTCATTGGTGGTTTTGACCAAGTAGCTTCGTTATTGTCTCATTCCGATTTAACTCTTGCTCATCTAGTTGATGTCAATCTCACTGCTGTTGAATATGCCCGATTACGCTTGGCGTTGACACAGATTTCCGATACTAGATTCGAATATGTTAGGAGACTTATTTCTCGGAGAGTAACTGGAGACTTTGAAGACATTTTGTCGTTAAAAAGATATATCGATTCTAAAGATAAACGTTTTGATCATGAACTTGCAGAAGAAACAGCTACTTTACTCCGAAGTAATTTTGGGATCAGCGAAAAGTTATTAGAGGAAACAATATTAACTCAAAGATTTGAATGGGGGTTAAGTCGAGGGAACGAGGGTGATTTTATCGCGGATAGGAGATTATGGTCCTTTCTTGAAATCAATGAAGATAATTGGCTTTCATCTGATGTCTATTTTGAAAAAGTTAAGACTATGTACCAAAACGGAAAAATTAAATTTTCTCATTTTGATTTGGCTAACTCTACCGTCTCTCTAAACTTATTCGGTAATTTGTCTCTCATCTATCTTTCTAATATCCATGACTGGTTGAAAGTAGAGTTAAATCATCTCATCAGTCATTTATGTTTAAATGGATTAGAAACGGATGAAAACACAATTATTATTTCTACTTCCACAAAAGAAGAGGGTAGAGGGAAAATAACAACTCGCAATCTTTAAATACCTCAAAACTATCCTTCTCTCATGGTTGAATTTGGTTCTGGATATTATATGCCGATGGATCGCAGCTATGAAGAACACGGTCATAGTCATCATCATGGACCTGTTTCTGCAGCCCAAAAAGCAACAGGTGATGTTGGTCTCAGCATGGGTGATTTTGGTTTTAGTTTTGGTCTCGGTCCTGTTCCTAACGTTCAAGCTATTGCCGCCAAAGTACGTCCCGGTTCTAAAACTGTAGAGCTTGTCTTTACCGGTGCTGGAAAAGGTTCTGGACAATCTCAGACCCCCGAATATTATGGTCTTAAACAGCGTCAAGCATTGCGTGAAATTACTCAAGCTAACCGAGTTGATTTCACCACCCACAGTACGGTTGGCATTGCGGGGCTGGCGGGAATGGATCAGGGTGGCAATTTTTCTAAAGCATCTAAAAATTTCTCTTTACAAGAAGTAAAAAGAGCGATTGAATTCGCTGCCGACGTTGGTCGTGGTGGTCCGATTGTTGTTCATACTGGTGAATTCACCAGGCCAATTGTTGATGCTGATTGGAATCAACATGAAAAAGATGAATACAAAGAAAAGTTTCGTATGTTTGAGGGAGAAGAACAGCGTTCTGCCTTCCGAGTTGTTGATAATCGTACTGGTAGTTTGCTTGTTGAAGCGCGTAAGAACCTAAATGTGGCAAGGCCAATCTGGTTACGCTATGATGACAAGACTGATGAGTGGAAAAAACGGCATGGGCAGACGGAATATAAAGACGTCAACGGCAACGTTGTTAAGAAAGGCGATTACATTGATTACGAAGGAAGAAAAGTTGATATGGCTGATCGTGTTCCTCAGTTTGATTCCGAAAAAGGCGAATTTAAGACGGAGTTATATGACTGGGCTAAGATGAAGAACGAAGCGAAAGAAATGACCCAGAGGGCGCAGAAAGAATTTGATGAGTGGGATAAAATGTCAGAAGCACAAAAAGAAAAATCAATGTGGCGTGAGAGAATAATTGCGGCAAAAGAGCTAGGTGGAAAAAGCGCTCTTGATGTCAAGCCAGAGGAAGCATACGTTATTGCTACATTGGAAACAAACGCGGCTCACTCCAAAGGTTGGGCCTTACAATATGCCGAGGGTTTTCAAGAAGAAGTTAAGACTCTTAACAAACTGAATGATGCTTTGAAGTTGTACAAACAAATTGAGGATTTTGCGCCAGACGAAGAGAAAGAAAAACTGTTACAAAAAGTAAGAGATCGTCATGGTTTGGGTGGTTTAATCCCCGAAGAAGAAATGTATCCCTCTCAGATTATTGAAAAACAAATCAAAGCACTTCGTTTGCAGGTCGAAAAATCGCAACAGGCATCAACATCTCAATTAGCGCAGGCAGAAGAAGCGATTGAACGTATCCGCCACGTGCAGAGCGCCGAGACCTATGCCCTGCAAGAAGCAAGTGATGCTTATGCTGACCTAGGAATCGCTGCCATGCGCCAATCCGATCGCTTAGCTAAAGAAGGAAAATTACATAAACCTCTCGCTATCGCCATGGAAAATCTCTTTCCTGAACAATATGGTTCGCATCCTGACGAATTAAGAACGCTTGTTCTCCAGGGTAGAGATGCAATGATTAAGAAGTTAACTGAGAACTATCGCATGTCCAAAGAAGAAGCTACTGAAAAAGCGCGGCAGCATATCACTTCTACTCTAGACACCGGTCATTTAAATATCTGGCGGAAATATTGGAGAGGGGATCAGAATAAATCTATTGAAGATAACGATAAAGATTTCAACAAATGGATGTTAAGTAAAATTAAAGACTTAGCCAAAGATAAAATCATTGGTCACGTTCACATCGACGACAATTATGGCTATCACGACGATCATCTCGCGCCGGGGGAAGGTAACACTCCCATTCGAGAGATGATTCAAGTTTTAAGAGACAGTGGCTACAAAGGAGAAATGATTGTTGAGCCTGGCGCAGATTTTGCCAACGATGTGTCGGGATTCCATTCTGTAATGAAAACCTGGCGTCATTTCGATCTTCCAGTTTATGGTGGTGGAAGTGGCTTGTCTGCGAAAAAGCGCAGCTGGGGCGATGTTGGCTATGGTTTCTTTGGTCAGAATCAGCCGCCGTACTTTGTCTTTGGCGCCTATTCACCTTCCGAGGATTGGACGCTGTGGAGTGGTGTTCCGCTGGAATAGATTTTCTGCTAGTGTTCCTAATAAGATTTATAAATAAAATCCTCCTTTTTCTTAATTATGGCACTAAACAATCTTATTGAAGGCTTCACGATGGGTCGATATTTCCTTTCTTCTGAAACTGAAAATGAACGAGCGATTGTCAACGGAAAGTTATCTTCTATCGAAAATCTTGAAGAGTATTGGTTAAAGATAGATGTTCAACCCATTTCAGAGAAAGTTGGTTTTGTCGCGGGAATGGTAACTAAAGCACCCGTAGCTTTTGCCGTGGGATTGTACGAGATGGTGCGCCATAATTATCTTTGAAACATTCGGGAGAATCTTCTTCTGCACAAAATCTTTAAATAATTCTCCCCCTTTAACTGAAGTATAGTCCAACACAAAAACAAGCATGACCAGTACGTGGATGCATTGTGTGATCGTTTATACTCTCAATATGATGTAGTTTTACAACATGTGCCGCTCTATTCTTCTCGCAGGCGTTGTATTGCCGAAATTGATGTCTTAGCTGTTACAGGAAATTATTGTGACATCTATGAAGTCAAATGCAGTCATCGCTTGACCAAAGCGCGTCGTCAACTAGTTAAAATCAAGAAAATCCTTTCACGCGATTCTATTGTGAGGGATAGCTTCTTTTATTGCGGTGGTTCGAGACTGTTGGTGAAATTGTAACTTCTAATTTGACTATTACTACTTGCGGGCAATTTTCCACAACAACTTAAAATAACCAGAATAAGATTTTGCAACGGCTTTGCTCTTAATCAAAGTTGCAACAGGAGTTTCTCCCCAAACAATTATTGCCGTTTTATCATTATAAACCAGAGTAGTTGTTAGGGCAGAAAATTCGTCTGGGATAAATCTAAAGTTTGCATATGCTAATTTAATCGTTTCCGTTTTTCTTGAAGATTCTGAAAGTATTATTTTTGAATTTATCTTCAACTCTTTTTTTCTTTTCTGGAACATTCTAAAGTCATGCTGCATTACTTCTAAAAACTTACCCGAAGAGCCGAAAGCGACATATTCTTTAGATTTGAGAATATCATCAAATATTGATTTTATACCTTTTCTTCCTTTGTAGATATTTGTTTCCTCTTTTTCTTTTGATTGAGCAAACAAGCCCTCTAGTTCTGGCAGGATTTCTCTAATTGTGTTCTCTCTTTCTAGAACTCTGTCTAGGAGTTTCTGGGGATTAACGGCATTAAAAACTTTTTTGTTTGCAGAGATAACAAAAACAACAAGCCCATCTTGAATCAGTCTCTCCAAACTATCATAAACTGTTGTTCTATTAATTTGAGTTTTCTTGCTGATATCTCCCGCCTGTGCTTGTCCTAATTCTAGTAGAGCTACATAAATCTTAGCTTCATTTAGGTTTAAACCGATTCTCTCTAATTCTTTGATATCCATTCTTAAAAGAGAGTACCACCATTGATAAATCTTTCTAAAGTGTTGTATTGGTGCTTACAACATAAATTAATAATCAGTGTTTTTATTCCACCATTAAAATTAACTACATTGAAAGAGATAAAATGAGAAAACTGTGGGGCTATACTTGGAAAAGAGAAAGTATCTGTGACTATTTAATGTTTAACACTTGTACGCAAGATAAAAATAGGCAAGGTTATAGGTGTCTACTGAAAGATCAAGAAAAATGTGTTGGCCATGTAACTTTTCCTTTTCTTTATTTTGATATTGGGACACCATATGATTTTATGGGGTTATTTGCTTATTTAAATGAGAGTGATGTCCGAAAGTGTCCTCTTAGACAACCAGTCCAAAGTTTAGAGAATAAAATCTAATTTTGCGAATAAACAACCACTATTCTCCCTCATCACAATCCTTTTATACTCATTAATCCCTACTTTTTGTATGAGTGAAATCATCAATCACAAATGTGGCATTGTCTTAGCATATACTCTTCACGACGCCTACAATATGATGGCCGAATTGCAGCATCGCGGTCGAGAAGCCGCAGGTATCGCTGCCATCGGTCCAGATCGCATCGATGTTTTGAAATGGATTGGTCGCGTTCGAGATTTTGATCGCGGTGATCTTCACCGTATCTTTCCTGGTAAGAATTATCATGCGTTCATGGGTCATGTTCGTTATGCCACAAAAGGGAGGAAAACACCAGAAGAAATTCTCATTGATGCTCATCCTCACGTTATTGGTGGTACAGTAATCAATAATGGTAATCATCAATTAATCTTGAATTGTGATGCCGCAATGGTTCATAACGGGCAAGTTGACATTTCTTCATTAGAACAAATTGTCCAAGAGAAGTTACGCACGGGATGTGACACCGAGGCACTTCTTCAGTATTATTCCGAAGTTGGGGAGAGAGAATTATTGCGTACTGTTCCTGGTTCATATACTCTTATTATTGCAGATCAGAAGAAGCGCGACGTCATGGTCATTCGTGACCCCTCTGGCAATCGTCCTGGTTTTCTGGGAAGAAAAGGAGAAAAACATTGTGCCGCTTCCGAAAGTATTGCTATCTTCAAGAATGGCGGAACTTCTCTCTCTGATCTCACTCCCGGGGCTGTGTATTATTTTGATCCTCATGGTTTTGTAGAAGAAAAAACCATTTTTTCACGTCCTATCCTTCGTGAAAGACAAGCGCATTGTATGTTTGAATTTCTCTATCTTGCTCATCCAGATTCTGTTATCGACGGTGTGAGTGTGCATTCTTTTCGCACTCTTTTAGGTGAGGAGCTAGCTACAGAATGCGCTAATCTTAACGCAGATGTTGTAACCTATGTTCCGCGTTCGCCAGAATTAGCCGCCGCAAGTTTTGCCCGCACTTCTGGAATTCCCGCCGTTGATGTCTTCTACAAAACCGATGGACAGCGTTCGTTCATGGGTTCAACCCAAGATGAACGACAGAAAGCCATTGATTCAAATCTCTATTTAATTCCCTCTGCAATTGAACGAATTCGAGGCAAGAACGTTGTCGTCCTTGAAGATAGCATTGTTCGTGGAACAGTTGCGCGTCGTGTCCGTGATCTTTTAATCAAAGAAGGAGGGGTTGCTGAAGCAACGTTGTGTAGTTACACTCCTCCCATTGGAATTATTGGAAGTGATGATATTGCTCGAGGCTGTGAATATGGTGTTGATATGCCATCGACGGATAGATTCATTGCTCGAATCGAAGAAGAGGGAAAAGCTTCACGCAATGCCACCTTCGACGAAATCAGTAAAAAAGCCGGCATGCCCGTGCGTTATCTCTCCACAAAAGGATTAGCCCATGTCTTTGAAAAACTAGGTTTACCATTCAACGGGATGTGTTCTTATTGCATCGGTGGAAAGAAACCTTTTTGAGAAGTTGATAATTATTACGATCTAATTTTTCGTTCTTTTGAGCATATTTTCTCCCGTACTCTCTAAAACCATCTTTATTTCATCTCGATGCTCTCCCAATTGTCGCACCCTATTAACGCAGTAGCGTAACCCATTATCTCTTTTGTAATGTTTCAATCCTGGCACTATTAATGTTTTTTGAAGATCGAGATTTCCCTCGTGATCAACATAACCTCGTCGCTCTAATCCATTCCAGAATTGTTCTATCCGATTATGTCGGCCATATTCATTCTCTAATTGGTCATCAAACGTAGTTTGAGGTAAGCGTTGTAGCCGTTCTACTCTCTGCGACAGAATATCTTCTAATTCTTCTTTTGAAATTTTTCGTCTTCCCGCTTCTGCACTGCGTAGAACATATTCCCCGGCCAATTGCGCAACCGTAAATGTATTCAAATCAATAAGGCGTTCACGCACGCGATGCGTATGATTTTGGATATCTGCTTTCACATACGATTCATCGTTCTCACCTTCTCTTCGCACCAGCGGCTCGTAATAAAACGGTTCACCAATATTAACAAAAGCGTGTTTACGTTGTATTCTCTGAAAGAAAAAGTCTTGATCTCCCGAAATATGGTCATATGTTAACCCTATTGGAATAGTCGTGATAACATCAATACTCTTATCCTCCCGTTCAATCTTGGCAATATTATAACAGCCTGCTTTGATCGGAAAAACTGTGCCATCAGTTTGCGTCGTACCCTCTGGAAATATCAATGCATGGATACCTTTCCCATAATTTTCACGCACTTGTTGAAAATGTTGTTCATTTTCTGCACGCAGTCGTTCAATCTCTTCTGGGGAACTTCCTTCGCCTCGTGAAGTGCGACTGACGTGGTATGTAAAGTGCTGGAGAACAGCACTATCTAACGCCCGAAAAACATATTCATTTTTTTTGAAATTGCGCATCGCTCCACGGAGATCAAAGCGTTGAGAGAGATCAAGATCCATCCAGTAAGGAACAACATTAATCACGTCCATTGATACTTCATGTTTGGAAAGCCAGAGATATGGTCCTGGATGTGGTTCTCCCTTTTCTTGGAGAAGATGTTGCTGTCCATGTAATTGAATTTCTTCTGTAAGTGGGCCTCGCAATAGATCCATGGCCATCATAATCCCCGCCATGATTGGTCTTTTAACAAGTTGAAACGCGAGACTATCACCTTTGGCTTTGAATACATTAACCTTTGTCTTGTCCATCCATTCTTTTTTCTGTTTTCATTTATAAAATTTAGCAACAAAATCCCACTATCCTCTCGTTATTTACTCCTTGTTAATAATAATTCTTAACAAATGTTTATAAATAAACCATTAATTATTATAACCATGAGACAAGGAATGAGTTTATCTATGCGACAGGACATGCCAATGCGAGTAGGTGGTCCTATCCTCGGTCTCTCGGCATTAGAGTTAGAACTGTTGCTAGATCAAAGCGTAGCTCAAGTACAAGATTTTCACGATACAAATCCTGCTTGGAAAAATGAACATCCCGTGGAAGAGAGGGGAAATTATTTTTTTAATGAGAATTTCAGGACTAATTGTAAGGCGGTAAAAGATAAAGTCCCTCGTCATAAATATTTAGAGACTCCTCAAGTTTTCGTTGAAAGAGGCGAAGAAAGATATTCTGCAAGCTACAATACTGAAATTGATCGACGAATTGCTGAGAAATTGGCACGATTTAAAAGACCGGGAGAAGAAGCACCCCCCCCCTCAAAAATCTTCTCTAAACAGTTTGCAAAAGAGAGAGCGTGGATTGTAAAACAACAGTTGGCAATCGTGGAATATCTTTGTCAAAGGCAAGAAGTATATCTGCAAAGCGGAAGTCCTTTAGATTTAGAACCATTAATCCAAGATGATATAGCTTGGCATATTGGATATTCTACCACTAGTGTCTCTCGCTTGGTTAGAAATTTAACCATTCAACTTCCTGACGAGAAAGTTATCTTTGCCGAAGAATTAATTCCAGGTGTAATGCTATCGGACAAAAAAGGAACATATGCCCTAAAACTACTTCAGCAAGATTCTACTTTATATGATCAAGGTAATTGGAAAGTATCTGATGAGAAATTAGTGCCTATTCTGAGAGATAGATTTAATCTTTATATTGCTCGAAGAACCGTTACTAAATATAGAAACGAGTTAGAGACTGCCACTAGATCAAATTAAATTTTAAAATAAAATTAAAGAACTAAATCAAAACACCATTCAATGCGCTTTCTTGTCCTGGTCTGGACGTAACTCGAACGCGACCTTTTTCCGTTTCTACTACTGCTCCTTTTGTAATAATATTTCGACGAACAAGGTTTGGGTTAGCAGGATTTTCTACTACATTCAAGATTTTTGCTTTAACTGATTTGCCTTTAGCATCAGCAACATTAATATGCGAAACTTCCAGTAATGCTTTCTTCTGATTTCCACCGACGGTGCGTGTAGAACGAACTTTTCGCGCTTCAGTCACTTTAGTATTTGCTGCATAACGTGCCAATTCAAACTTTCTTTTCGTTCTAACAAAGTGGTAGCGTCCGCCGCTTGCTTTTCGTTGTGATTTTTCTTGTGATCGTGCCATATTTTGATTAGATTAGGGGTCTCTTTTTAAAGATTTTGGTTTTAAAAATGCTATCCCGAAGATTTTCTTTGCCCGTCCAGTCTAAAGCATGGGTTAAGACTTCCTCAATCGTCGTTACTGGAATGATTGTCACTTTTGCCAGTTTTTCTTTATCTACCACAATATCCTGTAGGTTTGACTTTGGAACGATGATCGTCTTGATTCCCGTATCAATTGCCGCCTCTACTTTTGAGGATAAACCGCCAATCGGAAGCACTTCTCCTCGTACAGAAAGAGAACCCGTCATTGCTACGCTTTGCCAAACCGGAACGTCTTTCAGCGCTGAGATAATAGCCGTCGCAACAGCGATGGAAGCAGAATCACCTTCGACCCCTTCATAGGTCTGTAGAAATTGCACGAAAACATCATATTTCTCTTTAATATCTTCACCAAAATATTTAAGGATAATTGCCGAAACATTTTTGACCGCTTCTTTAGCGATTTCTCCCAATTTTCCCGTTGCGATAAATTCTGCTTTCTTACCACCAATCGTCACTTCTGCTTCAATTGGAAGAAGAATTCCGGAATGATAAGAGCCTTCTCCAATAACGGCAAGACCATTAACTCGTCCGACTTGTTTTCCCGTTGTCATAATCACTTCATATTCTTTTTTCCGTTCAATATATTTATCGGCAATTTGCTGTTCTAATGGTCGAGCCAGTTTCAATGCTTCTTTAACGTGTTCTTTTAACACGAAAGGGGCGTTAAGCTCTTTTGCAATATCTCCAGCAGCGCGTACTAATCCTCCTAATCCTCGCAAGTGAAGTGTCAAATGTTCTTTTCTATTGGCACGTCGCTTAGCTTCTTCTATAATCGCATTAACACCAGTGATATCAAAATGAGGAATCTTACCTTTTTCTTTCTTGACCTCCTGTGCAATAAAGCGGGCAATTCTGAGGCGATTTTCTTTTGTATCAAGCATTGTTTCATTCATATACACCTCATAACCGTAGCCACGAATCCGCGACCGCAAAGCTGGATGCATATTTTTGACAGTCTCAAGATTTCCCGCTGCTACTAGGATAAAATCACATGGTACTGCTTCTGTACGTACCATTGCTCCTGCAGAACGTTCAGATTGTCCCGTTATCGGGAACTTTCGTTCTTGCAACGCCGATAATAATTCCTGTTGTGTTCGAGGATGAAGTGTTGCAATTTCATCAATAAATAATACTCCTAAATGTGCTTTATGAATCATTCCTGCAACAACCCGTTGGTTAGCTGGTGTTCCCAATCCTCCACTTTGGAATGGATCATGTAACACGTCGCCGAGCAAAGCTCCTGCGTGTGCACCTGTTGCATCAAAGAATGGTGCATTCTTCTTGCCAAAATTATCGACGATAACTTTTGAACTAATAATCTGGGCCATCTTGAATGTTCTTGGTCCCATGCTCATCATGATCGCAAACGCTGCCAAGAATAACATTCCTCCTAAGAACAGGGCGGTAAACATCAAATCAGATTTATAGTAATGGCGCGCCCACCAGGGGGCAATAAGTGTGAAAATGGCAACGATAAAGAGCAAGAAGTGTCCATTTCGCGCTACGTGTTTATTATCTAACATACTGCTCTGCGCTTCTTCTCTCCCTTTTCCTGCAGGGACAACTTTAATCAACGGATTATTCTCATCATTAGGATTGGGCAGCGCCATCGTGTCTTTAAGATCTGACTTGGGCAGCAATTCCGCTAACGCTAGGCCTAACATTGATTTTCCCGTCCCGGGATCCCCAATAAGCAGAACGTGTCTTCGCTGCAGGGCAGCTTTTTTGATAATCCGAACAGCTTCCTCTTGGCCGATAACCTGTTCAACCATCAGCTCGGGGACGGATATATTTTTAGTTGATTTCATCGTGGTCATTGTATTAACGTTAGGGCTCTTCAAAAACTATTCTCTTGAGAACTCTTTTATCTAACTCTTTTAAAAATCTTTCTCTAACTTTCAGTCTTTTTTGCTCTAGCTATACTTACATTTATTTCTGCAAACGGTTTTTCCTGCTCCATTTCAACTTTCTGCTGATTTTCTAGATGAAGCAGCGGCAGAAACGTATACACTTTCTCATGACGCCCAGCACGGGGAGGGAGTAGTTTTGTAAACGTAATCTTTTCCGTCTGTTCTTTTTGAGTATAATACACTACTTTATGATATATGTCATGAATTACCTCCATAATATCCACTTTCTTTTCAGGGAGATTGAAATGCACCGGCCTAATCTTTTCAAGCATGCGCTTCTTCGTCGCTAACGCCTGCTGCAGAGCATTAACTAAATCATGAACTGATACTTTTCTATTTCTCGGTTGGGGATTGCGCGGGATGAGTGTAAACTGCTGTTTCTCTTTTTTCTCGCGTGACATTTCCAGTTGATCTTCATCTACGAGAAGCGGTTCTTCGGGGTTAAGAAGGGCATCTAATCTCGAAATATCTTTATCAATTAAATGAGTTGATTTCATCTTCAGCAGAATTGCCGCCGCCAAGAGGACTTTTCCTGAAATTTTAAGATCGTGTTCTTTTAATTTCTTGATTACTTCGAGATATTTCTGTGTCAGAAGAGAAATATCAATATCCCAAGGATCCATCTGTTCAGACTTAACTAAATCAAAAATGATCGTCTTCCAGCCGACTTCTTCCTCTTTTAAAACGAGGTCTAGGATTTCTTGTTGCATTATCGTAGAAGATTCTTCTGTGATTTAAAAAAGTAGTGTTTTAGGGTACGTATTAAGTTCTAGTGCCTCCGCCAAACGGTTTCACGAACTGAACCTTAGCTAAGACGAAAACTAGCTCCCGTTCCATTAATAGTAACATCTCTTCTTTCAGCAACTAACACTTCGAGAACGGGTTAGTGAAACGGCGAGGCGCTGACGTGAACTTAATACGTACGTTTTAGGAAAGAAAGGAGTACACTTATCCGAGAACAATTTGTTCTATTAATGAAATGGGAATAACTTGAGTCCCTGAGTTGGCGGGAAAAACTTTACAATGATCATAGGTGGCCGTCTCAAATCCTTCACCATCTCGAACTTGATATGTTCCATCTGTGACAACAAGATCGGGATAAACTCCTAACTTAGTCCATTCTTTTATCTGATCTTCTCTACGATAGAGTCTTACTTCCAATGCTCCGGAACTGATAATGTCTTTAAACTTTGTCTTAAGATATTCTCGCGCTGGATTTCCAACATCAAAATAATCACTACTGACTACCCAGATCTGAAGAGGTGATGGTTGCATCATAATCTTTATTTTTTGGATTGACTTTATAAACATTTCTTAAGAATTTTGAGAATTTAATCAGATAGAGAAATATGAATGGGCCCACCCGGAATTCTAAATTCGAACCGGGTCGAGTCGCTCCGCTTGTGACCCGTTTCTCGTCCGGGGAAATTTGCAGTGAAAGAGAAATATGAATGGGCCCACCCGGACTCGAACCGGGGATCAACTCGGTTTTTAGTGCCGTTCGAAAACAGCGCATGTAAACGAGTTGTCATCTGCAGCACGAGTCGCATATGCCGGCTCCTCGTGTAGCCGCTAGACCATGGGCCCACTTATGCTCAGAGAAGAGCACTTCTTTAAAAAAGCTTCGCTTGAATTGGCCATCCATTATCGGAAACTATATATACGTAAAATCGTTTTATAGGATCTAAAAAGAGGTTTGTACATGAAATTCCGTGTTAAAGATATGGATATAGCTACCGGTGGTATCCTTGTCGCAATTCTCAACAAAAAAGATGCGGAAAAACTTGATCTTCATTCTGGTGATCGTATCCTTCTGAGAAATGATGGAAAAGAACTAACCTGTGTCCTTGATATTTCTGAAAGTGAAAAAGCCGTTCCCGAAGGAAAGATTGGTTTATTTGAAGAAGTTCTAGATCGCTTTAAGATTAAGAATAACGCCATTGTCTCACTGCGTTTCACCGGAAAACCAGAATCCATTGGTCACATTCGTGATAAATTATATGGCAAGCACCTTACTTATGAAGAATTATTTCATATCATTGATGATATCACTCACGATCGTTTAACAGACATTGAAAAAACCTATTTTGTCTCCGCTGGTTTTGTCAATGGCTGGAGTCTTGAAGAGATTGTTGACATGACCAAAGCAATGGTCGAGACCGGTTCTAAAATCAAATTTAGAGGAGTAACTCTTGATAAACATAGTGTTGGTGGTGTACCGGGAAATAGAACAACAATGATTGTCATCCCCATTGTTGCAGCCGCTGGATTTACCATCCCCAAAACCAGTTCTCGTGCGATAACATCTCCAGCCGGAACTGCTGATACGATGGAATGTCTGGCAAAAGTAGAATTAACAGAGAAAAAAATTCGCAGTGTTGTGCGCAAGACTGGCGCTTGTATCGTCCATGGAGGATCAATGAATTTAGCTCCTGCAGACGACAAAATAATCGATGTAGAAAACCCTTTATCCATCGATGCCGAAGGCCAGCTCTTAGCCTCTGTCATGGCCAAGAAGCATTCCGTCTCGGCTAACCACGTCCTCATTGACATTCCTCTCGGAAAAAATACGAAAACGAACACCTGGAAGAAAGCAAAGCACTTGCGGAAAATGTTTCAGCTTGTGGGAAAAAAACTAGGGATGAACGTTCGTGTCATTATTACCGATGGGTCTCATCCCATTGGCAACGGCATCGGTCCTTTATTGGAAGCTGAAGACGTTATGGCTGTCTTACGAAACGATCCTCTTGCCCCAGATGACTTACGAAAAAAAGCATTAATGATGTCCGGATTATTGTTAGAAATGACTGGAAAATTCAAGAAAGGGCAAGGGATCATCACGGCGCGCGAACTCTTAGAAAGTGGCAAAGCGTTGAAAACCATGAACGATATCATTCGGGAGCAAGGAAAACAGAAGAAGCCAAAATTAGGTGAGTTTTGCCACCACGTCTGTACTGGAAAAATAGGGCGAATTCAAGAGATAGATATCAACGTAATCGCTAAAATCGCTCGTATTGCCGGAGCACCAAAAGATAAAGGGGCAGGATTATACCTTCGTAAGAAAGTACATGAATTTGTAAAGCGTGGAGAAATTCTCTATACTGTCTATGCTGAAAATAAATTCAAACTAGATCTGGCGATGGAGTTTATTCGCAAAAATACTGGATATATGGTGCGATAATGATTAGAAAAGTGTTTAAAGATTTAGGAAAAGAATCAGAAATACGTGAGAGTGATTTGCGATCCGTATTACGAAAGAAAGCGTTAAATGGCCCGCTTGATATTTTGGCCGTTCTTAAGAAAGAAATTTCTCGCGTCGAGCTTAATTTGCAAAAAATAGATCAATATTATAGGCAGAATCTGCGCTTCAGTCAACGTCTTTCTGATCGAATCGCAGAGGTTGGTGGGAGCTGGACGTTTATCATCTCATTCTTTGTTTTTCTCGTCATCTGGATGATTATTAACGGTATCATTCTAGTAAATCGACCTTTTGATCCTTATCCATTCATCCTTCTCAACCTAATCTTATCGACGTTGGCAGCAGTGCAAGCACCGATTATCTTGATGAGTCAGAATCGCGCCGCAAAACGTGATCAGGCGCGCATGGAAATTGATCTAGAGAAAGACTTGCGTGATCTCCATGTTGATCAGGGCTCTCATGAGATTCTCTTGGAGCTACGAAAAGATATGGATTTAGTTAAGAAGAAAATTGGATTAAAGTAAGAAAGACTTTAATGGAATTATTTTAATCCCGTACTTCCAAACCCGCCGCGATCATCATTTTTCATTTCTTCTACTTCTTCAAAATTAACGACGTGATGATTCATAATTAGCATTTGGGCGATTCTTGTTCCGCGTTCAATCGTTACTTCTTTATCAGTATAATTTAATGCTGCAAAGCGATATTCATCATTATCTCCGCAGAAATCACTATCGCCAATACCAATGCCATTAACGGAAGTGATTCCTAATTTGTGGGTTGAACTTCTATTCGCCAATAAAACCCATGTTCCGTGGGGTACAGCTAAACAAATATTTAACGGAATGTAAGCCACTTCTCTCGCTTTAATTATCATTGTTTCTCGTGCATAAACATCAAACGCCGCCGCTCCTTTCGTTTTATATTCTGGTAGGGGAAGAGTTTTATCAATACGTTTAATGCGGATATTCATACTCAAACGGAATTAGAAATACTATTTAACGATTATTGTTCTTCTCTACAACTTCCTTGCAAACGTCAAGAACCCTGTATGCCCCAGCATCTCAAACTCCGGACGCATAATCTTGTCTTCTATTTTCCATTTACGCTCAATCAATTCTAACGTCTCAAGAACATGAACCTTAGTTTTCTTCGTTGCATCAAGAAATTCTTTAACTTGAAGTAAATTTGGCAGATAGACCACCAGCCAGCCGCCCGTCTTTAACGCTTTCTCAGCATGCTCTAACGCCATCCATGGTTCTGGCAGATCAAATGTTACGAGATCGATCTCGGTTTCTGCAATTCCCTTGTAGACATTCTCTTGCTTTAGAGTTACGTTAGTAAAACCGAAGAGTTTAATATTCTTCTGCACAACATCGAAGTGTTCTGGGTTAACTTCATAGACGAAAATTTCTTTACAGATATTAGCGAGGGATAAACAGAGTGATCCACTCCCTCCTCCTGCATCAACCACCCGTGAAGTAGCATTGACGCCTGTTTTCGCCAGAATCAAGCCAATATCTTTTTGAATCATAATCTGTGGGCCGCGTTGTAGGTGCTGATAGAGGTCGGCAAAAGAAGGCGTCATTGCAGTAAATAAGTCGCCTTTATCGCTCTTGATTGTTTCTTTGCTGCTTTGTAAGTCTTCTTTAGCCAGTGTGCCGAAGGGCGTATGAAAATTATCTTCGAGCGTTTTCACTACAAAAATCTTTTTGCTTTTGCGGTGGAGGATGATTTTCTCTACAGTTCTCATTTTATCTTAGAATTGGCGGAATATTTTTAAAATGTTGCACAAAAAAGAGAAAATATGACCTTTGACAACGAAAAGAAAACATTCCTAGCCAAGTTAGACAAATCCAAGAAGGGCTCGATTGACGAGAAAATCATCTCACTCATTACGGTGTTTAACAAGACTTCCAATTATTATAGCACCTCATCCTGTTCCGGCAGGGTCTATCTCTGGCGCGGCTCGGGCAAGAAGAATGAGACGGAATGGCTTAGGGTAAGTCACGATTTAATTGATGCTGACTTTCTTCACATAAATGAGTCTGGAACTGTTTGGCTGCGCTTAGAAGGGATGATTATGCATATCGCCTGCCGCAACCTAGACGCGGCTAATTGTCTTTTAGAAGACGTACGCCACCTGTATAAGAAGAGCTGCATCCTTAGTGCCAGCAATAAGATTATCGTCGAGATTCGCGGCAGTGAGTTTATTGAGATGCCATTGTATCAAGATGGAAAGTTATTGTTTTCCGGTGATGTTAATTGGTTAGTTGAATTAATTAATCAGAAGATGGAGAAGATGTGGGAAGGGATAGCACTCATTGAAAAACTACTCCTACATATTAAAAACTAGTTACAACAATAAATTAAAAATAAATAAAAAAAAATAAAAAAACAAAAACCCTACTTCTTCTTCAAGATCAACGCCATCGCCAACACAAAAGCAATGAAGACCAAGACAACAAGTCCGCCCAGTAATAGGGTGTAGGAATTACTGTCGCGAAGCGAAGTTTTGACAACTGGCTGTTCTCCAAATCGAGCGTTAAGCTGTTCTTGAAGCTGTTTGGTTAACACATCTTGGTTCACAGCCGAACCGCCGGTTGTACCCAGAACTGTTGCTCCTGTAGCCGTACAGCTTTTAACAGTCAACGTTACTGTTGAGCTTTCCTGCAGTTTTCCGTCGCGATATACTTCTATCGTTAGGGGATAACTACCTGCCGCTGCTTTTTCTGTGTTTAACGTAAACGACAATGCTTTATCGTTGTTAGAGTCACCAAGTTTATCAAGTTCGATGTTGTTTTTGTTAAGATCGATACCTAACGCGCTGTTCTTGACTTTAACTTCAATATTGTCTTCGTTGTTATTGCCGACATTCTTGATTGTAACATCAAGGGTAGCGTATTGTTGTCCACACGAAAGTGCATCTGCCGCTAAAGCCGTCTTGCTGATGATAATTTTGTGCTCAGCAACATCCACTGCAACTAATTTGGTGCTCGTTGTCTCGTGGCGTGTGTTATCTTTTGCTTTACCAACAACCGTTATCTCTAGGGTGTATTCTTTCTTGTCAACATCTTCGTTGCGGAGATCAAATTCAATTGTTACTTTATCATCGTCTCCATCGTTATTCAACGTAAATGAATCTGCGGTTTCTTCTAGATCATCGTTGTTAATGTCAATGATTCTAGCCGTGACGCTAACATCTTCCATGTCATCACTGTAATCATTACGTACTGTAACGGTAACGATATTCACTTCGTCTAGGGACCATTCTCCCGTAGTTTTATCATTGATTTTTACTTCTTCAATGGCTAAGAAACTCTTGGTGTTAACATACACTGGAACTGTTTTTGTTCCTTTACTGCTCGAAATCTTAACTGTTCCAATTTGTTTTTTACCGGAATCGGCATCTTTGTCAGGAGTAATTTCCAACGTCACTGTTTTACTTTCTTGTGACGCAAGTTCCGTTGGAGCGCCCGTTACTTTTGCTTTGAAAGCACTACCTATTCCGCTGAGATCAAAAGCAATATTCTTAATCGCGCCTACTGAACCGGCGTTTTGAACTACAAAAGAAGCGCTGATCGTGGAATTGCTTTTACTATTCTCAATAACGATTTCTGTAGGTACAGACAAGTCTGCTTCTTTTTGTACAACTACAATGTACGTTGAAAAACCAACAACATTAACAACATATTCTCCGTTGGTATAGCTGACTAAAGTGCAACTTGTTTGCGCACAAACTTGCGCTTTATCTATGATGCTTGCGTCTGCAAAGCCATCATATTTGTACAATGCTGCTTGACCAACACCTATATTTTTCATCGTGATCGTTGCTGCTTTGTTTAATCCTGCTGCTTTCACGCCGTCAACTGCGACGAATTGTTTGCCAATTTTAACAACATCTGCAAGATAGGCGATGTTGCTCAAATCAACAGCTTCTGTGAACGCAATTTTTCCGTCAGCTGTGCTTAGAACAAGATTCTTAACACTTGCCGGATTAGCTGAAATTAGGTCAATATCACTTTGGGTCAAACCAAAAGATGTTAGGTCTAATGGTTTA
>Ga0209514_10004537_pt1 | contig 18569 bp, 19 predicted proteins | sample Subgrocontami58m_FD_187452 | JGI IMG/M metagenome (GOLD analysis project Ga0209514, IMG submission 187452) | Subsurface groundwater microbial communities from S. Glens Falls, New York, USA - GMW37 contaminated, 5.8 m (SPAdes) (version 3) | ecosystem: Environmental > Aquatic > Deep subsurface >...
GCACCGGCAACACCGCAGAACCGGCAGAAAATTGATCGTGCAGACTTGGACATGGGGATGAGAGGAAGAGAAAGCCACAAGCTATTCTCTCATCCCACACACAACTGGTGGGTTACCCACCTGCGTGCTTTATTCTTCCGGATCTAATCGGCATCTTACGAAACGATCAATCTTCTTTATATGGATCTTTTTTAAAAGGGTTTTTTTTCGTCTGAGGAAGAATCGTTTCTGCAGCTTCCTTGATTTTTTTAGCTTGCTGTAAAGTGCTTCCCGCCGCCGCTCCCGCCGCACCGGAGGCATTATTAACGCTATCCAGCAGTGAACTTTCTGACGATTGTCCCCCGATTTTTTGCGCCACATCAACCGCTTTATCGACCTTCTCTGCCGTAGCTGCTGCATCACCAAGCTGATCCGCACCACTTGCCGCCTTATCCGCAGCTTTGCCCGCAGCCGCCTCCGCCGCGGTCCTGGGTGCCGCATCCTTGCCAATACCCAGCTTTTTTAGTTGGTCATTGAACGCCGTCTTCACTTCAAGCGCTTTCTGCTTTAGCCACTCCCATTTTTCAGGTCCGCCGATCTTCTTCCAGGCATCCGGCCCGCCGACTTTTTGCCAAAGCTCTATCGTTTTGGTGGTAACCAACGTTCTGAGCGGCAAAGCAGCACCGCCAATTGTCAATACCGGATTCCACCAGTAGAGTCCGCCAGCGATAGCGGCTAGCCCCAGGAACGTAAGTAAAACCTTGTGCTTCTTCAGTGTCTCCTTGATCTTCTCCCAAGTGGATTCCGGCACGCGCTCCGAAGTGTTTTTGTTGAACTCCTGCTCGGCTTTGAGCTGGCGGTAATTTCGCAGCACATCATCAAGTGCCATCTTTACATTCACATTTTGTGGATGAAGCTCCTGTATTTTCTGAAGAAGAGCCTTTTTTCCCTCTTCAGTATCCAGATCTACCTTCCTCTTGAGTCCATAAAACTTGTAAATATCTTCGATCCGCTGAAAGAACCGGGGTCCTCCTTCCGTGTGTGCAGCCGATTCCCGGGCAGTATCAGGCATCATGAATCAATGAATGGCAGCAGCGGTGGCGTTAGCCAGAAAAAGCGAATGACGAATCTGCGTAAGACCACCGATGGCCGCTAGATCGTCATCCGTCTTTACATTGGCCATGAGATAGCCGATCATCCCGGAAAGAACCCGAGACCCCAGCACAAAGAATAGTTGCCTGAGTTCAAACGACGGAACAGAGAGAATATCCAACGAAGAAGCGATTTCCTCAACATCGGCACTGCTCTTGGTATCACAGAGTTTCCCCAAAACCTCCAAACAAGCCGGATGGCTTAAGTCCGTGATTTGATAACGCATCGCTAAATCCTCCGGTTGCTCATAAGCTTCCTGTCCTTCGGTTTCTACAATCCAGCCCTCCCGTAATTCCGGCGCAAGTGCTTCAAACAATTTTCTCTCGACTGGAAGGAGAAGCAACGATTGCATTGACTTCATTGTACGCTCAGAAATCCCTGAATCAACATCATCGTATATTCAAGCCTTCCATAGCTTTTCCAAGCGCCGTGATCCCCTCCCCAACCAACGCAAGCAGCCGCTCGCGTTCCAGAACTCCTTCCTGCTCGATGAGTGTACGAAGCGCGTCCAGCTTGTCCCCCGTGTCCTGCGGACACACGACCGTCGGCAGGCCGAGGGCGAGAGCGGCGAGCGTGCCATGGTACCGCTCCGAAACGACAATCAACGCGTCTGAAAGTGCTCCGATGAGCTGTTCAACACTCTCGACCGACACGACCTCGCAGCATCCTCTCGTGAGGGACTGGATACGATGCACGACGAACTCCTCGTGATCCGGCTGCAGGAGCACGAGACGCACGGGGTCCCCATGATGTTCATCGAGCACGCGACTCGCCTCGATGAGGAACGGCTCACCCGAGTTCGCCCGTGGGATAAGGACAATCCTGCTGCACTCAATCACTTCGAACTTGATACTCGCAAATACGGCATATACTGGGTCAAAAGTCTGTACAATTTCTTTATTCAAATTCCATGACTGCACACGCTGGTACGATGCCTCGTCGCGGACGCTCACGTGCACCGCATGTTTTATCACCCACCGTGCGAGGCGCTTGCCCAGAGAACTCCCAAACGGACCGATCCCCTGGAACGCAAGGAGCACCGGCTTTCGGAACACACGGGCAACGAACGCATGCCACCACCAGAGGAGACACGCATACACGGACTCGACGTCCGTGAAGAGCGATCCGCCGCCGAACACCACCGCATCTGCGCGCCGATACGCTCTGAGAGTCCTCCACCATGGACGGAAGAACGAACGCAGCCCGCACGGGAGCCTGGGCACTTCTCCCGGTCTGGACGGCCGCGCACTCAGGACCGTCCACTCGACCTCGGGAAACGTCTGGAGGAAAAATTCCCGGAGCGCCTCGTCACCGAGGTTCCCGGTGCCGTAGTTGCCGACGAGCAGGCAGCGCATGCAAAAGTATACGGTATACAGTATGCAGTATTCAGGGCAAGTTTAATCAGGAGAAACAGGCTTCCCTGTATACCGCATACTGAATACTGAATACCTACTCTGCCTTCCGGGTTTCTTCCGCAGCCTCCTGCTGCGGAGCAGCCTCTGCCTCCGGCGCCGTTGCAATCGCGAATTCCTCCGAGCTCGTGAACCGCTCGCTGATGCGCGCACTCTTGCCGCTCCTGCCGCGGAGGAAATTGAGCTTCGCCCTGCGGACCTCCGCCACCTTCTTCACCTCGATTTTTTCGACGTTCGGCGAATGCAGCGGGAACACGCGCTCCACGCCGATACCGGAAGCGATACGCCGGACAGTGAACGTTGTATCCGTCGGACTGTGTCCCCGGTGGATGCCGATGATGAGCCCCTCGAAAACCTGAATACGCTCCTTATCTCCCTCCTGCACCTTCTGGTGCACGCGGACGGTGAACCCCGGCCGGACATCCGGCCTGTTTTTCTTCATCTTTTCCGCCTGTTCCTGAAGAGCGATACCTGTCATGAGCGGGGGAAGGCTACTGGATGAAACGAAGTCTGTAAAGATTCGATATTAGAGAATCCAAAGAAACCGAAGAGTCCGACCCGACTTCGCCCGAAAGCTTCGCCGAGGCGAGAGAGTCCGAGGATATAAATGCTTTTCCTCGGTTTCGTCGGTTTCCTCGGGCTCCTCGGTTTCCTCTTATTTTCTCGCCTCCTCCACCTCCTTCTGGATGTTGTTCACGACGACGAGGTGCCGCGGATCGTCCACGATCTCGAGGATGAAGCGGTCGCGGAGACTCAGGCGGTAGAGGAAGTCCGCCTTCGAGAAGAGCGAGTACTTCACGTTCCGCATCGTAGGATCCTGCGCGAGGAGGAGCTCGATGACCTCTTTCTTCGTGTCGCCCACCACGAGGAGATCCACCTTGCTCTGCGTCCCGACGAAGCTCCCCGCAAGCTCGAGAAACTTAAGACCCGGGAGATTCTTGAGCGATGCGACCGTGGCGCTCTCCCCTCCCCGCACCTCCTTCTGGAACATGGTCTTCAGCTCCTGGTAGAAGATGAACTCCGTATCGGTCTTGTAGTACTTCTTGCGGTTCTTGTGCCTCGCGCGCACGAGGCCGATCCTCCGGAGGTTCTCGAGTTCCCTGCGGATCGAATTGATTTGCTCGCTCAAGAGACGCGTAAGCTGACGGATGAAGTATTCCTCTTCGGGATGGAGGAGGAAGACCGAGAGAAGCTTCACTCTCGTCTGGGAACTGAACAGTGCTTTGAGCGCGGCTGGAACCATGAAGGAGGGTTTACTGGCAGCGCTTTGCTACCTGTTCACAAATGTTACTCACATGCCTCAAGGAAGAGCAAGAAAGTTGAACATAGCTATGTTCACATATATTGATCAGTGTATTTTGGCTTACAACAAATAAAATTCATGGATTATGAACAACATAGTTTAGTATAATTGTACAACTAATTTATACAGCGCATTTTCCTACTTCATGTCGTAGTTATATAACTACTACCACCTGAACCAGAAAGAGCCAGGAGCCAAGAAACAAGTTTCAAAAACCAAGTCCCAAAAAGAAGTAATATATTCAGTCCTTGAAAATTGGATTCTGTTTGGTTCTTAGGGCTTGTGCCTCTTGGCTCTTTCAAAGATAACTGCTCACTGATTCTGCAGGGGATGCCGCTGTTCATGACCCGCTTCTCTCGCCCATAACCGTCCTCACTCCGCCCTGCGGGGCACCTCTCTCCATTGCGATGGAGAGAGGGAATCTCAGGACAAGAACAACGGAAGTCACCCTTCTCCACCGCAGTGGAGAAGGGACGGGCCACGGCGGTCGCGACCGCCGTGGCGGGGATGAGGACGGTACTGAAATGCGACGCAACGTCAGTGAGCGGTTACCAGTCTGAGTGTTGTTTGATAAAAAGTATAAATATGTTATAATATAACAAAGACCCACTCTCTATGTCGTTTCAGGAGGAAGCCATTTCCTCTCTCCGTGTCCGTACGTACCGGGCAATCGCCGAACTCCTTCCCGGTGAAGTCTTTGGTAACCTTCCGGAATCGGATTGGTTTTTTGATGAAGAACGGCAGCCGGAGAACGTCTTCGCGGAAGAGACACGCACTGATGCTGTGCCGACACAGGCGCTGCGTTTTCCGCTTACCACCTTGTCGGCCGCACTCACGTTGGTTGCCTTCTTCGGTGTGGTGTGGTGGATGAGGCCCGCGATTCTCCCCGAGGATCGGACAACGGATACCGTGGCAGTGCAATCGGTTTCCCTTTCGCCTGGTACGGGTGCCGCGTTCCCGCACCCGGCAGCCCCCGTTTCCTCCGGCGACAGAGCAGTGCCGATTGTTCCGCTCCCAGAGCCTGTTCTCTCTCCTCCGTCTGAAACAGGTGGCATCGTGCAGGGCGGCCCACCTGAAGCGCCTGGATCTCCGCGATTTGACAATAAGGTGGGGATCTATCTCACGGCCTCGAGTGTGGCGCGGAGGCCCTTCTTCTCCGGGACGGTGGAGAGTCTCCTCCGTTCCGGCGGAACCGCGCTGGTATTCGACGTGAAAGGCGGAGCGGTGCTCTTCCGTTCCAGCGCGCCGATGGCCAGGGAGTTTGGTCTCGTCCGTCCGTTCTACGAGCTCCCGGACATCCTTCGTCTTGCGCGTGAACGCGGGCTCTACACTATCGGCCGCTTCGTCGCGATCAAGGACGCAGGGCTCACGTCCAGGAAACCCGAGACGCGCGTGCAGCATCCGAAAACGGGGAGAGTCTTGAGCAGGGATTGGATCGATCCGAGCCATGAGACCGCCATCTCCTACAACATGGAAGTGATCTGCGAGCTCGCGGCAGCGGGCATTGATGAGATCAATCTCGACTACATCCGGTTCTCCACGGCGGAGTACGGGGCGCTCAGCGTGTATTCCGGCGAAGAAAAAGCCGACAAGGTGGAGGCCTTCCTCCGTGCCACGCGTGACACCATTGACCGCTGCGGCCCGAAGACGAAGCTCGGCATCAGCACGTATGCCATTCTCGGCTGGGACTACCGGAAAAACCTCGAGACCCTCGGGCAGGATGTCATCCGCTTCGCACCGCTCGTCGATGTCATCTCGCCGATGGCGTATCCCTCGACGTTCGCCCCCAACCGTTACTACCGTCCCGGGAAAGACCCCGGGCCGCGCGATTACTTCCTGGTCTACCGGACGCTCATGGGATACCGGGAGCTCCTGGGTCCGAAGGAATCGAAGAAGCTCCGGCCGTGGATTCAGGGCTATGGCGTTTCTGTCCGTGACGTCGCCGACGAGATCCGCGCCGTGTACGACAGCGGCTCCTGCGGATTCACGGTTTGGAACGCGAGCAATGCGTACAGCGTCGCATACGAGGCGATCAAGGGTGACAAAGTGAGGCCGGAACAGTGCATTGGTGAGTAAGTAGACAGCGCGGAATGCTTTCTGCGAGTGTGGTTGGTGGGTAGCATGTAGCATGGAGCGAGTAGCAGGGGACATCTGAGTTTTGGCAATGTTTGGAAATCGTTCGAAATATTCCCTTGCTACTTGCTACCTACTACTTGCTACCCTGTTGCCATGCGCCAGTATCTGAGTCTCCTCCAGCATGTCCTCGATCACGGTGCGAAGAAAGATGATCGCACCGGCACAGGGACGCTCTCGGTTTTCGGCTACCAGATGCACTTCGATTTACAGAAGGGATTTCCGCTCTTGACCACGAAGAAGCTGCATACGCGATCCATCTTTTATGAGTTGCTGTGGTTCCTGAAAGGCGAGACGAACATCCGGTACCTGCAGGACCATCAGGTGACCATCTGGGACGAGTGGGCGGACAGGGAAGGGAATCTGGGGCCCGTGTACGGCAAGCAGTGGAGAGCGTGGTCCGGACCCACCGGGACCTACGATCAGATCAGCACCGTGATCGAGCAGATCAGGAAAAATCCGTCGTCACGACGGTTGATCGTCAACGCCTGGAACGTGTCCGACATCGGGAAAATGGCTCTGGCACCGTGTCACTGCCTGTTCCAGTTTTATGTCGTGGACGGGAAATTGAGCTCTCAGCTCTATCAGCGCAGCGCGGACATCTTCCTCGGAGTTCCTTTCAATATCGCTTCCTACGCGCTTCTGACCCACATGGTCGCGCAGGTGTGCGACCTGAAAGCCGGGGACTTCGTGCATACCTTCGGCGACGCGCACCTGTACCTGAATCATCTGGAGCAGGCGAAACTTCAACTGGAGCGGGAGCCAAAGCAGCTTCCGATCCTCAAGCTCAACCGGCGGAAGTCCATCTTCGATTACGTTTTCGAGGACATCGTGATCGAGGGGTACGATCCGCATCCGGGGATCAGGGCGCCGATAGCGGTGTGAGGATGCTGTGGTAGGCTAGGGTCATGATTATTTCGTTGATCGTTGCGGCGGACGAAAATAACTTGATTGGCGGTGGCAACAAGCTGCTGTGGCATTTGCCGGATGACATGAAGCGTTTCCGGGAATTGACCGACGGGCATCCGGTCATCATGGGGCGAAAAACGTATGAATCCATCGGGAAGGCGCTCCCGAACCGCCGGAATATCATCATCTCGCGTCAGGAGGATTACAAAATAGCGGGTTGCGATGTCGTCGATTCACTCGACCGGGCGTACAAGTTGATTGAAAACGATCCTTCCGACGAGGCGTTTGTAATCGGTGGCGGGGAGATTTACCGGCAGGCGATGGATCACGCCGATCGTATTTATCTCACTCGAGTGCATTCGGAGTTTATCGGCGATACGTTTTTCCCGGAGCTTGACTTGAGGTTGTGGGTTGAAACTGACCGGAAAGAACATCCGGTTGACGACCAACATCAATATTCGTTCACGTTCCTCACCTACGAACAGCGGCGTTAGATTGGCTGCTGCTGTGTCGCGCAGTGGATCGAGCCGTAACCCCAGATGAGTTTTCGGCAGTCGATGCCGATGACCTTGCGATCCGGGAAGCAGTTTCTCAGTATTGAGAGGGCTTCGTCGTCCGACGGCTGTTCGTAGACCGGTACGAGCACGATGCCATTGGCAATGTAAAAATTCGCGTAGCTCGCTGCCATCCGCCGGCCATCCACATGGGACGGCTTCGGCATCGGAAGCGGGATTACCGAGAGCAGATCGCCATGCTCGTTTTTCCTATGTCCAAGCCGACGGGCGTTTTCCATCAGCGGAGCATAATTCGGATCGGCCGGGTCTTTTTCCTCCACGGTTACAACCGTCGAGGGGCCGACGAACCTCGTGAGGTCGTCTATGTGGCCGGTCGTGTCGTCGCCTTCGATGCCGGCATGGAGCCAGAGAACGTTGGTTACGCCGAGATAGTCCTTGAGCGACTGCTCGATTTGCCCTTTCGTAAGCTGCGGATTCCGGTCGGGACTCAGGAGACAACTCTCGGTGGTGAGGAGCGTGCCATTGCCGTTCACGTCGATCGATCCTCCTTCCAAAACCAAATCCGTATCGAAACGTTTGAATTTTGAAAGCGGCATCTTGTCCGGGACGTCGTTGCCGATGAGAAGATCATCGTACTTGTTGCCGTACGCGTTGTAACGCCACTTCGTGTAAGCAATTTCCCGTTTTTTTCCGGTATCTTTCGTGAGGAAAACCGGCCCGTAATCCCGAAACCAGACGTCACCGCTTTCGATCACATGCACTTCGAGATTGTCCGGATCGAACTTCGTTTGCTTCAGTTTGGTTTCGGCGCGCTTCCTGACGGTTTGGTCCGGGACAAGCAGGTTCGTTTTTTCATACGGAGTCAGTGCTTCGATCATTTCCACGAAAGCCTGTTCTGCGCCATCGAGATGACCTTCCCAGGTATTCAGGTTATAGGGCCAGGCAAGCCAGGTTGCGGCGTGCGGCTCCCACTCCGCGGGCATGCGGTAGCCTAGTTTTGAGGGGGTTTCGGATTTCATCGGGCGAATCTGGGATGAAAGAATAAATGACCAAACCCCAATGACCAATAACCAAATTAAAATTTGTTATTGGACATTGAACATTGGTCGTTGGTCATTTTCTCCTGATTTTTCACAAGGTCTCCGTACAATTCCGGTCTTCTCTCCTTCAGGAACCGCCATGATTCCTGCATCTTTTTCGGGTAAGAGAGGTCGATCTCCGCCAGGATTACTTGCTCGGTGTCGTCGGCCCTGGCCAGGAGACGCGCGTTCGGATCGGCGATAAATGATCCCCCGTAAAAGTGTGTACTGCCTTCATCGCCCACGCGGTTCACGGCAGCCACATACACACAGTTTGCCGCAGCATGTCCGACCTGCGCTGCGCGCCACATCGCCTCCCAGTTTTCCGGAATGGCGGGGTCCACCGGCGGGGTGTCGGTATTGCCGATGGCTGTGGGGTACACGATGAGTTCAGCTCCTTGTAAAGCTGCGATCCGCGCCGCTTCGGGGAACCACTGGTCGTAGCAGATCAGGACACAGATTTTTCCGAACGGTGTGTCATGGACGCGGATGCCGGTATCGCCTGGGCTGAAATAATCCTGCTCGAAGAAGCCCGGATCGTGCGGGATGTGCGCTTTCCGGTAGGTGCCGAGCAATATTCCATCAGGACCGAAAACGCATGAAGTATTGAAGTATTTTCCCTCGGAAGTTTTTTCGAATATCGAACCGCCGATGAGGACGATTTGCTGTTCGGTCGCGATCTTTCCCAAAGCTTCGCTCGTCGGGCCGGGGATCGTTTCGGCGCGTTTGAAAGCAGACTGGTCATTCTCGCTGATGCAGAAATACGGGTCCATGAACAGTTCCGGCAGGACAACGATTTTTGCGCGTCCGCGCGCTGCCCCCCGAATCATTGCCAGCGCTTTCGCCAGGTTCTTTTCAGCACTGTCCTGCATGGACATCTGTACGAGGCCGATGGTGACAGGGGAATGTAGAATGTAGAATTACGGCAAGCAACAGTGATCGATTTCAATTTTCATTCTACATTCTAAATGCTACATTCTCAATTTTTCTGGATAAAAAGCGAAAAAAGTGTAGGCTTTTAGCGTTTATTTTTTCTAATTTTTTATGGGACCGATTTCCGAGTTCATGGAGCGCAATTTCCGGCACTTCAATGCCCGCGAGACCCTGGCAGCGGCCAAGGGATGGGTGGATTTTCAGCGGCAGGGCGGGAAGATGGTCGTGTCCCTTGCGGGTGCGATGAGTACGGCCGAGATCGGCATTTCTCTTGCTCCGCTCATTCGCGCGGGGAAAGTGCATGCCATTACCTGTACCGGCGCGAATATCGAGGAAGACATGTTCAATTTGGTCGGGAACAGTCGTTACAAACTCCAGCCTCATTGGCGCACGTTGACGATGGAAGCTGACATGAAAACACGCGGAGAGGGCTTCAACCGCGTCACGGATACGTGCATTCCTGATGACATCATGGTGGAAATTCATGAAGCGATGCGAAAACTCTGGAAGGAAGCGAGCGAGAAGGGCGAGAGCCGTTTTCATTCCGAGTATTTCTATGCACTCATTCGGAGCGGCTTTTTCAAGGGGAAAAATGATGTGCCGATGGAAAATTCCTGGCTGGTGGCCGCCTGTGAGATGGATATTCCGGTCTACACGCCCGGCATGGAAGACTCCACCCTCGGCAACATGTTCGCCGCCGATGTCCTGCAGGGAAAAGTAAAGAGTTTTGGAGTCATCAAGTCGGGTGCCGAACAGTTCGCACACCTGACGAACTGGTATCGGGAAAATGACAAGAAGCACGAGATGGGTTTCTTCCAGATCGGTGGCGGCATTGCGGGGGATTTTGCCATGTGCGTCATCCCGGCGCTCATCATGGATCATGAAGTGAAGGTGAGACCGTGGCGATACTTCTGCCACATCGGGGATTCCACCACTTCCTTCGGCTCCTATTCCGGATGTCCGCCGAATGAGAAAGTCACCTGGCACAAGCTGGATCTCCAGAGCGTTGACTTCACGATCAATTCCGATGCGTCCATCGTCGCACCGCTGATTTTCGATTATGTGATGGAGCATGAATAGAGAAGTTCTCCTTTACACGTGAGCAGCACTGACTATAATCGCAGTCTGTTTCACCTCCGCCATGGCGCAACGCCCGCAGGGCATCTATAAGTTCAAGAAGTTCGCTATCGCCAAACCGCGTCCGGTCAACGTCCGCTACATGCGCGACCGTTGGGCGAGATTTCTGCAGCAGGATCGTCGCGGCATGCTCATGATCGAAGGGGTGCCGGTCGACAAGATCGTCGAGAAGTACGGGACGCCCCTCTACGTGATGGTGGAGAGCGAAATCCGCTTGCGCCTGCGGCGGTTCAGGAAAGTGTTCGGTTCCGAGATCAGTCTGCAGTATGCGGTGAAGTGCAACAGCAACTTGGAAATTCTCCGCATCGTCCGCGAAGAAGGATTCGAGCTTGATTGCTCCAGTGTCGGAGAGTTGATTCTCGGTCTGCTCGCGGACTTCAGGCCGCGGCAGCTCACGTTCACGAATCTCTTCAAGTCCGAGCAGGACATCTACTTCGCCATCAAGATCGGCGTGCAATCCGTCACGGCCGACTCGATCGAGGAAATCGAACACATTGCCCGGACCGCCAGGAAACTGAAGAAGCACATCGATACGGTGATCCGGGTGAATCCGATGCTCGAGATCGGGAACTTCTCGACGCGCGGGAACAAGTACGGCATTCCCATCGGATATATCCATCATGCCATCGATCTTGCGCGCAGGAGTCCGTACGTCGATTTCAAGGGCTTCCACTTCATGGGCGGGTATGTGCACAACCCGCGCGTGTTCAAGGCGGCTGCGCGCGTCTTCGTGAAGCTCATCAAGCGGTGTCAGGAGCGGGGAATACGGGTGCAGAGCCTCTCCCTCGGCGGCGGGTTTCCCGCGGCGATCGGGGACGAAGACGCGTTCCCCATCGAGAAGATGCGCGACTTCCCGCGATACTTCCAGAATCTCCTCCAGCGCTACGATGTCCCGCGGGTGCACCTGATTTTCGAGCCGGGGAAGAGCATTGTCCTCAATGCGGGGATGGGACTCATGCGCGTCATCTCGCGGAAGCGCCTGGGCATCAATCAGCGCGTGGTGATCGCCGACGGGTCCACGTACAACTTCATCCCTGACGCGCTCGTCCAGGACGGCGTGAAGTACGACGTCCTGCCTGCGTCGAAGCTCTCCTCGAGGCGCATCCATACGATCACAATCGCCGGCAATACGTGCGACTGCTGGGATCTGATCCGGAAGGATATCGAGATGCCCAAGCTCCGCGCCGGCGATCTGCTGGCCGTGATGGACGTGGGCGCCTACTCGCATGTGATGGCGAGTAACTTCAACACCATCAAGCGTCCGTCGATGATCATGATGTATGCCGATGGTTCGGCCAAACTTATCCGGCGGCGCGACCGCTACAGCGAGATGTTCGCTCCGGAGCTCGACGTGCTCAAGGTGGCCGGCCCCGACGAGCTGGAGAAGTATCACAACATGTACCGCGTGAACATCGATAAGATCTGGAAGGGCAGGATAAAGAAGAACGGCAACGGCAGGAACGGAAAGCAATTCCCGCTCACCAAGCTCGCGGTCTACAACATGCTGGAGAATAACGCAGCGGCGAAGAACAGGAAGCGGCCAGCCGTTTCCCGCTAGACACTTCGCCATACCCGGAAATATGGCTCTGGGAGCCGATAAAAATCTGTCCTTGCCCTTTCGGTATCTGTCTGCATTTTCTTCCTCCTCTCTTCGCGGAACACTGTGCGCACTATGGAACGCACGCCTTCGACACCATCGGCAGAGGAGCTTCCCGCTTCGGGGGCGGAACATGCGGACAAACTCTATCGAACATACCTGCAGACCGCGAGAACGCTCGGTGAGGTGCGCGGGGATCTCGATAGAATTCTTCTGCATGTAGGTGATGATGCAGCTGCTCATGAACGCGTGAAGGAGATAGAGCAGGCGGTGGACAGCGTTTCTGAGGGCGGAGTGCATGACAACGTGGCGCTCGAAGGCGATCTCGGTGCGGACATCGTTGGGCGGAATGAACTCGGAACGCATCAGTCGGCCATTCGCCGGGATCAGCTCGACCCCGATACGATTGTGGAAGAGACGCGGGAGGTTTTCGACACCGTTCTCCATGAAGACAGCGAGGCATTGGGACACGCGGGACAGGATCCGAATGCGCGCGTTGCCGTCATCGGGAAGGATGGGGAGTTGCACAAGGAAGCTGTGGTCATTGAGGGAGATGTTGTGACGAATGTTTCACGGCGTCTTGGTCAGCAACGGGACGGGTTGCCGGAGAAGACGTATCTGGAAGGCGCGCGCCACGTGCAGGATATTGGCGCAGAAACAGTCAGTGGCTATGTTCGAAAGGGAGGGGCCAACGTCGGAAAGCCTCTCCAGGTCGAAGTCTGGCGGCAACAACCATCGATCACTCTTCAGGAGATGCTTGAGCAGGGGAGAGCGGTTGGCATGTCAGAGAGAGAAGTCCTCGCTGCTGCGCGGGCGCTTGGGAAAAGCACGCAACACGCGGCTCCACAGGCGCTCGCAGCCTAAACCCTTTGGCGGTCGTTGTTATCGTTGCGTGGCCCTTTTTTTACCCTCGAATCAATTCCATGAATTCCTGCCGTGTGCGCTGGTCGCGCTTAAAATTCCCGCGCACGTGGCTGGTGACGGCGGTGGAATGTTGTTTCTCCACGCCGCGCATCATCATGCAAAAATGGCTGGCCTCGATGACCACGCCGACCCCTTTGGGTTTCAGGATGTCATTCAGCGTGTCGCAGATCTCCTGCCCCAGCCGTTCCTGGACCTGCAGACGCCGCGCAAAAACATCGACGATTCGGGGTATTTTGCTCAGTCCGATGACGAGTTTGTCCGGGATGTATCCGACGTGCACTTTTCCGAAGAACGGCAGGAGGTGATGTTCGCAGAGCGAGTAACATTCGATGTCTTTGACGATGATCATGCCGTCGGTGTTCGCCGGAAAGAGCGCTCCGTTGACGATTTTTTTCAGATTCTGTTTGTAGCCGGATGTGAGGAACGCGAAGGAATCCGCGCAGCGCTGCGGCGTGCGCCTGAGCCCCTTTCGCTTCGGGTCCTCGCCGATCGCCCGGAGGAGTGAGTGGAAGATTTTCTGCATGGGAACCGATTATAGGAGAAGATCGGTCTTCACGCACTGTTGATCTTTCACCTCCGCGAGCAACGAACCGAGCGGACGACGGAAGACGGGGTGCGGGGTCTCCGGATTCAGAAGCTCACAGAGCGGCTCGAGGACGAAGCGACGGAGGTGCATTTTTGGGTGGGGAATGACGAGCGATAAGCGATAAGCGATAAGCGATAAGCGTCGTTGCCATGCTTCGGCGCTTGGGAGGATTTCCTGTCCATACAGCAACAGATCGAGGTCGATGGTGCGCGGGCCGAAGCGGAAGGGCGGGGCTTTTTTCAATTTCCGTTCGATGGATTGCAGGAAATCATGAATGAACTGTGGTGATTCGTTGGTCTCCGCGAGTGCGACGGCATTCAGGAAATCCGACTGGTCGCCGCGTTCCATCGGCGCGCAGCGATAGACTGCGGAGAAGCGGACGGAAGGCCAGTGTTTGCGGAGAAGTACGGCTGTTTTTCTGAGGTTCAGCTCAGGACGAACGTTGGAGCCGATGCCGATGTACATGGTTGGAATGATTTGATTCTATCGGAAGAAATAGAAGACGTAAGACGTAAGCTTTAAGCTTAAGACTTATAGCTTGTGGAACCTCTGAAAAACCATCCATGCTTCCTTGGAAGACGCGGGAATGCCGGCGAATGAATTCGCATTTTTGCTCGTCTGTTAGCCGCCGATTTAAATCGGCGGCTAACGTTGCGAGATGCCGGAATTCATTCCGAATAAGTAAACCGAGGTATTCTTCAGAGGTTCCCTTGTGTCTTTTCCGGCCGACGAATCGTTACCGATACGAAGTCCAATGCAGGATGCGGGCGTTTTTCGACACTCACCGTCACTCCTCCCTCTGGTTTAAATTTTTGTACGAGTGTCTGTGCCAGATCCTCTGCGAAGCGTTCCAGAGTCTTGCGGTCGGTCTTCGCACTGCGCTCAACTTCTTCGATGACACGATCGTAGTTGATTCCCTTCGACAGATCATCACTATCGGCGACCGGATCGAGCGGATGGAAGAGCTCCACGGATACGCGCAGGTGTTGCGGCTTCGCTCGTTCTTCCTCCGTGACGCCGATACGCGTCCAGACGGCGATGTTCCGGAGGAGGAGGGAGTCCATGGAATGAAGGTTACGCCGTGAGTGTCGGGCCGGGCGGCGGCGGCAGTTCGGAACGCTTCACGCCGAAGAGGTCCATCCGTTCGGCGAGCGGGGAATTCGCAAGCCTCCTGCAGAGCCATCGGCTGACGACGATCGCGGTGAAGAGCGAGATGAAGATACCGATGGAGAGCGTGATGGCGAACCCGCGGATGATGCTCGTGCCGATGGTGAAGAGGATGGCGCAGGTGATGAGCGTCGAAGTGTTGCCGTCGCGGACGCTCGGCCAGGCCTTGCGGAACCCCGTATCCACCGCCGTCCGGTAGAGCTTCCCCCGTCGCAATTCCTCCTTGATGCGCTCGAAGGCGAGCACGTTCGCATCCACGGCCATTCCCATACTCAGGATCATGCCGGCGATCCCCGCGAGCGTGAGTACCACGTGTTCCCGGCTCACGAGCAGGATGGGAAGCTTCATGCTCGCCATGAGGAGGATCACGTAGAAGAGGAGAGCGAGGGAAGCGAGCACGCCGAGGAGGCGGTAGATCAGGATCATGAAGAGACAGAGGATCGCGAGACCGACGGCCGCGGCCACGATGGACTGCTGCAACGCGCTGCTGCCCAGCGTCGCTTCCACGGTGGTCTGTCCCGAGAGATAGATGGGGGCGGGGATCGCGCCGGTATTCAAGTCCTGCGCCAATTTGCGCGCTTCCTCGAAGGAGCGGCTGCCGGTGATGACGGCGTTTCCGCCGATGATCTCGTTCTGTACCGTGGGAGCGGAGACCAGTTCCCCGCCGACGAAGATGGCGATACTCTTCCCGACATTCCGCTTCGTGAGCTGCTGGAAGATCTTGCCCCCCTCCTCGTCGAATTGGATCTGCACGACGGGAACATTCGTCACCGGATCCGTCGTGACGGCGGCGGAACGGAAGCGCCGGCCGTTCAAGTCGGTATCCTGCCAGCCGGTGGGTTGCAGCGAGAAGAAGATGCCGCGGATGAGAATCTGGTCATCGGGCCTGCTCACCTCGCCGTTCTCGACAGAGCTCACGAGTTTCTTCGCGCCTGTTTCGTCCATCTTCAGGCGCAGAAGTTCGTAACTCACCTTCGTCCCCGTTTTGGCTGCGGCTTTGTCCGCGCGGATGATGTGGAAGCCGAACGGCGTTTCCGTCACGTCGCTGATTTCACCCTGCTTCAGGGTGAAGGCCGCGCGCTCGAACTGTTCCACCATCATGCCCCTGCGGATCACCCCGAGGCTGCCGGCCTTTTCCCGCGAGGGGCCGTCCGATTCCGTGCGTGCGATCTCCTCGAAGTTCGCGCCGGCCTGGAGGCGTTTCCTGATTTCCTGAGCCAGGGCGAGAGCCTGGTCCTTTGTCCGTGTCACCGTGTTCTCGGCGCGGAAGGCACCTTTGTACTGGATCAGGATATGGCTGGCGGTCATGGTCTCCGCTCCTTCAGTCCGGCCGGCGAGGTAGAGGAGGCCGACGTCCCCCGGTCCAAGCGGTACGACCTGCTGTGCTCCGATAGGCGCGGTCTGGAGGATCGCCTGCAGGTTGGGCGGAGCAGCAGAGATCTCGGAGCCGGCTTTGCTCTCGCGCGTGCCGCCGAGCTGTTTCGCGAGTTCCGCGTAGGCGAGGGCGGGGTCCTTGAGCGGCCGGGTGACGCGCATACGGGGGCCGAGCACCTTCGTGAGATAGATGCCCTTGATTTCCTGTACTTCCGTCTGTCCCTGCGCGTTCTCCGCCGCGCTCTGGAGCACGGTTTCGCTCTTCAGTACCGGATCCTTCTCCGTGCGCTTCATCAGCGCCTCCAGTCCTTTCGGAAGGTCGCTTAAGAACATCGGCCGCGTATCGAAAAACCAGACGCCGAGCTGGTTGCTCACGTCCTGTCCGATCACCTGGAGACTCCCGGTGCCTCTCGTGACCGAGGCGTACACCTTGTCCACACGGTCACGTACCTTGCGTGCGTACTCCTCGGGGGAGCCGGAGAACTCTTCCTTGAACTCCAGCTGAATCGTCTTCCCGACGGTGGCGATGCAGCGGTTGGCGTCGATGATGCCGGGGCACTCCACGAGGAGGTGTTTCTCGTTCCCGAAGTACGAGGGGGTGATGGTCGCCTCGCTCACACCCAGAGAGTTGATGCGCCGTTCCAGCACGATGCGGATCGCTTCCACCAGGTTCGTGTGCTGCTGCTGGACGTTTAAGAGCTCAAATTCCTTCGCGAGCGCCTCTTTCGACTTGTCCTGCTTCTTGAGGTCGCTCAGTTCTTTCGCGAGCTGCTGTTCCCGTGCGTTGATTTCGTCTTCCGAGATGCGGAAGTCCAGCTGCGTTCCGCCGGCGAGGTCGAGGCCGAGCCGAAGCGAGGGTTTCAGGAAGCCCGGCGCCCACTTCTTCGCACTATCCGGGAGAACGATGATCAGGCAGAGGACCGCCACGATGGCGGTGATCGTCGGCCAGAATGCGGAGCGGGAATCGGCGGAAGCCATGAAAGGGGAGAAGAGGATCTAGTTTGCGGGAGTGTAGGACACGTGCAGCCCCACGTTCACATCGTCGGCGAAGATTTCCGCAACCTTCGCGGAAGGGATGCCTCCGATGATGACGTGATCAGAAACGGTCTTCCCCTGGAGCTTGATCTTCGAGACGAGGAGATCGCGCACGAAAATCCCCGCATCCTTCCCCTGGTTATCCCTGAAGATCGTTTCCAGGATCTGCCGCCCCTTCGCGTTGAACTGAAGTTCCACGCCGATTTCACCGCTGGAACTCAAGCCGATAGCTTGCACCCATTCGATGCTGGAGCCCGTGAGCGCCGTCGGTTGCCAATTGCTCTGGTCGAGATTCCCCGGGTCCCCCTTGCTTTTCTGCCCCTGCTCAATGCGGATGTCGAACGTGAATGTCTCCGCGAGAATGCGCCGGGCGTCCTCAGCGGCTTTCGCGTCGGGGAGCCGGAGGGAGAGGAGGCCGGTACCGCTCCCCGTTGGGATAGCGCTGACGCGGGCGTTTCTCACCTCCAATGCGGCAAGCCTGCGCGTCAGGACGCGCTCCGTCGCCTGGATGAGGACCATGGCCTTCGCGGCATTCGGTGTCCGGAGAGACAGAGAGTAGCTCAGCACGGGTTTCCCGCTGCAGGCAGCGAGTAAGAAGAGGAATCCGATCACGACGCTCCGTCTGAGTTTCATGCGCGGGCAAGTCTATCGCTGTGACGGGAAAGGTGCAAACTAGGTGTTAGCTGTTAGGTTTTAGGTGCTAGGAAAGCTCTACAGAGGAAGCCTTGTTGCTATCTCCTAAAACCTAACACCTAAAACCTAAAACCTAAAAGCTATTTCGCAGAACCGTTCCTGCCCGCAGCATTTTGTCCGTCAGGTCCACGCCCTCCAGAACGCATCCTTCGTCTACGATGCACCGCTCCAGCACGCAGTCTAAGATGGTCGTTTTTCCGAAGACGATGCAATCGATGAGTGTGCTCTCCCCGAGCCGCACGCCGGGGCCGATATCGATGCTCCCGCGGAGCGTCACGTCCTTCCCGACGGCGGAGCTCCCGTCCACGATCACGCGTCCGTCGACGATTTCCCGGTGGAGGGAGAGGTAGCTTTCGAACGAGCCGATGTCCTTCCAGATTTCCCGGAAGATGAAGCAGTCGACGGGGATGTTCTGGCGCAGGAATTCCTCGAAGACCCCGCCGACATTGTCGGGATGCTGCTGCGCATATTCCTTCAGTACCGGGAGGCTGCTCTTCGGCAGGAACCACCAGCCGGTCGAGACGAAGGTGGATTTCGGGTGGAGCGGCTTCTCCTCGAAGGAGGTGACGGTCATGAGAGGATCCGTTCCCTCTTCCGCCACCACCGTTCCGAACTGTTTTGCGAGCTCAAGATCGCCGATG
>Ga0209514_10004539_pt1 | contig 18566 bp, 15 predicted proteins | sample Subgrocontami58m_FD_187452 | JGI IMG/M metagenome (GOLD analysis project Ga0209514, IMG submission 187452) | Subsurface groundwater microbial communities from S. Glens Falls, New York, USA - GMW37 contaminated, 5.8 m (SPAdes) (version 3) | ecosystem: Environmental > Aquatic > Deep subsurface >...
GCCCTGCCACTTGGATGCTAGGTTCTTGAGGCACGGCCCCTTCGCCATCTCCACCAAACTCCCACCGGATACCCCAACATCTTGGCTATGTCCCCCGCTGATCGGATTACCGGCGCCCAGAGGATGGCTTTCACTCGCTGGCCTGAGGACATGGCGCCCAGTTGCCGGGAAAGGCGCAGATAGGGCTGATAGAGGTAGGCGGCAGCCCCCGCCAGGGGCACGAGCCAGATCCACGGCTGCCACAGCCCGGCGGCTACGGCGGCTGCCCCTATAACGTAAGACGAATACCGGATGGCGTGGCGCTGGCGCCAGAGGCCGGCCTTGCCGTCGCCCCGGGCATAACGGTAGTACTGGCGGAAGAAGGACGTCAGGCTCGGGCGCGGGCGAAAGTGGGCCAGGGCGGTGGGAGCCCAGGCAAAGCCGTATCCGAGCTCCCGCAGCTTCAGGTCGAAGAGCAAGTCCTCGCAGTAGTCCAGCCACTCCGGATAGCCTCCTGCCGCCGCCCAGGCCTCCCGCAGGAAGGCCACCGAACGGCTCGAGGGCAAGAAGCGGGAAGGGTCTATTTCTTCCACGCCTGGCAAGGTGGTGGCGCCGAGGGCGGCCTCGAAAGTAGACTGGGGGTCGGCCCGAAAGAAGCCGCAGGCTACGGCGGCCGACGGCTCCCGGCCAAGGCAGGCCAGGAGCGATTCCAGCCATGCGGGGCTGAGCCTCACCCCCGCATCGGTGGAGGCGATGATGTCCCCGGAGGCCTCCTGGATGGCCAGATTGCGTCCCCGGGAGATGTTGCACCCTGAGTCTACCAGGACCTTCAGGGGGAGCCTCCCTTGATAAGAGCGAAGGGTCTCCAGCGTGCCATCCTTGCTTCCCCCGTCGACGATAACTACCTCATCGGGGGGACGCGTCTGGCACAGGATGGAGTCCAGGAGGGCGGCGACGGACTTTCCCTCGTTGAGCACCGTGCAGATAAGGCTGACCTTCATGAACGGCCGTTCCGCAGATGGGGCAGATGGCTGGTCCGCAGTTTGTCATTTCTCCGTGGGGTGTCACCGGGCATGAAAAGACTTGCCCGGGAGCGCCGGCGTCTCGCCGGCAACGGGGCGGGGCCGGCAAGATGCCGGCGCTCCCAGCCGGATGCGCCCCAAAGAAACGTTTTCATAACAGATTTCGCAGACCGACCAGTCCGCGGATTTCGCAGATTACGTGGATTCGGAACGTCATCCGGCGTAGGAGCACATTCCCCCATGTCATTCCGGGGCAGGACAACCCCCTATGTCATTCTGAGACGGAGCGGAGTAATAGTGGGGTCTAATTGGAGATACAAAAGAGCGGAGGCGAAGAATCTCGGTGCTCCCTAAGCTGGGCGCCTCACGGCAACGCCGAGATTCTTCGCTCCCGCTCAGAATGACATGGCTCCCGCTCAGAATGACATGGCTCCCGCTCAGAATGACATGGCTCCCGCTCAGAATGACATGAACTGTACGGCGGCGGCGGTTGGGGCCGTTGTTGGGACGCATTACTTCACGTGCAGCTCGGTAAGGAGGAGCTTCCCATCCACTACTCTGCTCGCTGAGACCTCAGGGCTAATGGGTGTCCCTCCAGTTCCGGAGGCTACGTATACCGCCAGCCGGTAGATGCCGGGGGCCTCGACCAGGGGTATCTTGTACTGGTCAATCACCAGCTCGCCGGACGACCAATTAACGGTGGGATAGTTGTCAACTGCCGTGCCCTTGTAAAGGCCCACCTCCCGGTTGTTGCTGTCCAGGAGGGCTACCCGCAAAGGATACGCGCCCGGCTTCTCGGCGCTGGCGGTCCAGAACAGGGAGAGGTGAGCCAGGTCGCCGCGACGGAAGTCGATGTTCCCCGCCTCGGTGCCCAGCTTGAAAAACTCATAGCCCAGGAGCGAAATATCCTGGAAACGGGCCTCCAGGGTGCGCTCTATAACCAGAGTCTCCTTTGGTGGGAAGGTTGCCGGCCTGAGCACCTCCACCTGGCTCATCACTACTCTATCGCCTGCGGGCTTTCCATCCGGATCGTACACGGGTAGGCGCTGGCCGGTGGCCACGTCGTAGAGTCCTATCTCTATTTCGTAGTTGCCGGGCGGTGTCCCGGGAGGAATGGGCAGGCCATGGTTGTCAGTAATGCTCTCGCCCGGCCTCCAGGCGGTCGTTGGGCGGGAGCCTCCATCTGGCTCCGAGTCGTGCTGGCCCCAAAGGGTGTCATTTGGCCCCAGCAGGTGGACAAAGACTTTATAACGCTTGGGCGCAGCCGAGATGGCTTCCCAGTGGAGAGAGAGCGGGACGATGCCCGCGGAGGGAGCCCGGACGAGGGGATTACCGGCGGTGGGAGGTACGCCCGGGAAGCTGACCCTTGCAAGCCGTGCATAGTCCCCCATCCTGGCCTCGATGGGCACACTCCTCTCCTCACCAGGGCGGGGAACCGCATACAAGAGGAGGCGAACGCCTCCATACCACCGGTCGGCGGACTTGTAGCCTTTCCGGTCCAGCCAGCGCTCAATGAAGCTGCTGGGATCGCTTTCCTGCTGGCCCCAGAGGACCAGCCAGAGGCGGCTGTGGTCGGAGGCGATGGCCCCCAGGTCTTGCCCGGCGTCTCTTTCCACCAGGGGACGCTCACGGGGTAAAGGGTAGACCGGGATTTCACCGCGGTAGTAATAGCCGAAGATTTCTCTCTGCCCGGGGGCATTCAAGAGGACAGCGTCACCGGGTTGGGCCTGCGTCTCGATTTGTCTGGCCAGACTCCGGTAATCGTCCCGGGCGTTCCGGGGGTCGAAGTAATACCATTGAGCGGCGGTAAAAGCGGCCAGGCACAGGGCCAGGAGAGGGAGGGACGTCAGCGAAATCAGGGGGACTAGCCAGGAGATTCCGGAGACCTGCCGGTCTTTCCGGCGGAAAGGCAGGGTAACGCCGTGGAAGAAGTACCGGCCGGCGCAGGCCAGGCTGACCGTCCCCATTCCCAACCAGACGTAGAGCCAGGGGAGGCCGAATATCAGGAACTTGGCCTGAAAAGGCGATCGCCAGAAGGGGACCAGCAGACTGTACCAGGACACCAGTACCGCGGTAAGGACGAAGAGGAGTCCCATCCACCGGCCCAGGATACCCTGTGACTTGATGCGCAAGGCGTGGCTCAGCCCCGGCCAGGCCATGGCGCTGATGGCCAGAACGGCCGCAGCCGGGAAGCTCATGACAAAAATGCTCATAGAAGCCGCCAGGTCCTTGGGCTGCAATGGACCCAGCAGATATATCCAATAGACAGAGCGCGTAATCTCGCTTGCTGGCGCTGCGGCCTGGGCCGCCCGGGGCCACATGGCCGCCTGTCCGGCCAGGGACGGCAGCCAGGGCACGTAAAGGGCGGCGGCCACCACGTTGGCGGCCAGCCAGCGGGCCCAGAGGCCACGGCCGCTGCGCCACACGATGGCCAGGACAAAGAAGATGTTGAAGGCCACGATGACCCCCAACGCGTAATACTGGGTATAGATGGCGGCCGCGGCCGTCAGGGTGTAAGCCGGCCAGTAGCGGTCCTTCTCCAGGGCTTTAACGAAGAAGAGACCGGCCAGGGCGCATAGAAATGCCCCCTGCATGTACATGCGGGCTTCCTGCGAGTAGTAGACCAGAAAAGGGGATATGGCGGTGATGGCGGCGGCCGCCAGTCCGGCCTGGGAGACGAATAGCTTCTGTCCCAGCTTGTAGACCACGGCCACCAGGAGGAGGCCAAAGGCTACGGAGAGGAAGCGCAGGCCGTATTCGTTGCTGCCTCCGAGATGGGACCACCATGAGAGGAGGATGTAGTAGAGGGGGGGATGGATATCAGCCGCCGCGCCGGCGATTATCTCCGGGACACTGCGGCCGGTCATAAAAGCGCTGTTGCCCTCGTCGTACCAGAGGCTCTGCCAGCTCAGCCGGTACACCCGCAGGCCGAAGGCCAGCGCCAGCACGGGGCCGGCGTAGAATAGATTCCAGAGTTTCTGCTCGGTCCTCATTGGCGCCGGTAGGCCCAGACCAGGACCCCGAGGCTGGCCAGCAGTAGCGCCACTCCGGCGGAGAGCCTCCCCCAATCGTGCTCATCGCGCTCGACTACCAGGGCGTCCACGGAAAAGCCCGGCGACGCGGCCACGATCTTCACCTGATGCTCTCCGGAGGGCAGCCGCGAGGCCAGGGGGACGGACGCTCCCCAGCGAGGCTCAAGAGGGCCGGAATCGAGGCTGTCCGCCTGGTTGTAGTTTGCCCCCCGGCCGCTGGCGGGGCTGGTCCAATTTGGATTAAGATGGGCCAGGTCCAGGTAGGCCCGCCCCTGGCTGTCCCGGGGGAGGGTCGGTGGCGGAGAGCCATCTATGGAAACGTAGGCCCGGCCACGGCCGGCCCCTCCAGGCACTATCAGCCGGAGGCCGCTGCCCCTGAAAGTGAAGGTAAGGCTTGCTTCTGGAGCAGCGGCCTCTGCGTAAGAGCCCTGGACGGCCCGAGGATCCTGCCGCCCGGTCCATTCTCCCTGATAACTTAGGGCCCGATGGTCTTCTTGATGGTACCCATAAGGGAGGACCGGAGCCTGGTTGGCCAGGAGGCGGAAAGCTTGGTACACGGGCAGGGGCGTGAAGTCCGGCTCCGCCATGCGGTAGTAGTACACCACCTGGTCCGGTTCGTCCCGGACCATGCGGAAGTGCCAGTAGAAGATGACCCCCATCCAGGGCCATTCGTCCTGAGCACGGCGGTAGGCCGCCGCGGTGTATCCGGCCTGCCGTTCCAGGCTAACGCGGCCGTGGGTGGCCTCGCCGGGGAAGTTGGGCGGGAGGGCATTCCAGCCCATCTCAGTGGCCCAGACGGCCTTGGAAGCATCGCCGTTGCGGACCATGATCTCCCGTATCAAGAGGGGCCGGGAGAAGTTGGTGCGCTCCTCCTCTACCCGCCGGTCTCCGGGGCCCGTCCAGAGGCCGTAGGCATTGACCGACATGACATCGAAATAGTCCCGGGCCCCAATTTCGTACATTTCTTGGAGGAAGGCCAGGTCTCCCTGGTTCAGGCCATCGGGGGTGCCCAGGGTCGGGGCAAGAGGGGCCGCCAGGATAACGCTCTCCGGGTCGGCGTCTTTTGCGCGCGTGTAAGCGATCTTCAGGAGCCGGACATACGAGGCGGCGTCCGCCGGCTGGTTGCCCCATTCGGGGTAGACGTTGGGCTCGTTCCAGATCTGGTAATACTGAACGCGCCCCCGGTAGCGTCCTACGAAGGCGGCGACGAAGTCGCCGAAATCATTGAAGTCGTCAGGAGGGCGGTTGTGGACAGAGTTGTCAGCTCTGGTCCAATCGGGTGGATCATCCAGCCGGGCCAAGACGTTTATGCCGTACTCCCTGGCCAGTTCTACGATGCGGTCGTACTTAACCCAACTATCTTCTCCCCGCTGGTTCAGGTACTTGCCCTTGCCGGGCCCTTCCAGGTCCGCCCAGGGCACGTGAAGCCGTATCCAGCGGGCCCCGGAGTCCCGGATCATCTCCATGCTGCGCTGGAGCTTCCAGTCCTCGACCTCTTGCTCCAGGAAGACGTTCACGCCGTAGGGGTTAACTCCGGTGTGGGCGATGGGGGTCAGGTCCAGGGTGTCTATGCGTCGTTGTGAGACCTCCGAGTACATAGCCACCAGTTGCTGCTTTAGCTCCGTCTCCCCAGTCCAGTCTTCCAGCCACTGGCTGAGGCCTCCGTTGAACAGTACGATGGAGAGCAGGACGAGGGCCAAGAGAGGGGGGGCCACCGCCAGGACGCGCTTCCTCACGGTCAGGGTCGAGGGTCGAGGGTCGAGGGTCGAGGGTCGAGGAGGGAACAAGTAACAAGGAACAAGGAACAAGGGATAGGGAACACGTAGGGCGCAGCGCTCAGGGTCCTGGGGCCGGCCTCCCCGCCTCGAATCTCGACCCTCCACTGTAGTATCGTGTCAACCAAGATCTGACAGTCACGCCGTTGGGGCAGGATACCGCACAATTAAGTGTGCGGTATCCCCAGATACATGTCAGAAGGGGAATGACAGACTAGTCTGGGTCTCGACTCTCGACCCTCGACCCTCGACTCTATCTCGACCCCCGACTCTCGACTCTGCTCAAATCTTTGGGGAAAGCTTCTTGGCCCGCCGGTAGAGCTCCTCCAGTTCGATCTCGTTGTAGAAGCAACCGATATCGTTGACGTAATGGGCGTCGCTATCGTGCATGAGAAGCAGGTCTTTCTCTTCGGCGAAGGCCTTGACCTTCTTCTGGTCTATCTGGCCGACGTGCATGCCGTTTTCAATCTCGATGCCCTGGACATCGCTCACATTTTCCCACCGATATTCGGGGTGGGCCAGAAAACGGAAGAGATAATTGCCCGGCAAGTGTAGCTCCACGATGTGCAGCCACCCGGAGTTGACCTCCTGACCTGGGATGATGGTCAGGGTCTCTTCGGGGAAGTGCTTCTTCACCAGTTCTATGAAGAGGCGGGCGTAGTGGACATCGCCGTGCTCAGTGATGCCGATGCCGTCAAGTCCCCGCTCCTTGACCTTATTGAGAATGCGGGTCACTATCTCCAGGTTGGGAGTAGCGTAGTTGGTGGCCTCCCACAGGTGTGTGTGCAGATCGATCTTCATAAGCTCCTTGTCCCCCAGCAACTAAAGCGGTATCGGCCTATATAATATCACGACTCGGTGGTTTTGGCACGGTATCTTACAGTGGGTTCATTTAGCATAGGGGGTGACACCTTCTCGGCGCCATCTCACAGACCGGAGAGGCGTTGGAAATGTGTTCAGGGCAATCTTACCACAGAGAACGCCGAGGACACGGAGATACCATCGACGGCTTCTCCGTGTCCTCTGTGGCAGGTTGGTTCTCATAAAATCCAGTCTGTGCACAGCACTTCCGCCTGCTCCAGCACCGTCTGTGTGGCCTTCTCCTGCTTGTCAGGGGGATAGCCGTACTTGCGGAGGATGCGCTTGACGATTACTCTCAACTGGGCGCGAACGTTTTCCCTCACCGTCCAGTCAATGGTGACATTCTTCCGCACGGCAACGACCAACTCGCGGGCGATGGCCGTGAGTGTCGGTTCGCCGAGCACCTTGACCGCGCTGTCATTGGTTTCCAGCGCGTCGTAGAACGCCAGCTCGTCCTCCGACAGCCCCAACTGCTGCCCCCGGGCATTCGCCTGACGCATCTCCTTAGCCAGGGCAATCAGCTCTTCGATCACCTGCGCCGTCTCGATGGCGCGGTTCTGGTAGCGACGAATGGCCTGTTCCAGAAGCTCGGCGAAAGAGCGGGCCTGCACGACGTTCTTGCGCGAGCGGGCCTTGATCTCCCTTGACAGCAATTTGCGGAGGAGTTCCACGGCCAGGTTGCGCTGCGGCATCCGTCGCACGTCGGCGAGGAAATCGTCGGAGAGAATCGAGATGTCCGGCTTCTTCAATCCCGCGGCTGCGAAGATGTCCACGATCTCGTCAGAGGCAACCGCCTTCGAGACAAGCTGGCGGATGGCATGGTCGAGCGCTTCGTCGGACTTCTCCTCGCCGGGAGCACCCTTGGCCAGCACGGCGCGGACTGCCTGGAAGAAGCCCACATCGTCACTGATGGCCAGGGCCTGTTCGTTTGGCACGGCCAGTGCGAAGGCCTGCGAGAGATCCTTGACCGCTTGCAGCAGCCGTGCCTTGCCATCATCTTGGGCGAGGATGTGCTCCTGGGCCTGGGGCAACAACGAGAGCCGCTCCTGCGGCGCGCCGCCCATCCACTTCGACCAATCGAACCCATGGAATAGCCCGCAGCAGATTTCGTGCTTCCCCAGGAGTAGAGCGACGGCCTCCTCCTGGCTGATAGCGGTGCGCCCGGTCCCACCGCTCTCGGTATAGGTAGCCAGGGCATCCCTCAGTTCCTCCGCAAGCCCCAGGTAATCCACCACCAGCCCGCCGGGCTTATCCCGAAAGACCCGGTTGACGCGGGCGATGGCCTGCATCAACCCGTGGCTGCGCATCGGTTTGTCCACGTACATGGTGTGCAGGGATGGGGCGTCGAAGCCGGTCAGCCACATGTCGCGCACGATGACGACTTGGAAAGAGTTCTCCGGATCTCGAAACCGCTCGGCCAGCGCTTCACGCCTCTGCTTGTTGCGGATGTGAGGCTGCCAGTCCTCCGGATCGGAGGCCGAGCCGGTCATCACGACCTTGATGGTCCCTTCGTCATCGTCCTGGTGCTGCCAGCCGGGCCGCAGGGCGATGACCGCCTTGTACATCTCGACGCAGATCCGCCGGCTCATGCAGACGACCATGGCCTTGCCGTCCATCACTTCGAGCCTCTTCTCAAAATGCCTAACCAGGTCCTGGGCAACAAGCCCGAGCCGCTTCTCCGTTCCGACCAGCGCCTCGAGTTGAGCCCACCTGCTCTTGAGCTTCTCCTTGCGCTCAACTTCTTCGCCCTCAGTGACCTCTTCGAATTGGGGGTCGATCTTGGGGCGCTCGGACTCCTTGATCTCCAGCTTGGCCAGCCGGCTCTCGTAGTAGATGGGCACCGTCGCTCCGTCGGCAACGGCCCGCTGGATGTCGTATACGCTGATGTAATCTCCGAACACCGCCCGTGTATTCTTGTCGGTCAGCTCGATGGGAGTGCCGGTGAAGCCTATAAACGAGGCGTTGGGCAGGGCATCATGCAGGTGGCGAGCGTAGCCATCAATGAAGTCGTACTGGCTCCGGTGCGCCTCGTCGGCAATCACGACGATGTTGCGTCGGTCCGAGAGCAGCGGATGCCGGTCGCCCTTGTCCTCGGGCATGAACTTCTGGATCGTGGTGAAAACCACGCCTCCCGCCTCCACCCGCAGCTTCTCGCGCAGGTCGGCGCGGGTTTCGGCCTGAACGGGCGCTTGGCGCAGGAGGTCCTGGCAGCGGGCGAAGGTCCCGAAGAGCTGGTCGTCCAGGTCGTTGCGGTCGGTCAGGACGACCAGAGTTGGGTTCTGCATGTCGCGGTGGAGGATCACCCGCCCGGCGTAGAAGGCCATCGTCAGGCTCTTGCCTGACCCCTGAGTGTGCCAGACCACGCCCACGCGCCGGTCCCCAGGCTCGCCGCCGGGGTGACGACCGGTGAAGTAGGTCCCGTCTTTCTCCATAACCCGAAGGTGGTGGGCAGCCCGCAAGGTCTCTTCCACCGCAACGTTGACAGCGTGATACTGATGGTAGCCGGCCATCTTCTTAGCCAACACACCGCCGCCGATATCCTCGAAGACGATAAAGTGCCGCACCAGATCGAGAAGACGGCGCTTCTGGAACACACCGTCCAGGACGACCTGCAACTCCGTCACGTATGGCGGCGCCAGCTCGGCTCCGGTTATGGTGCGCCAGGGCATGAAGCGCTCCCGTTCGGCGGTGAGCGAGCCAACGCGGGCCTGCACCCCGTCCGAGATCACCAACGCCCCGTTGAAGGCAAAGAGAGCAGGGATCTCGTTCTTGTAAGTCTGGAGCTGCTGGAACGCAGTCCAGACCGTCGCATTCTCGTCACCGGCATTCTTGAGCTCGATGACCGCCAGCGGCAGGCCGTTCACGAACACCACGACGTCCGGCCGGCGGGTATGCCTGTTTTCGTTCACCGTGAACTGGTTGACGGCGAGCCAATCGTTGTTGTCGGGGTCGTCGTAATCGAGCACCCGCGCTTGGGCTCCGGCGATGGAGCCATCCGGACGCCGGTATTCGACCGTCACGCCGTCCGTCAGCATCCGGTGTAGTGAGCGGTTCCGGGCTGCTAGCGTCGGGCCCTCGAAGCGAGTGATGCGCCGGAAGGCATCGTCCAGAGCTTCGGCGGGCAGTTCGGGGTTGAGCCTCCACAGCGCTTGCCTCAGGCGCTCTTCCAGGACGACCTGCCCGTAGCCCGTGCGCTCGGAGGCAAGCTCCCCGAGGGCAATGGCCGGCCCGTAGAGCACGACGTATCCCAGGCCCTCCAGCCAGGCGAGGGCCGCGTCTTCAACGACGGATTCGGTAAAGCTGGTCATGGTTCACCCCCTGGGAACGCCGAGCCCCAGCTCGGCCCGCTACTCCAGGGCCAATCCTCGGGATTCTTCACCAAGCCCGCTTTGACTGGATTGCCGTGGATGTACTCTACGGCCGCATTGAAGTGCTTCTCGTCGCGGATAAATCGGTCCCAGTAGTCCCTCATCCATACTGACCTGCCCGTTGCGCCGGCCCTGGGAACGCCGAGCCCCAGCTCGGCAATCTGCCTTCCCGTGTAGCTCTTCCACGACTGCACGATTTTCCCCAACGTGGCGCCCTCATACACCCGGATCAACACATGGACGTGGTTAGGCATCACGACCCACGCCATCAAATCGTATCGCTCCCCTGCGAAACGCTGCTACGTCTTGACCACGCACTCTGCCACAGCGGGCTGCCGCCGCACGCAGCAGCCATGGCCAGCATCCAGCCACTGCTCCACCCGCCTGCGCCACTCCGCTTCCCGCCGGTTGGGCTGGGTGGAACGCAGCTCGTCGGCGATCCGTTGGAGAACCGCGGCCGGGAGGCTATCCGCCAGACGGTACGTGATCATCTGCACGAGGCCCGGAAAGTCCGTGTGTGGCAGGTATCCTCTGCTATACCAGCCACGTTGCGCCTGGGCCTGCTGAGCTCCGGCCGGCCTCTCCTCGTTCGTGCCGAGCTGGGGCTCGGCGTTCCCGGGATTCGTTCTCGCCAATCTGGGCTTGCGGCTCACCGGTGAGCAACAAGGCGCTTTGTGTATCATTTCTTGCCTATTGTGAGACGCTACGCTGGTTGTTGTCTATGGGTGAGACTCAAAAAATGGAGCGCCCCTCTGCGATGTTAAGCAGTTCCGGGAACACCAGAATGGCGGGCCGCCGTCCCATGCCTGCTACCAGTTCTCGGAGCAATCCCTGCTCGCGCGCCAGTCGAACGATCCGATTGGCCGTGGGCTTGGGAATGCCGGACGAGGCCACAAAATCCGGTGTTTTGAAAACGGGCCGGCCGAAGAACCAGTCGAGCGCCCGGATCGCGTACTGGGAGTGCGTCAGCTCCGCTATCCAATCCTTCTTTTGTTGGTAGAGGTCCAGAATAGCGACAGCCTTAGCGTGATTTGCTTCGGCCTGTTTGGTCAGGGCGGTCAAAAAGAACTCACACCAGGCGGTCCAGTCATCATCGCGAGAGACGCCCAGCAGGCAGTCGTAATATTCTTGCCGTTTCGCTTCCAAATATTCGCTCAAGTAGAACATCGGCTCGCGGAGCAACTTCCGGTCGAACAGGAACAGCGGGATCAACATGCGGCCGATTCGGCCGTTGCCGTCCAGGAACGGATGCAGCGATTCAAACTCGGCATGCACGATGGCCAGTTGCACCAGCGCATCGGCTGCTTCGCTGTGGACGAACTTCTCCCAGCGGCTCATGCCATCTTCGAGTTGCTCGGGCATGATCGGAACGAATCGCGCCTCTTCAATCGGGCGGCCGCGGACACCGATGTAGTTCGGAATGACACGGAACTTGCCACGCGCTTTGTCGTGGCCACGCACGCCGGAAAGCAACGTCTCGTGCAGCGCCTTGACGAGACGGTTGCACAGCGGCAGTTCGCGCATTAGTTCCACCGCTTGTCGCATGGCCCGGCGATAATTCAGCACTTCCTCGATGTCCGCCCGCTTGTCCGGGGAAAGCGACCCTTCCGGGCCGGCGGCTTCGTATTGCAGCACTTCGCCCATCGTCGCCTGTGTCCCCTCGATGCGCGACGACAGGACCGCTTCCTGTGTGGTCAGTGGCGAAAGGAATACAGCCGCATTGGGAATCGCCAAGAGCAGAGCGTCGTACCGTGCGAGCGCTGCGCTGGCTGGCCCCAAGAGCGGTATCAACCGCGACCATTCGAGGTCCGCGGGTGGGAACTTCCCCATGTGGTATTCAACGGGACCGGCCATCACACACACCTCCTCACGATCCGCTCCGCAGCCTCAGCACACAACTCGCTGGAGACGAGCTTGGGTAGCAGCGTGTCGCGCGGCGCGCCTCGATTCCGCTCCACCAGCGACGGCGCATCGGCTCTCGTGAGCTTGCGGAAAGCGTCGTCCAGTGCCGCGGCGGGCAGTTCGGGGTTGAGCCGCCACAGCGCTTGCCGCAGGCGCTCCTCTAGGACGACCTGCCCGTAGCCCGTGCGCTCGGCTGCGAGTTCTCCGGGGGCGATGGCCGGCCCGTGGAGCACGGCGTAGCCCAGACCCTCCAGCCAAGCGAGGACGGCGTCTTCGACGAGGGACTCTGTCAAAACTGGGCTCATGCAGTGTATGCCGCCGCCTCCCACTCCTACCTACCACGAGCAGCTGGCGCGGTCGGTCCCAACTCGTCGATGAATTGGCTCGCCATTGTGGCACCCACCCTCGATCGGCCCGGACGGAGTCGGGCCCCGATCTTCCACGCCAGCTGTCTCTCCATCCGAACGGCAGATGAAAGTACAAGCATCTCAGTGCACCGGGTGATAGCGATATAGAACAGCCGACGCTGTTCTTGAAGCACCGCGGCCAGTTCGGCTGGAGGTTCATCATCGTCCTGGAACGGAATCAAGCCCTGCGTACAGCCGGCTACGATTGTGGCTCTGCTCGTCAGGCCTTTTGACTTATGCAAGCTCATCACGCGAACGAAGTCACCCTCCTCCGGCATCTCCGGCTGCGTGACGTGTGTCTTGATCCGGTCAAAGAGCGCCCTAACATCCTTGAGATCAGAGGCTGCAAGTAGTGCGACTTCGCGCAAGACGCTGCACTCATCACTGCCTGCGGGCAGCAGAGCGTCAATAAGCTCCGAGAGATCCCGGCCTTCGAGGTTCGCCAAGAGTTCTCGAAGGTTTCGGTACTGTTCGAGCAGATCCTGGACGCGTGGCAACATGACGGTGCCCTTATCCAACGCCTCAAGCACCGCTCTTGGCGAAAGACCGGTCTGCTCGCAGTGCTGGCGGAGCCGCTGGTACGCAGTCCTTCTGGCCGAAGGACTGCCGTCGCCCAGCCACCAACGCAGTGTAACTCTATCCTCGACATTCACTAGAAGCGACAGAAGCGCAAATGCGCGTTGCGCTGCTTCTCCCTCAAGCGCCTCCTCGTGGTAAAAGCTATGCACCGGCATGCCCGCGTCTCTGAGTTGGTCTCTGATGCCATACCCAAGTAGTCGACGGGGTGTAAGGATCAATATCTCGCCGGGCGAGTAGCTGCGATCAACAACGAGTGTGCGTACAAGCGCAGTAAGGCCATGCGCTTCCTCATCGATACCCGCCCATTGAACGATATGAACTTCACCTTGTGGATTTCCCGGCTTCGGCTGTAGGCGGGGAGCTACGGAATGCGGATGATTATAGCGAATCAGGTTATCTGCGATTGCCACAACGCGGGTCGGGCATCTCCAGCACTCGTCTAGTGTCTCATCATGCGTTGCCGGGTGCTGGTGCTGGAACGCTTCAAGCCCTTCTGGATTCGCGTGCCGAAACCTGTAAATCGACTGATCCACGTCGCCGACAATCGCGGTGGCGCCGTTACTGGCCAGAAGCTCGATCAGTTCCTGCTCGGCCTTATTCAGGTCTTGGTACTCGTCAACGATCACATGATCAAAGGCTGACCGGGCATCGGACGCGGGGTTGTTGCGCAAGAAACGAAGGGCTTCGGGAACTAATTCGCCGATGAGCATGGCGCGGTGAAATCGCAACCAACTGATGAGAGCCGTCTGGAACTGCCGGTCGACGGGATCATGCGGCCAGCCAGGAACCTCGGACTGAAGCCGCGCCCACGCAGCCTCGAAAGCGCGGATACGTCGGGTGCAGTCCCTTTTGGGACCGAATGCGCCAGCAGGCACCAAATCATCGAGCATCACGCCACCTTCAAATTGCGACACTCCGGACTTGGCGAATGTGACCACGGGACGAGGCACGCGCCCAAGGTAGTCGAAGACATCTTGGCGGTTCAGGAGAGAGAAACAAAACGCGTGAAGAGTGCCGACCCGTACCCGTTCGCAGTTCTCAATTCCGAGCGCATGAAGGTCCTGAACCAAACTCGCTGCCGCGTTGCGGGTGAAAGTGACGGCGAGTATCCGCCGTGGTTCCCGTCCGGCTTCTAACAACCTTGCCACGCGACGCTTCATGGCGAATGACTTGCCGGTCCCGGGGCCGGCCATGACTCGAAGCGGGTTATCGTCAGTTGCTGCGATGTTGCGAGCTGTCCCGGTCAGGCCATCATCCCAACTCATGACACCGCCTCCTGCCTACTCATCGGGACTGATACTCTAACCTCGCCGGAGATGAGCTTGGGCAGTAGCGTGTCGCGCAGGGTAGCGAGTGCGTCAGTCTCTCGAAGGTTTACGCGGATTCTTTCGAACAGCGCCGCGACGCGTGAGTGATACGAACACCGCAAGTCTGCGGTTGACGTAAGAACGCGTAGTTCTGAGAAACGCCCGGTGCTAAGGTTGATAAGAACGGATCCACCGCTGCCGCCAGCCCTTATTTCGTCACCGAGATCTCGAAAAACCCAGAACCAGTAATAGGTCTGGTTCGGCTCGCGCAGAACAACTGAGTTCATCTGTTGATTTGTTTGCGACTCCGCTGTGGTAACTACTACCAACCCTGGAGTCGCGATACAGCTGACACATATCGCGCCGGGCGGGAGTGTCTTGTTTGCCTGCGAAGCTTCCCCGGCACGCGAGAGTTTTTTCTGTGTCGTCGTGGCGAAAACGTTACCATGCATATCGGGAATCGTAATACTGCGGCACCTTTGTGGAAGGAGTCTTCCCGCAAACCACATTTCCGACGTCACTTACGCGCCACACCCCCCACCCCCTCGGAATCTCCCCCAACTCGGACTCCTCGAACGAATCCGGGAACAGGTCGGCCAAATGCTTGGGCAAGCCGGGGTCGCGGCCCTCACACTTCGCGCGGACGGGGTCCAAATCCACGAACCACGACTTGAAGATCGCCCGCGCCATCGCCTCCAGCGTCTCGTTCATCCGCCGGTTCAACTCGATCTTTTCGTCCAGCGCGCCGAGAATTTGGGCGATGGCGAGTTGTTCGGGCAGTGGGGGCAGCAGCAGCCTTACATCTTCAAACCCTGACTTATTCAGAATCGGCGTGCGAGAACCTCCCGCACCGAGCGCGAAGATTTCCTGTCGCTTCGCCAAGAGAGAATAGTACAGGAAGACCTCGTCGACTAAGGATTCGTCAGGAATGATCGTGTTGATCTGTTGATTGGTTACTGCAGGTCGATCAACTAGGGTCGCCTTTCCCATCTGCCAGCCTATGCATGAAACGGCCACGCCACTCGGTACAATAACACGACCGAGAGAAGCACAACCCAGTCGCGATAGCTGTCTTTGCGTCTGTCCCATTCTCCGCCGACCATCCATGTCAGTTGGGGTCAAGAATGGCATGTGGTCTCCGAAATGGGTGGGGTCTGTGCCGGGCGGAGTACGCCCAGTCACTACTCGCCCCAAGTCACCTACGCGGACCTCGGCCCACTCACCCACCATACCCGAGCTCCTTAATGCTGGGGGCGATGGCCGTGTCCAGCTTCTCGGCTTCATTCTGCCGCCGCCGCAGCATCACGGTGAAATCCATCGTGGCTGCTTCACTGCGCCGGCTCCGCAGCTCTGTTTCAATCTCCTCCACCGTCGGCAGGCTCCCCTTCAGCTCTTCCGGCAACTGCTCGACGATACGGGTCTCCCACCCGGCGACGCCGATCGGCTTCTTCAGGTCGCGGAGAGCATACTCGACGACGATCCTGTTCTTCGACCGGCACAGCAGCAGGCCGATGGCCGGCTTGTCGTCGGGGTGGCGCAAGAGATCGTCAACTGCCGAAAGGTACATGTTCAACTGACCGACGAACCCCGGATCGAACCGCACGGCCTTGAGCTCGATGACGACATAGCAGCGGAGCTTGAGGTGGTAGAAGAGCAGATCGAGACTGAAGTCCTGCCGCCCACCTCAAGAGGCACCTGCCGGCCGACAAATGCGAAGCCGGTGCCCAGCTCTATCAGGAAACGCTGGATGTGATCGACCAACGCCTGCTCGACCTCCCGCTCGCGCCGGGGATCGGCGGTGCCGAGCAAGTCGAAGAGGTAGGGGTCCTTGAAGACATGGGAGGCCATGTCCGATTCGCCCGGAGGCAAGGTCGCCTTGAAGTTCGTGATGGCCATGCCCTGCCGTTCGTGGGCGCGTCCTTCAATCTGCAAATCGAGGATGCTCCGTGACCACCCGCGCTGGAGCGCAGCGTTGATATACCATACGCGGGTAGCCGGGTCGGAGAGCCGGTCGAGTAGCAAGCAGTTGTGAAACCAGGGTATTTGTGCAGCAGCCTGCTGCACAAATTCACGCTCGGGCCAGGCCGCCGCAAACGCCCGCATGTACTTGAGGTTGCGCGGGGAGAGCCCCTTCATATCCGGGGAGGCCTCGCGCAGGTCCTCGGACAGCCGGTCAATGATCCTGGCTCCCCAACCCGCGCGCTCCTGGCGTTCCAGGATCATCCGGCCGATGTCCCAGTACAGAAGGACCATGGCCGAGTTGGCGGCCAGGACGACCCGGAGGCGCTCCTGCTGGATGCGTCCTTTGATCTCGCCGAGGATTTCGGCGTAGTCCCCCGGCATCTCCGAGCGCGGCGGCGCGACCGGGAACGACGCCTCCTCTCGGGCTCGACCCCGGACACGCCCGGCTTCGGTCTTGGTGGGGATGATGGCTGTCCCGCGCTTTTTCTTACCCGCCATACCCAAGCTCCTTCAGGTTGGCGTGGATAGCCGCCAGAGAACGGCGACCGCCCCAGCCCGAACTTGGTGTGATTTCAAGTGTATGCTCCAGACGCTTGCAGAATACCCCGGCTTTGAGTTGACAGGCAAGCCGGATCGCTCAAGCCGCCACGTATTCCCGAATGTCCACCTGGACTCCAGCCTGTGCGGCTTCTTCCGCCGCTTGAAGAAGCCGGCCTGCGATTTCTTCGTCCACATACTCTTCGCCGCAGTTGGCGCAAACGCGGGCGGGTACTCCCTTGATGACAAGGGTCACACCTTCCCGCTCCAGGGTCACCGTGGCCGTGCCCGGCCGTGTTTCTCCCAGCTTGCAAACCACGCACTTCACAGTTTCTTCCTCCTGAAGCCGGCCTCCCATTGGCTGGAATCCGGCTCATACACGGTAATCACCACGGTTTCTTCGGCCTCGAGATTATCGGCAACGACAACATGCAAGGGACGAGAGGCACACCACCCCAGTATCAATCGACTTGGATATGGCGTGTCTTCCGGGTACTCTTCGATCACCTCTCCGTTTGCCAGGACGTGCCGCACATCCTCCCTGCCTATCCGGCGCTGAAACATCCGTCGGATCGCATGGGTCCGGAAGACCAGGGGTCTAGCTTCCAAGACCTAGCGCCGCGAGGTTTTCCCGGATGGCGGCTTCAAGCCTCGCCGACTCTGCGAACTGCGTCTCCAGGTCTGCCGTGAGCCGCCTCATCTTCTCCTCGAAGGGCTCGCCGTCCTCTTCGGCGGCCTCCGCGCCAACGTAGCGCCCCGGCGTGAGCACATGGCCGTGCTTGCGGATGTCATCGAGCGCGGCGGCCTTGCAGAAGCCGGGCACGTCGCCATATTCGCCCGCGCCTAGGTCGCCGCGCCAGGCGTGGTAGGCGCCGGCAATCTTGGCCACGTCCTCGTCGGTGAGATCACGGTGCACACGGTCCACCAAGGTGCCCATCTTGCGCGCATCGATGAAGAGCGTCTCCCCGCGCCGGTCACGGAAGCGACCGTTCTTCTTGCTGCGGGCGATGAACCAAAGGCACACCGGAATCTGCGTCGAATAGAAGAGCTGGCCCGGCAGCGCCACCATGGAGTCCACCAGGTCCGCCTCGATGATCCTCCTGCGGATCTCCCCCTCCCCGGACTGGTTGGACGACATCGAGCCGTTGGCGAGCACGAAGCCCGCCAGGCCGGTGGGCGCCAGGTGGTGGATGAAGTGCTGCACCCAGGCGAAGTTGGCGTTTCCCGCCGGCGGCGCTCCGTATGCCCAGCGCTTGTCGTCCTTCAGGAGCTCGCCGCGCCAGTCGCTGTCGTTAAAAGGCGGGTTGGCCAGCACATAGTCGGCCTTGAGGTCGGGATGCCGGTCGTTGTGGAAGGTGTCGCCATGGGCGATCTGCGCGTCGATGCCGCGTATGGCCAAGTTCATCTTCGAGAGACGCCACGTGGTGTAGTTGGACTCCTGGCCGTAGATGGAGATATCGCCAAGCTTGCCGCTGTGGGCCTCGATGAACTTCTCGCTACTGACGAACATACCGCCGGAGCCGCAACAGGGGTCGTAGACGCGTCCCTGGTACGGGGCTAGAATCTCGACCAGCACGCGCACCACGCGGGAGGGCGTATAGAACTGCCCGCCCTTCTTGCCTTCGGCGCTGGCGAACTGGGAGAGGAAGTACTCGTAGACGCGGCCGAGGATGTCCTTGGAGCGACTCTCTTTGTCGCCGAGGCCGATATTGGACACCAGGTCGATCAACTGGCCGAGGCGCTGTTTGTCGAGGCCGGGGCGGGCGTACTCCTTCGGCAGCACGCTCTTCAGTGTGGGGTTGTCCCGCTCAATGGCCGCCATCGCGTCGTCTACC